>JFJP01027224.1_pt1 | contig 16505 bp, 11 predicted proteins | sample 431651 | NCBI WGS metagenome assembly JFJP01 (sample SAMN02602958, study PRJNA72255) | Microbial mat metagenome, whole genome shotgun sequencing project. | biome: fresh water; feature: sink hole; material: water; isolation source: purple microbial (photo- and chemosynthetic) mats found in... | reverse complement strand
AAAAAAGAAAAACACAAAAATGATTAAAAAACTATTTAAACTCCACGCCCTCCTCCGACCCTTTCAAGTGTCGAAATCTCGTTTCAGCTCACAAATGGTCTCCCACCGTCCAAACCCCGACAACTCAGAATCAGTTCCCTTCGACTTCACCAAGGAAAACTACGTTTTGATCGATAAAATCCTATCCAAATTCCCAAAGAATTACAAGCGTTCTGCCACAATCCCCCTTTTAACCCTTGCCCAGAAGCAAAATAGCAATTTTCTTTCCTTATCAGCTATGAAGAAAATTGCTAAGATCCTCGAGATTGCAGAGATGGACGTCTTTGAAGTAGCGTCGTTTTATTCGATGTTCAATCGTGAAAAAGTCGGCAAATTCCATTTACAAATATGTGGGACCACCCCTTGTCAATTATGTGGGGCAAAAGACATAATAGCTGCTTGTGAGAAACATTTGGGCATAAAGAACTTCGAGACTACTCCTGATGGTTATTTCACAATACAGGAGGTTGAATGCCTAGGGGCTTGCGTCAATGCCCCAATGTTACAAATCAATGGAGAATGGGTATATGAAGATTTAACACCAACAAATGTTGTGCAACTCCTGGAAAACTTAAAAAAAGGAGAAAAGGTTAAATTGGGACCACAAAATCATAGAAAAAATAGTGAAGGACCTTTGGGAAGGACTAGTCTAAAGAATATGAGTGGGGAGATGAAGGTGGATAGGGATTTCGCTAAGGCAAAGAAGGATTGGCTTGATCAGAAGGAGAATGAGAGGCTTGAGGCTGAGAAGAAGAAGGCCGCAGCAGCTGCCGCAGCTGCCCAAGCGAAAAAATAAAAAATAAAGAGGTTTTTGAGAAAAATTTTAAAAAGAAAAATTGAAAAATTTTTTTAAAAAAATTGAGATTTTTTTTTTTTTAAAGAAAAAATTGAAATTTTTTTAAAAAAAAAAGTTTTTTTAATATTTTTTAGCATATTTATCAGGAAATTCAAATTAGTTTTTAGGAGTTTTGATAGGAGGTTGTTGAGAGCAATTCATCAGTCATGTCAGTGAGATCTTTAATAAAAACATTCATATAAATCAGATATAAAAAAGAAACCTTGATAACAATCGTTAAGCTCTTCAAAGAAATTATAGAGATCCTTTATTGGAAAATTGATAATTTTTTTCCCTTTGAGGATCTTTTGCTTCAAACTTGAGATTTTTTCTTCTATAACGTTTTTTTTCTCTTGGATTTTCATTTGACAATACAGGTTATTTGAGGTTTTATTGCTGGAGAATTTATTGCTCATTTTGTTCTCATTGGGGTTGTATTCTTCAAAATCATTGATTTTCTGTTTAATATGTTTATTTTCCTCTTTTTTTTTATCAATTGCGCTTTTCATTGTGAAATGGCAACTCATTGATTTCTCATATTTATTATGATCATCTCCATATTTTCTTCGGAAACTACTGGGTATTTCTTCACAAACCACCTCTTTTTTATATTCTTTTCGAACTGTCGGCTTTTGTGGTAAATAATCATAATTGTCTTGTTCTTTGGAGAAAAAGCTTTGATCTTTCGAAACTTCTTCAAGTTCATATAATGGATTTCTTATGTATTTATTGTAATTTTTTTCCATTATCTCATTTTCTTGCTCTTTTTCCTGTAGGACTTTGTGGAAATCTTCTCGTGTCTCTTTGAACTCCTTCAGTTTCTCAACCTGCTGATATATGTTGCTTTTCATATCCTCAATGAATTGGGTATTGCTTCTTCTATGCGTCTTGCTGTTTGAACCCTCCTTTTCTTGTAGAAAAGAAAGAGAGGAGTTCTGTTCAACACATTTCAACACATTTTGTGGTCTTCTGGGCGTTGTGTTATTATTTATATATGAAGACTTTTGCTTTATATTGGTTGCAGTACCCATATCATATTTTCTATGAATTTTCTTATCGTAAATATAAAGAAATATATAGGTTTTAAGAACCGTAAAACTTGTGGATTAGGTGTTGACGTGGGGAAGAGCTTGGACTTGGCGCTGGACTCGGAAGATGGGAAAGGCTTGGACTTTGAGTGGGAGTCGTTTTGAAGCTTAGACATATTTTTGCTAAAAGCAACTGACATTTACAAACAAAAAATTTGAAAAATTTTTATTGATTAAAAAATTATTGTGTTTTTTTTTTTAAAAGCAAATATTTTTTTTTTATTTAAAAAAAAAACAAACTTTTGCACTTTTTGACAAAAATAAGAAAAATTAAAAAATTTCTATTTTTGTTGAATTTTTTCTTTCTAAACTTTGAAAACTTTAATAATATCTCATTATTTTGTTAATTTCTTCACTAACAACAAGAAAATAACTCTATTAACGGTGAACAATTTTTCGTAAAGAACTAGCATTATCGCAGAATTGATTACGCTTTGAATTAATTTCGGAGGTAACCCTTCATAAATTTTATCATGAAAATCATTCGAAAACTAAGAAAATTAACCTTTGAAAAAACCTGCGATTCCATTACTTTTATAAATTCTCTCAATAATTTCACGAACCCCATCTTTTCCAGCATTTACCATGATATTAGTTCGAACAACTTGTACAGGGTATGTTATCAATGTGGCAATGGCTTTGGAAATAGCTCCACTGATAAAGAACATCATGGTTTTATGAGAAGAATCTGCATGAAAATAATTAAAAAAAGGGAGGGAGAGATTATATAACCTTTAAATATTTTTTTCAGGTATTCATATATCACGTAATTGATGATCGGGTTTATTATTAGTATCAAAGAGGAACCCACACCGCTGAAAAAACCTTTCAATCCATCAGATTTGTAGATCTCATCCACGTGGTCGAAAACTCCTTTATTTTCTTTTTTGGAGGACTTTTTTAAAAATGAAAAAATAAAGAAAATGCATTTTTTTTAAAAAAATTAAAAAAAATCAATAAATCAAATAAAATAACAACATCATCATCTTTTTTTTTTACGATCATTTTGGTATTAAGAACTCTGAATGGGTTGGTGATCACAGTAGTTAAAGATGATGCCACGGTGGCTGCATACACATACCCCATTAAGCTTCCAATATCAAATCTTAATTTGGCTTTCTCATAGCTAAACCCCCCCAAAAAAACTCAGAATCTAATTTAAAAAACTGATCAAAAAACATGAAAAAATAGGTCCCATTTGAAATAAAATTTCCGAAAACATCAGCTGAAAGTCCGGTATAAAGATCTTTATTAATGATAAATAAAGCTTTTTTATCCACAAATTATATGTATGTATACCTGAAAGCGATTTATTTAGAATTGTATCCTTTAAAAGTGGGAAGAAATCCTTTTTATCTTCAATTTTTTCTGAACTTCAATTCAAATAATCTTAATAAAATTGCTTTTATTATAATAGCAACCTAACTTGCATTTTTGTTTTTAAATTGTCTATCGGATATAGGAGAACTGTGGTAATTACACCTCCTAAGGCTCCACTAAACCCATGGCAGGCCTGTTCAAGGGTGGGACTCATTTTTCCATGAGTATGAGACATTGTTAAGTGATGCAAATTTTAAAAAAGAAATTAAAATTGGGAAAATGAAATTTTTTATAGATATTTTTTAGAGGACATTACGCATATGTAATATGTGTATTAGAAATCGTATTGTATTTTAAGCTAAAAAACAAATTATTTATTTTATTTTCAATAACAAAGCTTTTTTTATAAATTTGGAAGAAAAACAAATGAGTCTTTAAAAAAAAAATATAAACAATTTTTTTTAGTTTATTGAAGTTTCATTAAAATTGTGAAAATACACTCATTTATTTTTTTATTGCTGAATTCTTGTTCATTGCTTTGCAAAAGCCTTTGGAAAAACAATAGCAACAAGGCCAATCTGGCTTATGTTTTGATAGGAACAGAGTGGTTGTATGGTTTCTATGACAGAAATTCTTGCAATTTTCACAAATCCCTTTTAAAAAAATGCAAAAATCACAAAAATTTTAAAAAATTAGAAAATTTTCTAAAAATTTTTAAAAAAATTGAAATTTTTCTTTAAAAACAAAACTTACATTTTATTTTGCATTCTGCACAGGAAAAATAGTCACAAACCACATTAGCTTTGAACTCAAACGTGATACATTCAGGAGGAAAGTCGTTTTTGAACTTAATATCTCCAAAAACTATAAAAACATCTCCATGATCTATGGTTTCCCATTTGAAACTCTCTTTTTTCTTCATGAAATATTCATTATTCCTTTCAATTTTCAATAGATTTTCTCTTAAATTCTCTTTATTTCCCATAAAAAAATCGACTTCTTCAGAGTGAAAAAACGGTATTGTTATAATAGATATAGAATTTTTATCAATTTCTCTAATAGGTTCTCCCGTTAAAGAGGTTCTAGCTTGTAATTTATCAATAAAAACCTCCATAGACTCTTTTTCTGATAAAGAAACATCATTGAGCTTTATTTTATTTGAAGAAAAGATCACTGTTATGAGTTTTGGAAGAGTTTCTGGGAAAATTTCTGTCGATTTTAGCTGGTTTTCTAAACTCTCGGAAAAAAAATCTTGTATTTGAAGAAGATCTTTTTTCATTTGAAGTTGTAAGGAAGGGCTTACGGGTTTTGTCATGGTTCGGTGTTTGAATTTGTAAGCTTCCATAGACTCAAAACATTTATGCTGGTAGGGCAGAATCAAAGATTCTAAATGATTTTTCACATTCTGTTTTTTGTTTTGTTTTAATTCAAAAAATTTCGAAAAATCAAAAAAAATTAAAAAATTTGAGAATGAGACTTGTTCAATTTGTTGCAAAAATGGGTTATTTTCAATAGAATAGCTTTTTTTAAAGATTTTCTTGAAATATTCCCTGAAATTTTTCTCTTTTTGTTCAAGAATTAAATCTTTTATGAGTTTTATCATAAAAAAATCATCATATTATCTAATTATGAACTTTTTATCGAATTGAATGTGAAATTCTTAAAGACATCTTTATCGTCTAAATGTGATTGGCACTGTGGGCATTTGTGATTTCTATTGATGGCTTCAAAAATACACGACTAAAAATAAAAATTCACAAAAAGATGAAAATAAGAGAAACTTTGCAGAAATTGTGCCCGCATTTCGTGATAAAAGTCTCTTCAAGATTCGTTAAACAAATTGAGCAAATGAATTCTTTTAAGATAGTTTCACACTTGAAAAAAAGTTTATAAAGTGGAAATGTGTCGAGTTTATACGTTTATTTGTATAGTCAAAGGCTCCATTTTTAAGTTTTTTTCCTTTAGAAATAATTATTAATTAAAAAAAGTGTATAGAAAAAAAATTTCTTTCTTGAAAAAAAGAAATATTTTTATGCTAAATGGTCAAACTGAGAGAAAAAATCCAATTCATTTATAAAAAATAAGATCTTCACCTCAAAGATTTCCCTCCTTTAATTCATCTTTCAGCGCTCATCGCTCTAAACTTATATTTTTTTCAAATCAAACCTCGGATAATTAATCAAACCCTATATTTTTCCAAATATTAAAAGCCATCCACCAAAATGAATTTCCCTCCTTTTCTCAAATCTATTAAATGACCTTTCAAATTTCCTTTTTAAAAAATCCAATTCAAAAATGGAAACTTTTTCCAAAAAACTTCGTGAAAAAACATATACTCGTGGCGATTTCGACCTGTCAATTAAGGTCGATGAAGCCCATCTTTATTTCGAGGCTCACAATCAGAAAACATTCACCTATTATACCCTGTCCCTCAGCAATAAAACCATAGAAGAATCCACACAACACCTATTTTCTAATATTGATGATCTATTTGATGTGTTAACAAACGTCTTAGATGCCAAAAATAACAGTAAACCCAATGGTATTTATGTGAAATTCAATAAAAAAGAGGTCTATTTTTTCATGAAAATCGAGTTCAGTTTGCCAATCAAGAAAACTTCATCGTTTTATTTGTATTTAAAGCCACAAGGACTGGGGGCTCCCACCAAGAAAATACACAGTCAATTGGAAGAACTCAGTAAAAAGGTGATGGTTTTGGAAAAGTTTATTGAGAATAATCCAATGCCCAACGGCTTCTCAGAAAAGATCAAGAAATTGGAGTCCTTTCTGGAAAGAAATTCGAAAAAAAACGAAAATCATTCACAGAACTCAACCCCAAATCCTAAAGAAACCAAGAAATTCGAGCCACAGAAACCTGTTTCTATGAATAAATACATTAATTCTTCTTCAGCTTTAGAAGCTAAAAAACTTTCTTTTGACTCGAAAATAAACCCAAAATATTTCAAATACAAACTCAATGATACAAGGATCTCAAGAACAAATATAGAGCAAAAAAAGTCTATATTTGCATGGGGGAACACTGCTTTTAATAAAAAATCAAGCCAATGGCAATTTTTCACAATTAAAATAGAGAAATTGAACCCAGAGTTTGAAATAATCAATGCTTGTGTCGGGATTATGACAAATGATGGATTCAATAAACTGGATAATCTGGCTGATCATAGTGGTGAAGGATGCTATTTATACGGTTTGAGCTCACAATTTTTCTGGATAAATAATGTAAAAACCAAGATTATGCATAGATTTGGGAAAATTAATGATTTGATCAAAGTTTTTGTAAATTTTTACACAAGGAAAATCAAATGGGTTGTGAATGAAACTGAGGTTGGAATGGGAGAATTGGATGGACAAGAGATCGGAGGGTTAGATTTTTATCCTGTGGTGACACTTGCCTTTAATAAAGAAGCCGTTAGTATTAACGGATATATGTTTGAATAAAAAAAAAAAAAAAAAAAATTTAAACAAAATAAAAAAAAAATTACTTTTGGAAAAAAAATTAATTGAATTTTTAAAAATTATTCATTATTTTTCAAATTTGCTTGAATTGAATCAAATAAAGACAATTTAAAAATAAAATACAAGACAAATGAGAATAGATGATGACTTTGTGTTCATAACGATCTGCAAATCATTCACAATGTTTTTTCTTTTAGTGTTTTCATTAGGACTGGCTGGAATATATTTGATCACGTAAAAAAATTATTTTCTTTATCCACAATCTCTTTCAAATTAAAAAAAAAAGTCATTTTAAATTTGATTCAAAAAAAATAAGCTTTATAAAAAGTTTCTCTTTGGGCATTTTTTTAGCTTATTCTTTAATGACATTGCTCAGGGATGTATAAATAAACTAAACTATCATTTTAACAATTATATCTTTAAAGGCAGATGCGATTTTCAAAAGCGAATACGAAAAAGAACAAACTCTAAATAAAGATGCCGTTTTCTATTATCATAATGATGAGGAATATAAGAGGAAAAATTTCCCATATGCTTATTTTACATGTTTTTTAAGGTTGAACAAAAAAAATATTCCTTAAGTGAAAAATACATTAATTTTTTTACAAAAGCATAACACTTAATTTTATGCTGGAAAAAATGTTTTTCACTCCTAAAATACGATGGATGAAAAAAGCTAAACAGCCATGGGAGATTGACAATACGAACATTCAGTTCGAGAAAAAAATGTCCATATTTGATGCAAAAGATTGGGACGCACAAAACATTTTAGAGTCTTTTTAAAAAAAAAAATGTCAAACAAATTACAATTTAAAAAAAAAAATAGAAGAGAAAGCCAAATAAATCAAATAAAAGAAAAACTGCATCAAAAGTTGCATGAAAGCATAAAATCCGAACAAATCTTTGTGGAATCGATAGAAGAAATCAAAGAGAAGCTGGAAATAGGCTCTTATGATAATCTAGACTCAGAAGACTATACTGACATTTTGGAATATAAATTCAAAAAAACAATAGGAGTTTTTTCAGTTTTCATTCAAAGTTTAAAGTTTCTTCGATCGAAAAAACTTAATGGTAAAATATTGACAATCCTTGTTTATATTATATTAAATTCATGAAAATTAATCAAGCAAAACCCTTGATTCTTTATAATAAAATGAATTTGAAGATTGCAGGACTGGCTGTAATTTCCCAATTAGTTACTCATTTTTAATGATAAAACTTAATTTATTCTAAGTTTTTCCTAGGCATATGTGTGGGTTTACAAAGAGAAATCAACAATTTTATATCAATCCTTATTGGAGTCACTACATATACTCTGATTCAGGCTATAGAACTAGTGAATAATTTTATTATTTCTTGTTTTTCTTCATATATCATCCATTTTATTTCATTTCATTTTATTTAATGTTTAAAAGGGGTCGATTTTTCAGGGTCATTCTCATAGCAGAAGAAAATACCTCTTGATTATCTTTATTTATTCAATCATTGTTCCCTTTGGAATGGGTTTTGGCTGGATTCTCGAGTCATTGAAGGACAGAGTCATCTTTCAAGCAGTATTTTTGGCGCTATGTGCTGGAAATCTGTTATTTATTACGATTTTTAAAGGATTTGTGGAAGAGTTCTTTGTGTCGAAATTAAAAGTTATGAAGGCTATTGGAGTTTGTTTGGGGGTTTTGACAGTTATTGTCTTCAATTTAAATGAATTAAACTCATAGTTAAATTAAACTAAGAAGCATTGTTTTTTAAATATTTAATCTTTTAACCTTGAGATTTTTTTTTAGTACTAAAAAAAATTTGACTAGATAGTATAATTAAATTAATTTATAGTAAAAAAAATTAAAAAACAATTTTTGAATTTTTTTTTTTTTTTTTAAAAACTTCACTTTTGGCTTGAAAATGGGAGCATTTTAAAAGTTTACATAGAGTTTTAAACATGCATACATACTAAATTAAAAATTTGGAGATAAAATGAAAGGCAATCATCGAAAAATTATTAAAAAATTTTTTATTTAAAGTCTTCTTTTTTTTAAAATATAGGAAATGAGACCAAAATAGAGTAGCAAAAAGGGAATCGAGGAATTGGTGATTGTTTTTGATGATTTTTTTTTCATATATTAATCAGAAAATTTTAAATAATCATTATAATTATCTCTCTTGTGCTTTTTAAAAAAATTTTGGACCAAGATTCATTTTAGAATTTTTTTATAAATTTCTGTTTTTTGAATTTTCTTCAATTTCAATTTTTTTGAAATTTTTTTTGCGTTTTAAACGAAACTTTCGAATTATTTAATAATTTTGGGTTTTGAAAGAACCTTTCATAATTTTTTTTTAAATTGATTTGCAAAAATTTTTAGTTTCATTTAAAAATTTTTTACCTAAAAATGATTTTAAATTTTTGATTCTTTTTATTATCCTTTTTTATTGGTTTCACAAAATTAAAGAGAAATGATAAATTAAATAATGAATTATTTTATTTTTTTCAACTTAAAGAACTTATTGAATATAGTGAATTTTTTCTTTTATATAAATTGAAAAAATCATTTAAAAAATTTCTAAAAAAAAATCATTTCAAAAAAAAATTTTTTTTCATTTGTCCAAAAAACTTGACAAACCTCATTTTATAAAAACCCTCCATTTAATTTAATTTTCCAATTTCCCACCTCCACAAAAAACTTATCCATAATCTCCATCATCATTTCAGCATCATCCATTTGAGGCATATGTCCTTTGCCTTCCAAAATCTTAATCATCTTCCTTTGCGACTTCACAGCATTGAACGTCTCCACACTTTCTTTTGTTGGAATAACCTTATCCTTCGAGCCATGAATCAGAATAATAGGACAATTAACCTTTGCAATCTCATTGGATCCTCTGGAAATCCCATTAAAACTATCAGAAATATTATAGATATTAAGGGCCCATAGAGAATCTAGATAATTTTTCTGCAATAAAGCCTCTTCAATCATTGTTTTCAAAACTTCGTCAGAGACTTTTCGACCGACATTAAATAGAAATTTCTCGAATAAAATCTGTAAAAACTCATGGTTCTTTGTCTCCAAACACATGATATAAGTCGCGGTAATTGGTTCTTCCTCCAAGAACTCTTTATCCGGCATTTTCTCCTCAATCATTTTGCCCTGATAATCCACTCTTTTGAAAAAATACCCTTGGATTCCAACAGAACCAATTAATACAAGTCCTTTGACAATCGCTGGATATTTAGCACAAAAGGAGAGGCTGATGGTCCCACCTAATGAAAAACCGATTACAAATACTGTTTTTATTTGCAGAAAGGTTAATAATTCTGATAAATCATCACAATAATCTTCAAGAGCGATGATGGGCTTGTGATAGGAAGAGTGACCGAAACCACGGAGGTCTGGACATATGAGGTTATATTTGCTCTTTAAAGGCTCCATTGTGATCCAGATGTAGGAACTTGTCATATTGCCGTGAATGAAGAATAAGGTTGGAAGGGAAGGGTCAGTGAGGATACAGCGATAAGCTAATTTCTCAGTGGGGGTCTGAAGGAAATGGATTTTGGAAAAATCGCTAGATTTCAACATTTTGGGGTTTTTTTTTTTTTAGTTAAAAAGTAACCAATAAAATTTTGAAATTAGGGAAAAATAAGAATTTTTTTAATTTTATTTTACTAAAATTTTGCAAAAGAAAAAAAATCTGTTTTTTTTGTTTATTTAATCATCTCTTTGTTTTTATATGAAAAAAAATTTTTTTTAAATTTAATTTATTATTTCTAAAATATTTATTTTGTAATGTTTTGATTTAACTTTCTTTATCTTTTTCCTTATTCATTTTCTTTCAAATCGTCCTTTTTCGCCTGTAAAATGCCTAAAACCTTATCTAATTTAATTTCAATTTCGTTCAGTTGTTGTTCCTTTTCTTTTATCTTTTCAATCTCTTCATTCTCTTCATCATCATTATCAATTTCTACAAATAATTCATAAAAACTATGAAAAATAAACGTTTATTTACTTAAAGATCGTGAGTTTTTTATAGGAAACCAACTTAAATCTCCCACAAGTAATTTCTTTTTTATGTTTGACTCAACGCCGTTGCAATCCTTTAAAGTTTTGGTGTTCATGTAAATAAGGAAATTTGCATAATCCCAGATATTATGCTCTTTTTCTGTATGGTCCAAAAATTTTATTTGTTTTTTCTCAAACGTATATCGATCAAATCCACAAATATAGCAAATATTCTGTTTGTCAAAATCTATAAAAAAAATAAAAATTTTAGCACAAAATAAACAAATTTCAAAATAAAAATTAACAAATTGACAAAATTTAACAACGTAAACAAAAATTAAACAAATCTCCCACCATCAATCCCCCATCCATCAATCCCCCATCCATCAACGCACATCAATCAAAAATTAATGAAAAAAATAAATACTAGACGCTTCTAATTTATCCCTCAACTCCCCAAAAGTATCAACAATGACTCCAAAGATAATATTCATCATAATGATATTGACAATAATAAAAAACGACATACTAAGCAACATCTGTCCATAAAACTTTGCCCTATTCTCCGACACATACTCTTCTTGATTCATCAGTCCTCCGATCCCCGTTCCATTGGTGAACGCCATTGACAAAACCGAAATAAAGCATTGTGAAAGACTATTACAAAACCCCCCATCCTCCCCGAAATCTTCAAAAAAGTAGACAAATGCAAAAATACTATAAGCATACATGGTAATAAACCCAAAAAACAAGGTCCAAAGCAATTGTGAACTATGTGCAGTGACTGATTTAATGACATACTGCAAGGTTCTTGATAAATTTATGATTGTCAATAGTTCCAATCCAAAGAACCCATTAGAAACCTTTAACCCAAGAATTGAAAACATCATATGTATCAAAAAACTTCCAACACGATCCTGTTTAAAGAAACCAGTGAATAACCTCAAATCAAGCTTTTCAAAAAACGTGAGGTTTTCTTCTTGTCCTGAATACTTGGCATCAACAAATTTCAAATAGTTTATTTGATAGGAAACAGAATATTTCAAATAAGTCCATATAAGAACAGAACAAAATGAAATGGAGCATTCAATAATTGAAAGAAACGTGATAAAGGTCAAATAGTCTCCCTCATAGATAAAAGGTGGTCCTTTCTGTTTATAATCCTGAAGAATGATGAAATTTATCAGGAAAGCGATGGCTAAAGTGATCCATTCTAAGTATTTAAAGATGGTATTATCGAAGTATTTGTAAATAGTTTTCTTGTTTCTGAACTTATTCGAATTCATTTCGATTTCTTCCTCAAAGAATTTCACCTGGCTTATCAAAGAAACCAATTTGCTCTCACTGGTTTCGCGATCGGCCTCTTCTTCTTCGAATTTAATCTTCGTCTCATCTGTCAAATAAGAACTATTCGCAGACTTTTTGAAATAGAAAAGAAACAGAGTTTTTCCAGCGATGATCTCCACTTTGCTTGTAATTTGCATTAGAAACTGAAAACAAAGAAGATCGTCTTCTCCAAGAGCTTTTATCTCAATTTTTTTCTCAATCGCATAATCTTTCATTGCTTTTTGTCTATCCTTACAAAAAAGATCGTATTTTGTGATTTTTTCTGAGAGGAGTCTGATGTAGAAATAGAGCTTTATGCTCAAATTCATGAGTGGATGTTCAGAAAACTCCGAATTGTTTTCGAACATATCGAGCATTTCTTGAAAATTCTCCATTTTTATAGTATAATCCCCAATGAATTCATAATTTTGTTTATCTTTATTAGCTTTTTTCTCACAGAACAATTGTTTTAAACTATTGATGATCACTGTGTTTATGGTGCAAACCTCTATATTCGTGCTTTGGAACATGATAATCTCATCATCAACACCCTCAGCAGTCGTTAAAATCATTTCTACCAAAGCTTCCTTCATTCTATAGAACAAAGAGTCAATATCCTTGCAATATCTATTCAGAATACCATTGATCTTATCGTAATTAAACTTAAAGACCTGCTTCTGATTTTCTAAACAAGGACCTGTTAAAAGCTCTGATAAACATTCAAGATTAGCAATTCCTAAAGGAAATAAATAAGGCTTGTTTGGACCAGGAAAATAGTCTAATCGACCTATATCATAATTTTCATGCCATGAGTTCGAATCACATATCTTACTGAACATTTCAACCAAGCCGATCAGTCTATTGTGTTTGAGATGTGAGATTTCTTCGTTACGGAAAAAATCTTTAAATTTCCGGTTGTTATCCTCGCAAAGAAACTGATGCACTTTCAAAAGAACAATAACATGTTCATAGCTTTCTTTGAAGATTTTGTTCAATGTGGTCTTGCTTTTAACATAATTCATAAAGAATCTTAATTTCTCCCATAAATTGTTCAGTATTTTTTTTATTTCATTATTCTGAACGATCTTGTAGATATTCTCTTGCATGGGCCCTGTTACGAAGAAGAAAGTGTTTATAAAGCATTTGACTAGCTTAAAGATGCTTTTTTGATTCTTGGGAGTCCAGTTCTCCACTCGTAACTGCATCATGTAGAAATAACAAAGACTTTCACAGATTTCTTTAGCTTCTGTAGTTTTTTCCAGTAAAATATTCAGGAAATTATTGTGTGATGCATTGACACTGGACAGTTTTTTCTTGAATAAATCGTAGCTTTGGTAGTAATATTCACAAAAAGAGAAATTCTCTGATTCGATCAATAAATGTGTTTTTATCTCTTTCTGCTGAACTTCTTCGAAAAATGCAGAATTATCCACTTTTGACATGCATTTCTCCATTCGTTTTATGTTGGATTTTATAGAAACAAGTTTTTTTTTCTTGTTTTGAAGCATGTTTAAAGGCATGAGAAATCGGCATAAATTGAACAAGGTTTGGCAAATATCACGAAGCTTCGTTTTGCCTCGTTCCGCCTTGCGACGAATCTTCACGATTTCAATCGTTTTGCGACGGGGTGAGGAACTGTTCTCCTCCGGGATGAAGTTGGATTTTAAGATGGAGAGGGAATGGGAAAGGTCTTTGGAAACGTCTAAATTGAAAATTTTTGTAAGAGCTACTGTCTTTTCTTGACATAGATTTTGCAAAGATTTGAAATCTTTCAAAAGACCTATGAATTTATCAAAAGAAATTAAGTTTAACAAAACAAGCAAAATACAAAAAAAATTACAAAAAATTAACAAAATTTAATAAAAAACCTATAAAATGATAAAGATTTCCATCAGTTAAAGTCAAGCAAAAATTGCTCAGTTTCGCCAGAACTCCAAGCACTCCATTATGTACATAATCATAGAAATACTTCCTATCCACGATATCCGTTTCAAACCTTTCAAACTCCTCTGTGAAAAACTCAATCTCCTCAACGATAAACGCGATGATAATCCTATACTCCTCTACATTAAACACCACATCTTCTTCATAACAATTCAACTTCGGCGTTTCCCTATAATACTTCTCTCTTTGATCAATAAGATGGTCCTTTATGTCCACATGTAAAGTGTCGAAAAACTCTATGATAATGCTTCTAAACCTGAGGTTATTTTTATCCAAATTGATAAAATCTCTCAGATTCTTCAAACTAAACACTTTCACAAGAAATTCATAGACTTTATTAGTGTATCTCATCTGTAAAACATCGCTTAAAAAGAGCAGGAAATCCATCACATATTCATATCTATCACAAAACTCAGTTTCTTTTGATAATTTGTAATGAATCACAGTTGAGTTTATTTCTTCAACGGACAAAAGTTCTTTAAATTTCATCAGGTTTTCAGCGATTACTATGTCATTGGCAGGGGTTTCGATGAAAATCCGCAGGTTTTCTTTCTTGAGATGCAGTTTTATCACCATTAAAAGTCTTTTCAGCGTTATAAACCCTTCATGGTTATGTTTTTCTTCAAGAAAAAATCGTTTATAAAGGGAATAATGGTAATTAAGTAAGATTTCTAGTGTATAGCTCTTCACAACGATGATTTTTGGGAAATTAATCGAGACATTATAAAGAAAAAGAATGGTTTGATGTGGGAAAACAAGAATCATTTTATCAAAGTAATTGGTAAAAAGTTTCTCCTGAAAGAAAATGCTCTGATTATCACAATTATTGATCAGATAGTACTGCAGAAGAAAGAGCATTATATTCAAAAGACTTAATTTATTTTCCTTCTTTATGTCATTGAGGAAAATATTCAATAAATTCTGAAGAATAAACCCGAAATTGTTCTCACACATCTGAAACTGCATATTTATGTTAATTTTCTCAAATTCCATCTCCTCTTTTAATGAAGAAATACCTTCAATCCCCACTTCTTTCATTAAATTAATTAAGAATTCCTCAATGTCATTCAGGATCGAACTCTCACAAAACATGTACTTTCGCATATCTTTTTCGATCAGAATCTTGAAATCATAAAGGAAATTCTCAAAGAAACCATCATAAATCGAGAATTTCTCTCGCATGAGAAAATAGTTCTGATATTGATCATCACTCATTAATTTCAAGGAATTCGCATAAGGATCGTTATTATTTGAGAATAAAAACATGAAATTCCTAGAAATCGACTCACTTAGCTTACTTATAAGGGATTTCCCACGAATCTTCTGCTGGGAAAGCATATAGCCGAAAATTTCAAGCGATTTCCTGCTATATTCCCTTTCGAAGAAAAAATTAGAGGAAAAAGGCAAGAAATTCGCGAAACTTTCTGGATTTTCGAAATTAATGAAGAAATTATTCTTTTTTTTTTCCTTTTGTTCAATTTTTCGATAAACAGTGTCAAAAAACCTGATTAATTCATTATCTTGTTTCAAAAAGACCAGATTTAGTATAAATTCCCCATAATATTCTCTAATTCTAATGAAATCCCTGCTGATTTGTTCAACGGGGAATTCGACGGGTTCTTTATCAATGATTTCTTCAAGGAGTTTGAAGTTCTGAATCTTTTGATATAGGATGTTCAAAACCCTTTCACATTCCGGTTCTGTTAATAAAGAATATTCTAATAGCATTTTGCTCATTTGAACTGCGAAAAAATGAGCTTTTTGACTTTCATTTATCCATCTTTGACTGAGGCCTATAATGAATTTATTTACAATTTTTACCACGAAATCAGTCAAATTGAACTCTTTGAAGTATTTCTGAAGAATAAAGGAGTTCTTTTGGTTTTTCTCACGGATTCTTCGCCGACCGAAGGGGGTAAAAGTGTCGATTTCTTCGATTTCTATGCGTTCTAAAAGGAAAAAGTCCTTGCGGAGATAGAAAGTAATGAAGAAATTGAGCAAAGATGTGAAGAAATCCAATGTTTTTTCATAAATCGGCTTGCCGTAGTTATTATCAGGATAATTCGTTATTTTATCAATAAAACTCAAAGGGAAAATAGCTTGAAGAGTCTCAGTATTCAAAAAGAATAACAAATGGGGGTCGAGTTCAGGAGCTGAAGGATTTATCAGAATATTGAGTATTTCTTTTAATTCATCTATTAATTTAAGTTCTAGATTCAGCCATTTGAACTTATGCTCGACAAGGTCTGCTTGGATAATTGATAGAGTTTCCATGACTTTGGGGTAGGCTAGCTCGATTACTGAACGGTTTTCGAGCTGAAAGGAGAGAAACTGGTTGAGAAGATGCAGTTTTCGCTTGGATAAACTGTTGAAATTCTGGAAGAAAAATGAAAGATGCCGTTTGTAAAAATCCGGATTTGTAATGGAATCTTTTATGAAAAAAAAATAGAACAAAAAGAGGGTGAGTGGAGGGGGCGGGGGCGGGGGCGG
>JFJP01011416.1_pt1 | contig 16508 bp, 14 predicted proteins | sample 431651 | NCBI WGS metagenome assembly JFJP01 (sample SAMN02602958, study PRJNA72255) | Microbial mat metagenome, whole genome shotgun sequencing project. | biome: fresh water; feature: sink hole; material: water; isolation source: purple microbial (photo- and chemosynthetic) mats found in... | reverse complement strand
AACAAATTGTCACAGATGCGGCGGCGGCGGGCGTGGACGGTTTCATTGTGCCTGATTTGCCCCCAGAGGAGGCGGAGGAATTTGAGGCGTTATGTGCCGAACATGAACTGGCCTTAATCTATCTGTTAGCTCCAACGAGCACGCCTGAACGTATTGCACTCATTGCCGAAAAGTCGCAAGGCTTTATTTATTTAGTTTCCTTAACGGGAGTGACGGGAGCGCGCCAAGCCTTGCCCACTGATTTAGCGGCTTTCATTCAACGAGTGCGTGCCGTGACGAATAAGCCGTTGGCGGTGGGTTTTGGGATTAGCGATGGGGCGCAGGCGAAGGAAGTGGGGCAGTTGGCGGATGGAGTCATTGTCGGCAGCGCGTTGGTCAAACGGGCGGGCGAGTCGGTGGCGCAGGTGCGTGAATTGGCGGAAGAGTTGCGCGCCGCGTTGAATGAACGGAGGTTATCATGAAATTTAGCGATTTTAAGAGTGTGGAAGATGTTTTAGACAAGTATCCTTTGTATGAAGTTAATGCGCGATTTTTACCAGAGGTGGAGTTAGTTCCCATGGAATGGTTTATCGCTAACATAAAATTTGCCTTAAATACGCGCGCCTCCGTTGAAAGCGAAATGTTTTATCGCGAGGCTTTTGTTTATCCGTTCATGCAACAGGCGTGGCAGCGACATCCCAAACTAAAAGTGTGGGTTAATCGCAAACTAGCTTATAAAGAGGAGTTAACAGGTGAACCTGACTATTTTGTGTCAACCTTGCCCCAAGGCCCCACGCGCGACCCTGTAGGTAAGCCGTTGGTTGCCGTGGCCGAAGCCAAACAAGAAGATTTTATTATGGGTTGGGGGCAATGCTTGGCCGAAATGATTGCTTGCCAAAAACTGAATGATAATGAAGATGTCACAATTTAATGATTGCTTGCCAAAAACTGAATGATAATGAAGATGTCACAATTTACGGGATTGTATCCACGGGGGAGTTTTGGCAATTTGGTAAATTAGAAAAAGACACCTTTACCAGAGAATTATATCCCTATTCCATCAATGACGCGGCCAAAGTATTAGGCGCGTTGGATTATCTCTTTGAGCAGTGTGAAAAACAAATTACAGGAGGTTGCCATGAAATTTAGCGATTTTAAAAGTGTGGAAGATGTTTTAACTCAATATCCGTTAGGCACAGTTAAGGCACAATTCTTGCCAAACGTGGAATTTTCTCCTTCAGCCTTGTTTATTGAAGATCTGAATTTCACGCTGAGTATGCAAACATCGGTAGAAAGTGAAATGTTCTATCGCGAAGGGTTTATTTTCCCTTTTATGCAACAGGTTTGGAAACGACATCCCGAATTAAAGGTCTGGATTAACCGCAAACTTGCCTATAAAGAAGAGTTGACGGGTGAACCAGATTATTTTATCTCCGCTTTGCCAAAAGGCCCGACCCGTGACCCTGTGGGAAAACCCTTATTAGCGGTGGCTGAGGCCAAACAAGAAGATTTTATTGCGGGGTGGGGACAATGTTTAGCGGAAATGATTGCTTGCCAAAAAATCAATGCTGATGAACATATTACTATTTATGGCATTGTGTCGGCGGGGGAATTTTGGCAGTTTGGCAAACTAGAAAAAGAGACCTTTACTCGAAATATCACGGCCTACACCGTGCATGACCCCGCCAAACTTCTGGGGGTGCTAGATTATCTCTTTGACCAATGTGAAAAACAGATTACAAATACACAACATTACGAGTGACACTATGAACAAAAATTATTACTTTACATGGTTAGACAGTATCCCCTGGTCAATGCTCATCTTGGGTTCATTGACTTTGGGATTAGCTCCGTTTACGCCGCCCCATTTGTTTGAAAAATTGGGCATGTTGGTTCAAGGCACATTATCGCAGCCTATTGATATTTTTGACCTGTTGATGCATGCTTTCTTTCCGATTTTGTTGTTAGCGAAAGGGTTGCGCGAGGGCATTAAACGCGCCAAACAGTCAAGTTGAACCTTTATTACTCGTATGCTAACAACGGGTAGAAATTGCGCTTTGGAGTCCAAATCTTTAGATTTGTTGGCAGCCAACTCTAACAAATCTAAAGATTTACGCAAAAACCAAGTCTACCCCCTTAATCCCCCCGACATTGGGGGGAATTTCGCTTCCTCTCCTTTATCCCCGTATGGGGATACGTAGGAGAGGGCTGGGGTGAGGGTGCTATACTGCATTTCGTTTGAGACTTACACTTTTATGATGACCATTAGGAGTCCGCAAATAATTGCGGACTCCTACGCCAAAAGTGCCATTTTCATTCGGTACGCAGTATAGAGTTACATTATATCATTAGTTCCTTAAAGCCAAAAATAAGTTGCTGAAGAGTTCAGTAGTGCTATTTAGGTAGTGATAAGGGAAGAACGAGTGGTATTGTAATGATGACTACCTTGCTACCACTACCCATTTTTGCTAGTTACCCCCACTCTGATTATCATGACCTCTTCATTGATTACTTCACCAAGGATACCGTCGGATGACAACATCATTTTGGTGGCAACGTGACGATTTACGTTACCATGAAGGCCATTTATTTTTAGGTTCACACAATTTATTTCAATTTGCCCAACAAGTCGGCACCCCCGCCTTTGTTTATCACGGGGCGCGGATTCAAGCTAATCTAGGCCGATTACATGCCGCATTGACTGAGCAGGGGCTAAATTTTCAAATTTATTACGCCATGAAAGCCAATCGCTTTGTCCCCATTTTAACCTATCTTAAGATGTTGGGACTATGCGGGGCCGACGTGAGTTCTCCAGGCGAGTTAGACCTCGCCCTGCAAGCAGGTTTCCGCGCCCATGAAATCAGCCACACGGGGACTTCCGTCTCCGATGAAGATTTAGATTACTTACAACTCCAGCCCGATGTGTGGATTAATTGCGACTCCCTCAGCGTGATTAAACGGTTAGGGGAACGCTGTCCAGGGCGGTCAATTGGCTTGCGCCTGAACCCGCAAATTGGGCTAGGTTACAATCCAAATCTTCATTATGCAGGCGCACACGTGACCAAAGTGGGCATTTATCAAGAGCAATTCCATGATGCCCTGACGTTAGCGCACCGTTATGGCCTCACGGTTAAAACGCTCCATCTCCATGCGGGGTCAGGCTATTTAACTGACCAATTGGAAAATCTGGATAAAATTCTGACGATATGTGAATGGTTTCTAGACCAAGTGCCAACCGTAACCATGCTCAATTTGGGCGGTGGGTTAGGTGTACGGCAAACCGCCAGCGATAAACCGTTAGATTTAGCGGCATGGAGTCGCATTATTGCCAAACATCTCAAGCTACGTGGCCTGAAATTGGGGTTAGAGCCAGGGGATTACATCATGAAAGATGCAGGCGTGTTGCTGCTTAAAGTGAATACAGTGGAAGAGAAACATGGTGTAACCTTTGTAGGCGTGAACGGCGGCATGAATCTGCAAAATGAACCTGCCTATTATCAATTGCCCCTAGAAGTCGTGCCGCTACAATATAACGATACTTCAGCGCGACAAACTGTCACCATTGCGGGCAATATCAACGAACCCATAGATTTATTCGCCCAACAAATCAGCCTGCCACCGCTTGCGGAGAGCGATTTTATCGGCCTGTTAAATGTTGGCGGTTATGGTTCGTCCACCAGTTCCAACCATTCCATGCGCGGCAAATTTGGGGAATATTTATTGTTGTAACTCTCAGCATTAGGAGTGCAACCCTTCAGGTTTGCCACACTACAAACGAGCAAACCTGAAGATTTGTACTCCTGAGCAAAACAGATTTCTATGAACCAAGCAAAACGAATCCCTTACGGTCTCGCCAATTATGGTCGCCTCAAGCGCGATAATTGCTATTATGTGGATAAAACCCATTTTATCCCCGCGATTGAAGCTGCGCCCTATTACCTTATCTTTATCCGCCCGCGCCGTTTTGGGAAAACATTGTGGCTCTCCACCATGGAGCATTATTACGATGTGCATTACCGCGACCAATTTGACGCGCTCTTTGGCGACACTTTCATCGGGCAAAATCCCACCTCTGACCGTAATAGTTACCTCGTTTTATCGCTGAATTTTTCGGGCGTAAATCCTAACATTGAGTTGGTTGAGGCTTCATTTATTGCCCATATTCAACAAAAGTTAGCGGCCTTTCTCACCCGCTATGCTGCTTATTTCAATGAACAAGAACAGCAACAAATATTATCCGCTTCATTGATGGAGGGGCAATTAGGCCATTTATTTGATTTAGTTGAGGCCAAGGGGCTTAAAACCTACCTGTTTATTGATGAATATGACAATTTTGCCAACACCATTTTAACTACTGAGGGCGAAGCCGCCTATTGGTCATTAACGCATGGCGGCGGCTTTTTCCGTCACTTTTTCGGCGTATTAAAAAAGATGACATCAGGTTTAACCCGTCTGTTCATTACAGGAGTCTCGCCTGTAACGCTAGATGACGTGACCAGTGGCTTTAATATTGCGAGTAATATCACCTTATTACCCCAATTTAATGAATTGCTCGGCTTTAATGAGACCGAATTAAGATCCGTTCTCGCTGACCAACCCGCTTTTCCCCTGAGCATGGACGAGAGCCTTCACTTAATGACGGAATGGTACAATCATTATCGTTTTGCCGAAACCGCCACCACTGAGGTCTATAACAGTGACATGGTGTGGTATTTTATCCTCAAAACCTTAGCCCAAAATGACCTGCCCAAAAATCTGCTGGATAATAATGTCCGCATTGATTACAATAAGCTACGTCATTTAATGTTAGTGGATAAGCGGCTCAATGGCAACTTTAGTCGTTTGCAACAAATCATTGAACAGGGCGAAATCATCAGCCCGATTGTGGAGAGTTTTCCCGTTGAACAATTATTACGGCCTGAAAATTTTATTTCGCTGCTCTTTTATTTTGGTTTATTGAGTATTGCGGGAACAGATGAAGATGAGTTAATTTTACGGATTCCCAATTTAACGGTTAAAGAATTAATGTATGGTTATATTCGTGAGGGCTACCGTGACGCAGAAGTCTTTCGCATTGATTTTTGGTCATTTGCCCGTTTAGTCAAAGAGATGGCCTATCAGGGTGAATGGCGCACTGTCTTTGAATTTTTGAGTGAGCAAATTAAAGCCCAAACCTCGATTCGTAATTATCTAAATGGCGAGAAGGTGATTCAAGGCTTTTTGTTGGCCTATCTTAATGTGACGAATCATTTCTTGCTGTGGTCAGAGAAGGAAATGGGCGGTGGTTTTGTGGATATTTACCTTGAGCCATTCATTGCCCGTTATAAAGGGATCCAATTTGGCTATCTACTAGAGTTGAAATATATCCCTCGCCATGAATTTAATGAAATTAAGTTACAAGAAAAAATCCAAGAGGCCGAAACGCAATTACACCGTTATATCCATGATGCCCGCATTACAGAAATTGCCCAAAAAACCACCCTCAAAGGGTTAGCCCTCGTCTATAGTGGCTGGGAGTTGGTTTACATGGGAGAAATTTGAAATATTTATTCATCAGGTGACTTGAAGTCACCTGATGAATAGGCCAGATTTAAGGTTCTGCCCTTGCCATATCCTTGTATCTGGCTATCATGTAAAGCTATGACGATTAACCTCCGTGCTTGGCAAGCCCAAGCGATTGCCAACTATCACCAAGCCTTAGCACGCCAACAAAAAACCGTGCTGTGGGAAGCCACGCCAGGGTCAGGCAAAACCAATGTCGCGTTATGGGTTTGTAATCATCAACTACGGGAGTTGAAACGGGAACGGGTGATTGTGGTCGTGCCAACCTCACACCTTAAAATTCAATGGATGGCGGCGGCGGCGCGCTTTAACATTCAACTGGATAGCCATTTTAGTGACCAACGAGATTGGGCCAGCGATTTTCAAGGGGTGGTCGTCACCTATCAACAAATCGGCAATCACCCCAAAAAGTTCCACCGTTTGGCGCAAGGGGCAGTCGTCATCTTAGATGAAATCCACCATGCCGCAGACGGATTGACCTGGGGCGATGCGCTACGCGAAGCCTTTGCGGACGCAGCCTTCATTCTCTGCCTCTCAGGGACGGCCTTCCGCAGCGATAATTCCACCATTCCCTTCATTAAATACCAAGATGACATGAGTGTGCCAGATTACGTTTATCCTTATGGTCAGGCCATTGAGGACGGCGTGTGTCGCTCGGTGGCTTTTTTCACTTACGGCGGCGAAATGGCTTGGATGCAGGACGGCGAAGTTATAGAATCGAAATTTTCCGATGCGCTGATTGGTAGCTATGCGGGGCGCAGATTACGGGCCGCGCTGGACCCACAAAGTGGCTGGCTTAAAACTTTGCTCGAAGATGCCCATGAAATGTTGGTGGAAACACGGCGCGAACACCCCGATGCAGCGGGTTTATTGGTGGCCGCCGACCAAGAGCATGCCCGCGAATTAGCTGATTTATTACAGCAAATTAGCCACACTAAACCGACAATAGTTTTATCGGATGACCCGCACTCCTCCCGCAAAATTAAGAAATTTGCCGATAGTAAACATGAATGGATTGTGGCCTGTAACATGGTGAGCGAAGGGGTAGACATTCCCCGTTTGCGGGTGGGTGTTTATGCCACGACCATCACCACCAAAATGTATTTCCGTCAATTTTTGGGGCGCATTGTCCGCATGACCCCCGCGCCGCAAGGGGTTCAGGTTGCTTATTGTTACATGCCTGCCGACATTCGGTTGCGGGTGCAGGCCGAACAGATTGAACGGGAACAACGCCATATTCTCTCGGCGCGCGTGAATTTAGATGCAGAGCCAGAGGAAAAAGTGGAGTTAGCCCCGCGTGAACGAACTAACGATTGGCAATCGTTAGAATCTCGTAATAGTGGCGTGGAGGCGGTGATTGTGAATGGCGGACAACTCTCTTTTTGGCATAACCCCGCCGCCGTCAGCCAACCGTCACAGGTTAAACAGGCCGTAGAGCGACATGTGGCTGAACGCGTCGCCACCATGACGAAAAGTGAAGCTAAAACCGAGTTGACCCGACAAGTGAAAGTCTTGGTGGCAAAATATCATCACCAATCGGCCATGCCCTATCCCCAAATCCATGCCTATTTGAATCAAAAACAAAGCGTTTCCTCACAAAGTTATTGCACCGAAGAACAACTCAGTAGACGTATTGAAATATTACAAAAACTACTAAAATAAGTCTCCGCGAAATGGCGCGAAGAAACCGCCTTTATAAGGTTTGAAACCTTATAAAGGCTAAAAATAAGGTTCTTCGTGCTGCTTTACGGATTACTAATGAACTAACCATGGCCCCTAAAGTTGAACCCATATTAAAAGTTAAACCCTTATTCTCAGTTTTAGACACTGCCGTAACCGCCGAGCCATCGGCGGCCATCAGCCCCACAGTTGTTTTCATTCTCGGCACACTTACCAGTGGCGAAACGTCATGGCCGAAACGGTTACGGAGTGGAGCATTTCTGATGCTGGCGTATGAATCAGCCTCGGTCATTCATGGTATTGGACATATCGTTAGTTCACGTAAGGCTAACGCCCCCATGGATGCCATTCACCTGGCCGCGCCCCTCCCACGCACCGTTTATTACAATAATGATATACCACCTGAAAGCCACATTATGCGCGCCGTTGGCGGGCCAATCATGAGTGGGCTGGTTTTCTTAGTTAGCTTTATTGGTCGCTTCTTGACCTCAGCCAATTCAGCTAGCCGCGAATTGATGAATTTATTTAGCTTTATGAATTTTGCATTAGGGTTAGGCAGTTTATTGCCCATGCCGTTTATAGATGGCGGCTCAATTTTCAAATGGCGATTAGTTCAACAAGGAGGCCGCACCCCCGACGCGGCTGCGGCGTTAGTGGAAGAAGCCAACCTCATTCTCGGTGGCCTTTGTGGGTTAATAGGGTTTATATTTCTGCCATTCCGTTTTTGGAAAACGGCTGTGGCCTTTATTTTTCTAGGGGCAGGTTTTATTTTGGCAGGATTAGGCAAAATCGGTAAATAAGTTCCACCTGTAGGACTTACGCAAACACCTCACCCCAGCCCTCTCCCAAAGGGCGAGGGAGTCTCTTGTCTCCCCTCTCCCTTTGGGAGAGGGGCGGGGGTGATTTAGTAGTTGCACTCAAATCTTGAAATACTGAGACTAAGCAAGAGGTTTAAAAAACCTATACGGTTAGGACTTACGCAGGAGTCCGCAATTCTTTGCGGACTTACGCAGGAGTCCGCAATTCTTTGCGGATAGCCCGCAAATGATTGCGGACTCCTGCCACAAATAAGCCATTTTTGCGTAAGTCCTAACGGTCTCACATTATCCGTTATTCACCCAGTTGTGCTATAATAATCCCATGCTAACCATTGAAATGGTACGTCCCCTTTATAAAAATGACTCGGCGCATGATTTTGAGCATGTGTTACGAGTTTTAGCCAATGCCGAACAAATTGGTCAGGCCGAAGCCGCTAACATGGAGCTTTTGCAAGCGGCGGTCTTGTTGCATGATATTGCGCGGGCTGACCAGGAAAGCACGGGCAAAGAACATGCCGCCGAAGGTGCGCGGCGAGCGCAAGAAATGTTGACTGAGCAAGGCTATCCCGCCGATTTTGTGGAAGCGGTTGTCCATGCAATTGCGGCTCATCGTTATCGTATCAAAAATCCCCCCTTGACCCTTGAGGCCAAAATTTTGTATGATGCTGATAAACTGGACTCCATTGGGGCAGTGGGTTTAGGGCGGGCTTTCGCCTACGGGGGCTATATCAATCGCCCGTTATGGTCAGAAGACCCGGCCTCAGCGCATACGGTCTGGCATGAATTTCAGATAAAACTGAGTAAAGTGAAAGATACGTTGTTTACCGACACGGCGCGACAAATTGCGACCAATCGGCATGAATTTATGGTGCAATTTGTGGCGCAAATGTCGGCTGAGGTTCAAGGAAAACGATAACGTTATGCTCACCGTCGAGCAAATCCAAACCGCCTTACAAAACCCCTTACCAGGTGTCCATGCCCAAAGAAAAATGGCACCTGAACCATTGCCTGAGCAACTCAATCGCTGGGCGCAACCTTCTAATTATCGCGAAGCAGCCGTTTTGCTGTTACTCTATCCCCATGCCCGCCCAGAGTCGCCGCTAGATTGGCACATTATCCTCACCCGTCGCCCCGAATATGATGGGGTGCATAGCGGGCAAATTTCCTTTCCTGGGGGGCGACGCGAAGGAGATGAGTCGTTCTTAAATACGGCCATGCGCGAAGCGCAAGAAGAGATCGGCTTGCCTCCTGAAGCGGCGAAAGTTGTGGGGCAATTATCACCGTTGTATATTCCACCCAGTAATTTTTATATCTATCCCTATATTGCGGTTAGTCAATACCGCCCTGAATTTCAACCAGACCCCATTGAAGTGGCTGAACTCATTGAATTACCCCTTAGCCTACTGCAAGACCCCACTATTTTTCAAACAGAAACATGGCTTTTTCCCAACGGTATTGAGCGCGAAGTGCCTTTATTTAATATTTTTGGGCATAAAGTCTGGGGAGCTACGGCCATGATATTGAACGAATTTTTAACCCTCATCCTGAAAGGTGACATTGCGTAAGCCCCAGGTTAATCATCCGTTGACCCAACATCTCCTGATGACTAAACTAAACTATTATGCCTGAAATCCGCCAAAATATGGTCACTCGTGATTGGGTTATTATTGCCACTGAACGAGCCAAACGCCCTGATGAATATTTTCAAAAAGGCAAAAAAACTACTACTCAACTTTTGCCCCCGTATGACGAAAAATGTCCTTTTTGCCCTGGGAATGAGGAGATGGATTTAGAAGTTGACCGTATGCCCACCAGTGGGCCATGGCAAACTCGGGCCGTCTTAAATCGCTTTCCCGCGTTATCTTCTCACGGGCCAGTCTTACGCATGATGGATGGCGTAACTCGTAAAATTTCGGGCGTGGGTCATCATGAAGTTTTAGTAGAACACCCCATTCATAATACTACCCCCGCCTTAATGACTTTGTCGCAAATGGAAATGGTTTTCCGCATGTTCTACAATCGGGGCTGGGACATCTGCAAAGACCCACGCATTGAGCAGATTATCTATTTTCGTAATCATGGAGAACGAGCGGGGGCATCACTAAAACATCCCCACAGCCAAATTATTGGCTTGCCCGTTGTATCTAACAACATTCGGCGGCGAATTGATGAAATGCGCCGTTTTTTCGACGATAATGGGCGGTGTGTTATTTGCACCATGTTAGAATTAGAACTTGAAGCAGGGGCGCGAATTGTAACAACCAGTAAACATTTTATCGCTTTAGTGCTTTATGCCGCCGCTTCGCCCTTTCACATTTGGATTATTCCGCGACAACATAGCGTTAGTTTTCTTTATTCTAGCCCCGAAGAAATAGCCGACATGGCCTTTATTATCCGTGATATTTTGCGCCGTTTATACATTGGTTTGAATGACCCTGATTATAACTTTATCATTCGCACTGCTCCAGTGAAAGAACTGAGTAACGATTATCTTCATTGGTATGTTACCCTGGTGCCGCGCTTGAGCCGCACCGCCGGTTTTGAGTTAGGTAGCGGCATGTATATAAACCCTGCTTTACCTGAAGATAGTGCTGAATTTTTAAGGCAAGTAAGAATTACTTAAATAAATTGTATGGCGTATGGTAGATAAAGACCTCACAGGTTTTGAAAACCTGTGAGGTCTAGCCTATATGTACAATTCGCCATAGAATTTCAAACTGTATGGCCGAATTTTTAGGAAATGCTCCCGCAGGTCAACTTTTATGCCTCATGGCGGCACCCTTGAGTGGGGCGGTTTTATTAGTAATAATTCTTGTTTTTTCTAGGCGCAATCAGGAGAATGACTCAATGAAACTAGGTGCGTCATCCTTTAAGCGTAGCCAACCTATTGCTCCACAAACTGAGGCTTCGGAAGAAGAGGAAGAAGCGGATGAGTTAGATATTAGCGTATTATCTCAATTTGGCAGCCAAGCCGAACCCACCAAAGTTGCACCCGCCGCACCCCCAAAAATTGAGCCAAAACCTGTTATTGCAGCTCAAACTCCGCCATCTACACCATTAGCTAAATCAACCCCAGAATATACCGAATTATTTCGATTGTTGCGCCATCCCCAAACAGGGCAGCTTATTGTGGCAGTGGGTGAGGAACAGTACTTTAAACTGACAGATATTCCTACTAAACAAATGGGACATTATATTTTTGAATTAACCGCTCATTTATTAGTCTTCACGAATGGCATGGTAGCCACCGAAACGGGACTGAAATCATTAGGTGTACCCAAAGTTGCGGCTCTCCCCGCTGCGCCACCCATGCCAATTACCCCCCCCTCGTCCCCGCCAGTTGTAGCCAAGCCAGCGGTAATAGCCGCGCCCCCGCACCCCAAAGCATCGTCAGTTGTAGCCAAGCCAATGGTAGCACCCGCGCCCCCTCCTAAACGCACTAATTTATTTGGTTTGCCAGAGCCTGATAACTCTTTATTAGGTGGATTCAGTTTAGCTGACCAAATCAATGAAATTGTACAAAAACGGCTCGCCTATTCTTCTTTAGGGCGCACAACCACTATTGAAATTTCTACAGGTTTAGAGGGAGGTATTGAAATACAAGTTAATGACTTAGTTTATCAAAGTGCCGATGAAGTAGCTGATTTAGAGGTGCGCGCCCTCATTAAAGAGTCGATTAAAGAGTGGGAACGAAGTTAAAGCCTGAGAATTTGCGTTTCATTCGTTTTGTTGTAAGATAGTGTTCGTTTGAGGCAGATTAAGCCTATTTAGCAACCATGAACTGTCTTATTTCATTTAACATTAACATAAATTTAATACATCAAAGAGGAAAATCATGTTAGCAAAAAAATTCACCAAAACCAAATGTAAAGTAAGTTTCGAACTCTCAGCAGACCAATTACCTGAAGGTGTGGGGATTGAAAAAATAACGGTTGTCGGCGATTTTAATGAATGGAATATCGAAGCGTCCCCGTTAAAAAAAGGCACCAAGAGCGCACCCTGGAAAGCGACCGTAGAGCTTGAATTAAACCAAAAGTATGCCTTTCGTTATCTCCTGAACGGTGAGCAATGGTTTGATGAGTCCCAAGCGGATGAATATGCGACCAATGACATGGGTAGCCAAAACTGCATTGTTTCAACCCATCAGAGCTAAAGTGTTTTGTTAGACATTTTTTTTCAAAAAACGTCCTACCTCACCCGTAAAGGTTGGGTAGGACGTTTTTTTTTACAATGAGCTATGATGATTGCACTAAGAAAGATGAAGGTAGGGGAATTTTCTACTTATGCCGCTTATTTCGTGGCTGAATATGCCAAAGAAATAACCCAAAATTACGGGTATTCGATTGAAAAAGGGTTGGCTATAGCCGAACAAGATATTAAGAATGACCTGCCAGAAGGTGTCGCCACACCAAACAACTACTTGCTATGTATCGAATTATATCAAGGAATAAAAAGTGAACTCATCGGCTATCTGTGGTATGGGCTGCGTGATGAGGGGAAAACGGCCTTTATCCTTGATTTTTATTTGTTGGAACAATTTCAAGGTCAGGGGCATGGCAAAGCGTCCCTTATGGCCTTAGAGCAAGAACTCGCTCATTCACGCATAGAGCAAATTAAACTTCGGGTGGCATACCATAATAAACCTGCCCTCGGTTTATATGAAAAAACAGGGTTTAATATTACAGGATACAATATGGTCAAAATGCTTAAAAATAGCTAAGTCAGGCAACACGCCAAACCCATTTGGCAAAGAGACTTCAGTTAGCTAAAATAATTCTAGTACACTTGGGCGTAAATAAGTGCGTAGTTCGCCCAGCCATTATAAGGTTCAAAACCTTATAATGGCTTGAAACTTATTTAAGCCGAAGTGTACTAGTGTCTCGTTAAGCGTGATTTGTTGAGTCATCAGGTGACTAGAAGTCACCTGATGACTCAACAAATCACACTTGACAGGACACTAGCAATTTTACTTGAAGGCAATTCTAACAAAACTCTAACATTCCTCTAATGCAAAATTAGTAGAGGTTAGGTATAGTCTCTATTAGATTTTTTTTGACCCCCTTAGTCATTTTTAAGGAAAAACAACTTATGATGCGCTTTGATAAATTTACTGAACGAGCTCAAGACGCGGCAATGCGCGCCTACGAAATTTTACAACGGTATCAACATTCTCAAGCCGATACCGAACATCTCTTTTTAGCGATGCTAGAACAACCTAACGGTCTGGTACCTGAAATATTAGAAAAACTCAGCGTAGAGCCAGAAATGCTCATGTCTAAACTTGACCAAATTTTGTCCGCCACCCCGCGTGTAGGTGGCATGACCAATATGGCAGTGGGTCAAGTTTATATTACGCCCCGTCTTAAGCGAGTGTTAGATAACGCCCAAGAAGAGGCCAAAGGGATGCAAGATGAATATATCTCAACTGAGCATATCTTTTTGGCAATTTGTGGTGAGAAAGGGACACCTAGCGCACGTTTATTACAACAAGTAAATGTCTCTAAGGCCAGAGTGCTAGATGCCGTTGAGACGGCTCGCAAAGGCCAACGGGTGGATAACCCTAATGCCGAAACGCGCTACCGTATCTTACAAAAATATAGCCGCGACCTCACAGCCATGGCGAAAGAAGGTAAACTTGACCCCGTGATTGGCCGAGATAAGGAAATATTACGCGTTATTCAGGTGTTGTCTCGCCGTACTAAAAATAACCCCGTTTTGATTGGTGAGGCGGGCGTGGGCAAAACGGCTATTGTGGAAGGGTTGGCGCAAAAAATTGCCAATGATGATGTGCCAGAAATTTTGATGGGCAAAAAAGTCATCAGTCTAGATATTGGCTCCATGATTGCAGGTTCTCGCTTCCGCGGTGAGTTCGAGGAACGGCTCAAAGGGGCATTGGACGAGATTCAAAATTCACAAGGTGAAATTATTCTCTTCATTGATGAGCTACATACGGTGGTCGGTGCGGGGGCAGCCCAGGGCGCGGTGGATGCGGGTAATATGATGAAACCTGCGCTCGCTCGTGGCGAATTGCATTGCGTGGGCGCGACGACGTTAGATGAATTTCGCAAATATATTGAGAAAGACCCGGCCCTAGAACGGCGATTTTCGCCCGTGTTTGTGGATGAGCCTGACGTGGATTTAGCGATTGAAATGTTACGCGGTCTTAAATATCGCTATGAATCATATCATAATGTGACGTATACGGATGAGGCCATTAAAGCGGCGGCACGGTTATCGCATCGTTATGTGAATGAACGACGGCTGCCTGATAAAGCCATTGATTTGATTGATGAAGCGGCTAGCAAACTACGCGTGGCGATTTTCTCCATGCCAGATGATTTACGGGCAAAGAAGAAACGTATTAGTAAGATTGTGCAAGATGAAACCGAGGCGGGTCAACGCCAAGATTGGGAAGCGGCGGCGCAATTAAAAGTGGAGCGACTGCACCTAGAAGCCGAGTTTGAGGTGGAGCGTGAACAATGGCGCGAAGAGAAAAACTTGGACGAAGTGGTTGAAGTCAGCGACATTGCTGAGGTCATCTCCAATTGGACGGGGATTCCGCTGCACACCATGTTACAAACCGAAGCTGAAAAACTGTTGGGCATGGAGGGCGCATTACATAAACGTATCATCGGGCAAAATGAAGCCATCAATGCCATTAGTGATGCCATTCGACGGTCACGCTCAGGGTTGCGTGACCCGCGCCGCCCGACGGGGAGCTTCCTCTTTTTGGGCAGTTCTGGTGTGGGCAAAACGGAATTGGCGAAAACGCTGGCCTGGTTCTTATTTGATGATGAAGATGCGCTCCTGCGGATTGACATGAGCGAATATCGGGAAGCGCATACGACTAGCCGCCTCTTTGGTGCGCCGCCAGGTTATGTGGGTTATGATGAAGGGGGGCAATTGACAGAAGCGGTGCGCCGTCGCCCCTATCAGGTGGTGTTATTTGATGAAATTGAGAAAGCGCACCCCGACGTTTGGAACGCTTTATTACAAATACTAGAGGATGGTCGCTTGACCGATGGGCATGGTCGAATTGTTGATTTTAGTAATACAGTTATCATCATGACCAGTAATCTTGGCACGGCGTTTGGGGCGAAGGGTGGCACGTTAGGCTTCCGTAATCGGGGCGATTTAGGCACGTTTGATGATACGCGCTTGAAGGGTGACATTCAGGACGCGCTTCGCAAACATTTCCGCCCTGAGTTCCTTAATCGGATTGATGAAATTATCATCTTCCACACCTTAACTCAAGAACAAGTAACCAAGATTGTCGATTTACAAATTAAGGAAATTAGCGAACGGCTGGGCGAACATGGGATTAATATTAAGCTGACTGACGCGGCCCGCACCTGGTTGGCTGAACAAGGCTTTGACCCCGCATTTGGGGCGCGCCCGTTACGCCGCACGCTGCAAAAACAAGTCGAGTCGCCCCTGTCGGTGAAGTTATTAAGCGGTGACTTTAAGGATGGCGATACCGTCATTGTGGATTATGTCGAGGAAGTCGGCTTAACCTTTACTCGTCAACAAGAATTGGTGGTGGAGATGCCCGTAGGCATTACGTTAGCTAAGTAAACTATCTAAACCATTATAAGGTTTGAAACCTTATAATGGTTCACTCTAAAAATAGGCTACACAGCTAGGTTTGTTGTGTAGCCTATTTTTATTACATTGCCCTATTAACCTACCTTGACACAAGGCTAATTAGGGTTATAATTCAAATCACTTAGGTATTTTCTTCAAAATAGCCCCACCTGTAAACAATTTGGTGGTCAGGCCAGCCTTTATAAGGTTTAAAACCTTATAAAGGCTTAGATTAATCCTCACCAACTCCCGTTGTAACCCTCACCATAAGGAATCATACATCATTTATGAGTATTGAACTTGTTTTACGTTTAGTTGGCATGGTAATTTTTGCCATTCTTGGCACCCGTGTGGCCGCCTTATATGGGCCAATGAATAGCCCTGAAGCCGTTCGCTTAACGACGATTTTGGTTCTAGCAGGTTCAGGTTTTGGCCTCCTGATTGCGCCCTATCTTACGCTTTATCCCTTCCTTTATACCCGAGATTATTTACGCCAAATGGCGGCACCTAAGTTAATTTTTGGGGCATTCGGGTTAATTGTTGGGTTAAGTGTGGGGGCTTTACTGTACGCCCCATTATCAGCCTTACCTGAACCAATTGGTAATTTTAGCCCCATGATAGCTAGCCTCATCTTAGGGTATATTGGGGCAATTGTAATGATTATGCGGCAAGAGGATATTGCTAGTTTTATTAAGCCTACACTTAATTTAGGCGGCACGATGTTTGATTTTCATGGGGCGAAAACCCATGAGGATAAAGTTTTGTTAGATACCAGCGTGATTATTGATGGCCGCATTGCTGACATTTGCCAAACAGGTTTTCTCCGTAGTATCATTTTAGTGCCTCGTTTTGTGCTGAATGAATTACAATTCATTGCTGACTCGG
>JFJP01038631.1_pt1 | contig 16510 bp, 11 predicted proteins | sample 431651 | NCBI WGS metagenome assembly JFJP01 (sample SAMN02602958, study PRJNA72255) | Microbial mat metagenome, whole genome shotgun sequencing project. | biome: fresh water; feature: sink hole; material: water; isolation source: purple microbial (photo- and chemosynthetic) mats found in... | reverse complement strand
CCCCCCACACACATCAAAATCCCCCAAAATCACCAAAACAGCCCTGCCCACCAAACAGCATTAGGCCAGCATAGCCAACCAAGGCGAAAACCAAGGCCAGCCGAGCGGCGCGAAAGCCACCGGCTGGCCTCGGAACATGTGGCCGGAAGCCCTGGGCTCACTTGCCCAGCAGGACCTTTTCTTGGAGGTTGATGGACTCGTCGTGGATGGCGGTGAAGATGCTGGTGGTGAAGCTGTCCGAGAGGCCTTGCTCGCGGCCCAGGGCCAGGACTTTGCCCAGGATGCTGTCCCAGCGCGAGGTCTGGAGCACGGACATGTGGTTGCGCTTCTTGAACTGGCCGATGGAGCGGGCCACTTCCATGCGCTGGTTGAGCACCTGCACCAGGATCTTGTCGAGCACGTCGATCTGGGCGCGTAGCTCGTCGAGGTTGTGCTGCTGGGCGGGGTCTTGGGGCGTGGCGCCGCGGATGACGACGCGCTCCATCATGGCCACCAGGTCGGCGGGGGTGATCTGCTGCTCGGCGTCGCTCCAGGCGTTGTCGGGGTCGTGGTGCGACTCGATCATGATGCCGTCGTAACCCAGGTCGAAGGCGCGCTGGATGACCTCGAAGAGCATCTCGCGCTTGCCGGCGATGTGGCTGGGGTCGCAGAGCAGGGGCAACTGGCGCATCTGGCGCTTGAGCTCGATGGGAATCTGCCAGTGCGGGTCGTTGCGGTAGGCCGATTTCGAGAGGCTGGAAAAGCCGCGGTGCAGGGCGGCGATGCGGCGCAGCCCGGCCTTGTGCAGCCGCTCGATGGCGCCGATCCACAGGTTCAAGTCGGGATTGACGGGGTTTTTGACCAGCACCGGGATGTCCACCCCGCGCAGGGCGTCGGCCACCTCTTGCACGGCGAAGGGGTTGGCCGTTGTGCGGGCTCCTACCCAGAGCACGTCCACGCCCGCGGCCAGGGCCTGCTCCACGTGCTCGCGGTTGGCCACCTCGGTGGTAACTTTCATGCCGGTCTCGCGCTTGACCTGGGCCAGCCATTCGAGGCCCTGCTGGCCGATGCCCTCGAAATGTCCGGGGCGGGTGCGGGGCTTCCAGATTCCGGCGCGGAAGGCGCTGGGCCCCATCGGGGCGATTTGCCGGGCCGTGGCCATGACTTGGGCGGGCGTCTCGGCGCTGCAAGGGCCGGCCAGCAGCATTTTGCCATTGTGCATGGGCAATCCCCAGTCTTCGAGCGGGGCGATGGAAAGTTGGTCGATCATGGGCTTGAATTTTTGTTGTTATGGGATAAAAACAAGGAATAGCTTGGAAATGGGGCGGGGCGGCTAGCTGAGCACCCGCTTGATGCGGTTGGCCTCGGCCACGAGCTGGTGCAGGGCCTGCTCGTCCTGCGCGTCGATGGCCTGGCGCAGTCGGCCGAGCTGTTCGGCGTAGGTGTCCATGACGGCCAGCATGTTTTCGCGGTTTTGCAGGAAGATGGGCACCCACATGTCGGCCGAACTCTTGGCCAGGCGGGCCGTGGAGGCGAATCCGCCGCTGGCCAGGTCGAAGATGTGCTTCTCGTCCTTTTCCTTGGCCAGGACGGTCAGCGCCAGGGCGAAGGAAATGGCGTGCGAGACGTGCGAGACGTAGGCCGCGTGGACGTCGTGGTGGCTCGAGCGCATGAGGATCTCGCGCAGGTTGAGCGTGGCGAAGAGCTGCCGGACCAGGGCCAGCGCGTCGGGCGCCGACTCCTCGACGTCGCAGAGGATGACGGCCTTGCTGTCGAACAGGTTCGAGAGCGCCGCCCAGGGGCCCGAGTGCTCGGTACCGGCCATGGGGTGTGCGGCCACGTAGCGCTTGCGCTTGGGGTGGTACTTCACGGCCAGGGCCAGGCCCTCCTTGGTGGAGCACATGTCGGTAACGACTTGCTGCTCAACGAGGTCGAGCACCTGGGGCAGCAGGCGCAAGGCGGCGCCCACGGGCACGGCCAGCACCACGATCTGGGCCTCGGCCACGGCCTGCTCCAGGGGCAGGCATTCGTCCACGATGCCCATGCGCAGGGCGGTCTGCTCGTGCAGCGGGTTGTTGTCAACGCCCAGCACTCGGCTGGCGAAGCCTCTCTTTTTCAGGTCGATGGCGGCGGAGCCCCCGATGAGGCCCAGGCCGATGATGGCTACGGTCATGGTGTACGTTTTTTTGGGGAAACATCAGCTTTTGGGAAATGGCCGGGGCCTTCAGTCGAGGCTGTCGAGGCCGGCGCGGTACTCGCCCAGCACCTGGAGGTCCTTGGTGAGCGGCTGTATGGCCTTGATGGCCAGTTGGTAGCGGGCGAAGTCCTCGAAGGTCAGGTCCACGTGGAAGAAGTAGGTCCAAGCCTCGCCGACCAGGGGCAGCGACTGGATCTTGGTCAGGTTCATGTCGTAGAAGGCCAGCACGCTGAGCACCTGCGAGAGGCGCCCGGTCTTGTGTTCGAGCGAGAATCCGATGGAGGCCTTGTCGATCAGGTGGGCGCTGGTCTCGGGCAGAACGTCGCCGCGGCCGATGACCAGGAAGCGCGTGTAGTTGCGCTTGTTGGTCTCGATGCCCTCGGCCAGGACCTCGAGGCCGTAGAGCTCGGCGGCCAGCTCACTGCCAATGGCCGCGGTGCCGGGGCCGTGCTTGGTGGCCACGTCCTTGGCGCTCTGGGCGGTGTCGTAGCTGTCCACCAGCTTGACCCAGGGGAACTGCTTGAAGAACTCGCGGCACTGCATGATGGCGATGGGGTGCGAATAGACCTCGCGGATCTCCTCGACGCGCTGGCCCGGGTGGCCCAGCAGGTTCTGCTTGACGCGCAGGTAGTGCTCGCCCAAGACGGCGTAGCGCGACTCCTGGAGGCGCACGTAGTTCTGCAAGAGGCTGCCCGCCTGCGAGTTCTCCACGGCCAGCACGCCCAGGTCGGCCTGGTCGTTGTCCAGGGCCTTGAACACTTCGTCGAAGGTGGCGCAGGCCACCAGCGCGATGGCCCTAGGGGCGAAATGCCGCCGGGCGGCGATGTCGTGGAAAGAGCCGGGCACTCCCTGTATGGCCACGCGCAAGGCGCTTTCGGAATGGGTTTCCATGTTCTGGAATTTAGGTTTTTCGACAAAAAAAAATCCCGGCCATTTGCCGGGATTGGGGTTTTCGCTTTTGTGGACGCGCACGCCTTTTATTCCCGGCCAAGATGGTTTTGTCCGAAGTAATAAAAGCCGTAAAAAGAGGATTTCGTGCCCATTTCAAGCGGGGTGTTAGGGTTTGGCGGATGCCGAAAGATAGGAATTATCGCGAGAGTTGATCCAGCCCTGCCGAAAAAAAACGCGGCCGGGGCTCATTCCACGCTCGAAAAGTAGCGCATGAACTGCGTGCGCTCGTAGATGGCCGGGTTCGAGATGTTGCCGTAGCCCATGCGCCCGCGGAAGTCGTCGAGCGTCGAGAAGCCCTTGCCGTCCATCCAGTCCTCGGTGAAGTTGAGGATGCGCCGCACCACTTCGACGCCCTGCTTGTAGAGCGCCGAGCAGACCTGCACGGTGGTGGCGCCGGCCAGGAGCTGCTTGACGAAGGCCGTGCCGTCATGCACGCCCGTCGAGGCCGAGAGCTGCATCGTCTTGGCGTCGAAGTGCGAGGAGGCAATGGCCATCCAGCGCAGCGACTGCCGGATGTCGGCCCCCGAGCTGAACACCTCCGAGGAGACCGTGCGCATCTTGAAGATGTCGATGTCGGGCTCGTAGAATCGGTTGAAGAGCACCGCTGCCGACGCGCCCGCGCCCTTGAGCCGCTCCAGCACGTTCAGCAGGTTGGTGAACTGGTAGCTGACCTTCACGGCCAGGGGCAGCTTGGTGGTCTGGCGCACCTTCTTGACGATGCGCTCGTACTGCTCCTCGATCTGGGCCGCCGTCTGGTGGATCTTCGCGGGGATGATGAAGATGTTCAGCTCCAGGGCGTCCGCCCCGGCCTCCTCCACCTCCTTGGCGTAGGCCACCCAGTCGTTGTCGTCGATGCAGTTCAGGCTGGCCACCACGGGGATGTCGAGCCGCTGCTTGGCCTCGCGGATCAGCTGGGTATATTGGCCCGTGCGGTGGTCTTGCGTGTGTGCGTTCAGGTAGTCCAGGGCCTCCGGATAGGCGTTGTGCCGCAGGGCATCCTCGGCCTCCATGATGATCTGTTCCTGGAACAGCGATTTCAGCACCACGGCGCCGGCCCCCTGCTCCTGGATCTTGACGAGCTTCTCGATCGAGTTGGTCAAGCCAGAACTGCTGACCAGCAGCGGGTTTTTCAGCGTGAGGCCTAGGTATTGGGTTTGCAGCTTTTTCATGATTTGGGAGATTCGATTGGGATAAGACCAGCACCAAAGTTAAGCATTGCCCATCCAAAGCGCAACTTAGAAAGATTCTGAATAAGAAGCGGCGGGGCGGACGCGAGAGGGCCCGGCTCAGTCCTCGGCGCGCTCTTTCATGAACCTCGCGAGGTCGAAGTCCAGGCGGCTTTCGAACGGATCGGTCCGCTCGGCGCAGTCGTTCCTCATGCAATTCGTGCAATACTTCTTCTGACACTCGTCGGTGTGCAGGTTGAAGACCACATCCTCGGAAAAGTTATTGACCACCAAGGATTTCAGCTTCTCGCCTTGGGCGTGCGCTTCCGAGAGGCTGGTGTCCCAGGGCAGGACCAGGTCGCAGTTGACATGGAGCACGTCGCCGTACTTCACCAGCTTGAAGTTGTGGACGTCTATCCATTCGCCGGTCTTGTTGGCGTCGATCAGCTTGCCGAAGCGCTCAATCAGCTCGAAGTCGGCCTCGTCCATGAGGTTCGATGCCGTCTCCTTGAGTATCTTGAAGCCGGTGATGACGATGACCGAGCCGAAGACCAGGGCGATGAGGCTGTCCAACCAAGCCTGCTCGGTGAAGTAGAGCAGCACCAGCCCCAAGACCAGCCCCATGGACGAATAGGTGTCGGATTGCAGGTGCTTTCCGCCCGAGACCAAGGCGATGGAGTTGTGCTTCCGGCCCATGCTCACGCAGTACCAGCCCATCAAGTAGTTCAGCAGCCCCGCGAGGGCGACGATGAGGATGCCGATGTCCAACTGCGAGACCTCCGCAGGGACGAAGAATCGACGCACCGCCTCGAAGAGGATGATCAGGCCGGCGATGATGATCAGGAAGCCCTCGATCGAGGCCGAAAGGAACTCCGCCTTCCCGTGCCCGAAGGGGTGGTTGTCATCCTTGGGCTTGACCGAGACATAGATGGCGTACAAGGTTATGAACCCCGTAACCACGTTCACCGTCCCTTCCAGGGCGTCTGTCAATATCCCGACGGAGTTGGTCAGGAAATAGGCTCCCAATTTTCCGACAAAAATCAAGAACGACGAAATCGCGACGATCCGTTGGATCTTGAATTTCAGATGGGTCTGTTCAGCTTGCAGTGTCATGGAGCGATGCTTGTTCAATGATCGTCTTCCTCATCGTGCTCCCTCTCTTGATGCGCCTCTTCGCTCTGCCCAGCTCCCTGGCTTTCTGTCGCCAAGCCGTTGCCGTACACGAAAGCCATGAGGGCGGCCGCGAACCAGACCACTGAAAACACGGCCAGCGGGACATTTTGCCGGGTGTCCTCAGCTTCGACGGCTTTGTATCCGGTGACGATCGACCCCAGCGTCTTGGCCTCGGAATGGAACAGCCGGTCGGCCAGCAGCCCAAGCAAGTGGAAAATCACCAAGACCAAGAACAAGTTTCCGAGCACCTCGTGGGCTTCTTCCAGCAGATCCTCGCTCAACGCGACATTGACAAGCGACGGATTTTCAGTCGAATAGAGCAGGTAGCCGGAAATGCTGCAAGCGAGCCCGACGAAGAAGATGCCCAGCATCACGAGCGAGGCCGCAGGGTTGTGGCCCACGTAGGTCTTGCCCTTCTTGAAGAAGTTCGTCACAAACTCAATCTGATGCCGGATGGCTATTGGAAAATCGCCAAAACGGGCGTATCGCGGGCCGATGATCCCATAAATGAGCCGGAACAGCACCAATGCCCCGACCAGCAGCCCAAAGGCGTAATGCAGGTTTTCGTATTCATGAAAATCGCTCAAGATGTACGCGGCCGCGAACCCAATGGCCAGGAGCCAATGGAAGATCCGAATCGAGATTGTCCAGACTTTTGTTCTCATGTTGGATTTTTTTTGTATGGGCTTTCGCCCTTGCGTGAAGGAAGATGAACGTCTGTCCTCTTGCCCGGCTGGCTGGGGGGCAGAAAGGCAATGTTAAAGGTAAGCCATTTCCGACACGATTCCCAATAAAGACCATTACTTTTCCTTTGCGGCGCGGACGCCGATCTGGGAACCTTGTGGGCTAAAAACTTGATTCTCCTAGCTTTTGGCGGGAGGCGCGAGGCGGCCGCATGAAGCAGGTTGGAACAATCGATCGCTTGGGAAATCGCTTCCCCGTTTGGCCCTTCGCTTTGGTTTTCTAATTTTACAGGGCAAAAAAATTAAGAATTGAAATTTTGAGGCTCGATTTCGTAACTGGGCGCTGGTCGGCCTGGCGCGCGCGGCCTCGGTGAACCAAAATGGAAAGCATGAATCCGCAGCCAACGTCCCTCTATTTGCCCCAGGCCGAGTCCGACTCGTGCGGGGTGGGTTTCATCGTGAACATCAAGGGCAGGAAGTCGCACCAACTGGTGCGCGACGCCCTGACCATGCTCGAAAACATGGAGCACCGCGGGGGCGTGGGCAGCGACCCGCTCTCGGGCGACGGGGCGGGCATCCTGCTGCAAACGCCCGACCGCTTCCTGCGCGAGGTCTGCGGCGAAATCGGCCTGGTCTTGCCCGAATTTGGGCATTATGGCGTGGGCATGATCTACTTTCCGGGCGATGTGCGCAAGCGCGAGGAGAGCCGCAAGGTGTTCAACATGGAGATAGAGTCGCAGGGCTTCGAGCTAATCGGCTACCGCGACCTGCCGCGCAACCGCCGCTGCGTGGGCCAGACGGCCTTGGCGCACGAGCCCAAGATTGAGCAGGTGTTCGTGCAGCACCGCAAGGGCCTGGGCTTCGAGGAGCTGGAGCGCAAGCTCTACGTGCTGCGCATGTACACCACGCACATGATCAACGCCGAGGTGCTGGAGCGCAGCGGGGAGTTCTACATTCCGTCGTTCTCGTACAAGACGCTGATTTACAAGGGGCAGTTCATCACGCACCAGTTGCGCGAGTACTACCTGGACCTCTCGGACCCGCGGCTGGAATCGGCCATCGCGATGGTGCATTCGCGGTTTTCGACCAACACCTTCCCCAAGTGGAAGCTGGCCCAGCCGTTCCGCTTCCTGGCCCACAACGGCGAGATCAACACCATCCGGGGCAACGTCAACTGGATGCGCTCGAACGAGACGCTGCTCGAATCGACGAAGTTCACGGCCGAGGAGATCCGCAAGCTGCTGCCCATCCTGGAGCCGCACTACTCCGACTCGGCCAACCTCGACCTGATGGTGGAGCTGCTGGTCATGGGCGGGCGATCACTGCCGCACGTGCTGATGATGCTGATTCCCGAGGCCTGGCAGCACAACCCCACGATGCCGCCCGAGAAGAAGGCCTTCTACGAGTACCACGCCACCATCATGGAACCCTGGGATGGTCCGGCCTCGCTCTGCTTCACCGACGGCCACATCGTCGGGGCCACGCTCGACCGCAACGGGCTGCGCCCCTCGCGCTACCTGATCACCGACGACGACCACCTGGTGCTGGCCTCGGAGGCCGGCGCCCTGCCCGTGGACCCCGCCCGCGTGGTCAAGAAGTGGCGGGTGCAGCCGGGCAAGATCTTCTACGTGGACACCCGAGACGGAAGCCTGCGCCACGACCAGGACATCAAGCTGGAGCTCGCCAAGCGCAAGCCTTACGGCAAGTGGCTGGAAATGAACCAGAAGCACATCGACGAACTGCCCGAGCAGCCCCCGGCCTACCCCATCGACCCCGAGGAGGTCTTGCAGAAGCAGCAGGCCTTCGGCTTCACCCGCGAGGACGTGGACTTCCTGGTAACGACCATGGCCGAGAGCGCCAAGGAGCCCGTGGGCTCGATGGGTGCCGACGTGCCCCTGGCCGTGCTCTCGAACCAGAGCCGCCACCTGAGCAACTACTTCAAGCAGCAGTTCGCCCAGGTCAGCAACCCGCCCATCGACCCCATCCGCGAGCGCATCGTCATGAGCCTGCACACCTCCGTGGGCCGGATCTACAACATCCTTTCCGAAACCCCGCTGCACTGCAAGCAGATCATCTTCGACCAGCCCGTTTTGAGCAACGAGCAGATGGACAAGCTGCGCGACTTCCACGACTACAGCTTCCGCGTCAAGACCATCCCGGCCGTCTTCAAGGCCACGGGCGAGCCCGGCGAGCTGGAGGCCGCCCTCGACCGGATGTGCGAGGCCGCCGACTCGGCCATCATCGACGAGGGCTACAACGTGCTGGTGCTCTCCGACCGGGCCATCGACCACGACCACGCCGCCATTCCGTCGCTGCTGGCCGTCGGGGCCGTCCACCAGCACCTGGTCAAGAACCGCCTGCGCGTGCGCTGCGGCCTGCTCGCCGAGGCGGGCGACGTGCGCGAGACCCACCACTTCGCGACGCTCATCGGCTACGGGGCCAACGCCATCAACCCCTACATGGCCTTCGAAACCATCTTCAAGCTCAAGGCCAACAAGCTCACGCCCAGGTACCTGGACAACCCCAAGGCCTACGCGAACTACATCAAGGCCATTGGCGACGGATTGCTGAAAATCTCGTCGAAGATGGGCATCTCCACCATGCAATCCTACCACGGGGCGCAGATCTTCGAGTGCGTCGGCCTTTCCCAAAAGGTGATAGAAAAATGCTTCACCGGAACCGTTTCGCGGCTGGGAGGAATCGGCTTCGAGGGCATCGCCAAGGAGGTGCTCGTGCGGCACCGGCTGGCCTTCCCCTCGCGCGAAGGGCTGCGCGCCCGCCTGAGCGAAGGCGGGGTTTACAAGTGGAAACGCAAGGGCGAGCACCACCTTTTCAACCCCGACACGGTGACGCTCTTGCAGAAGGCTTGCCGCGAAAACGACCTGGAGGCCTACCGCCAGTACGCCCAACTGGTCAACGACCAGAGCGAGAAGGCCGTCACCATCCGCGGGATGTTCGAGTTCAAGCCGCGGCAGGCCGTGCCGCTGGAGGAAGTCGAGCCGGCCGGGCGCATCATGCAGCGCTTCGCCTCGGGGGCCATGTCCTTCGGCTCGATCTCGCACGAGGCCCACAGCACCCTGGCCATCGCCATGAACCGCATCGGGGCCAAGAGCAACAGCGGCGAAGGAGGCGAGGACCCGGCCCGCTACAAGCCGCTGGCCAACGGCGACAGCATGAACTCGGCCATCAAGCAGGTGGCCTCGGGGCGCTTCGGCGTTACGAGCAACTACCTGGCCAACGCCAAGGAGCTGCAAATCAAAATGGCGCAGGGCGCGAAGCCCGGCGAGGGTGGGCAGATCCCCGGCTTCAAGGTGGACGAGTGGATCGCCCGCGTGCGGCACTCCACGCCGGGCGTCGGGCTGATCTCGCCTCCGCCCCACCACGACATCTACTCCATCGAAGACCTGGCCCAGCTCATCTTCGACCTCAAGAACGCCAACCGCGAGGCCCGCATCAACGTCAAGCTGGTCTCGAAGGCCGGGGTCGGCACCATCGCCGCCGGGGTGGCCAAGACCCACGCCGACGTGGTGCTGGTGGCCGGGCACGACGGCGGCACCGGGGCCTCGCCCGTGAGCTCGGTACACCATGCCGGCACGCCCTGGGAGCTGGGCCTGGCCGAGGCCCACCAGACCCTGGTCAAGAACAACCTGCGCAGCCGCGTGGTCTTGCAAGTGGACGGCCAGCTCCGCACCGGCCGCGACCTGGCCATCGCCACCCTGCTCGGCGCCGAGGAGTGGGGCATCGCCACGGCCGCCCTGGTCGCGATGGGCTGCATCATGATGCGCAAGTGCCACCTCAACACCTGCCCCGTGGGCGTGGCCACGCAAGACAAGAAGCTCCGGCAGCTTTTCACGGGCGACCCCGAGCACGTGGTCAACTTCTTCACCTTCCTGGCCGAGGACCTGCGCCAGATCATGGCCGAGCTCGGCTTCCGCACCCTCAACGAGATGGTCGGCCAGGTGGACCGCCTCCGGGCCCGCGACTATTTCGACCATTGGAAGATGCAGACCCTCGACCTCAGCCCCATCCTCTACAAGGAGCCCGCCGCGCCGGGCGTCGGCCTCTACAAACAGGTGGAGCAGGACCACGGCATCGAGAAGTTCTTCGACTGGCGGCTGCTCGACATGGCCCGCCCGGCCCTCGAGCAGGGCCAGGAGGTCTTCGGCGAGTTCCCCATCCGCAACACCGACAGGGCCGTGGGCGCCCTGCTCTCGAACGAGATCTCGAAGCGACACGGCGAGGATGGCCTGCCGCAAGGGCGCATCCACCTGAAATTCAGAGGCTCGGCCGGGCAGAGCTTCGCCGCCTTCAGCACCCGCGGCATCTTCTTCGAGCTGGAGGGCGAGGCTAACGACTACATCGGCAAGGGCCTCTCGGGCAGTGTGGTGGCCGTCTATCCCGACCGCGAGAGCCCCTTCAAGGCCGCCGACAACGTCATCGTCGGCAACGTGGCCCTCTACGGCGCCACCTCCGGGCAGGCCTTCATCAGCGGGGTAGCCGGCGAGCGCTTCGCCGTGCGCAACTCGGGCGCCCAAGCCGTGGTCGAAGGGCTCGGACGGCATGGCTGCGAGTACATGACCGGAGGGGTCGTCGTGGTCCTGGGGCGCATCGGCACCAACTTCGGAGCCGGAATGTCGGGCGGAGTGGCCTATATCTATGATGCCGACAACAGCTTCCAGCGCTACAAGAACCCCGAGCTGGAAGGCGACGGCCCCATCGAGTACGACGACGAGGCCCCGCTCCGCGCCCTGATCGAGCAGCACCACGCGCTCACCGGCAGCGCACGGGCCGCCGAGCTGCTCGACAACTGGGACCAGAGCCTCAAGCGCTTCGTGCGGGTGCTCCCGCCCGAATACAAGGCCGCCCTCGAAAAGGCCAAGGCCCAGGCCGAACCCCAACACGCCTGAACAGGCCCCACCTTCTTTTTTTCATCGTGAAATGCTGAACCATCGCCCCAAAAACGACAATACACATGGGAAAAGCCACCGGATTTGTTGAATACCCCCGCGAACTGGCCCCCCGCCGCCCCGTGGCAGAAAGGCTCTCGGACTGGCGCGAGCTGGAGCTGGACCCCAGCAAGATCAAGGTCGAAAAGCAGGCCGCCCGCTGCATGGACTGCGGCATCCCCTTCTGCCACAGCGGATGCCCGCTCGGCAACAACATCCCCGACTTCAACGACAGGGTTTACAAGGACGACTGGCGCGGCGCCTACGACATCCTGATCTCGACCAACAACTTCCCCGAGTTCACGGGCCGCATCTGCCCTGCTCCCTGCGAGGCCTCCTGCGTGCTGTCCATCAACAACGATCCCGTGGCCATCGAGCTCATCGAGAAGAGCATCGCCGAACGGGCCTTCCGCGAGGGATGGGTCAAGCCCAACCTGCCCTCGCGCCGCACCGGAAAGCGGGTGGCCATCGTGGGGAGCGGCCCAGCCGGGCTGGCCGCCGCCGACCAGCTCAACCTGGCCGGGCACTGGGTAACGGTCTTCGAGCGCGACGACCGCGTCGGCGGGCTGCTGCGCTACGGCATCCCCGACTTCAAGCTCTCGAAGGACATCGTCGAGCGCCGTGTGCAGCTCATGGAGGCCGCCGGAATCAGCTTCCGCACGGGCGTAGAGGTGGGCACCCACTGGCCCGCCGAGCAGCTCCTGGCCGAGTTCGACGCCGTTCTGCTGGCCGGAGGCTCCACCGTGGCCCGCGACCTGGACATTCCCGGAAGGCAAAGCCCGGGCGTCCACCTGGCCATGGACTTCCTCAAGCAGCAGAACCGCCGCGTGGCCGGGCTGGAAAACCCGCCCCACGACGAGATCCTGGCCACCGGAAAGCACGTCGTCGTGCTGGGCGGAGGCGACACCGGGGCGGACTGCGTGGGCACGTCCAACCGCCAAGGCGCCGCCAGCGTCACGCAACTGGAGCTCCTGCCCAAGCCGCCCGCCGGATTCAACCCGCGGACGCCCTGGCCCCAGTGGCCGCTGGTCCTGCGCTCGAGCTCCTCGCACGAGGAAGGCTGCCAGCGCGAGTGGTCGGTCATGGCCAAGGCCTTCGTGCCCGGGCCCGACGGCCGCCTGGCCGCCCTGCGGGTGGTGGAGCTCGAATGGCAGGGCCAGCAGTTCGCCGAACGGCCCGGCACCGAGCGCGAACTGCCTTGCGAACTGGCCCTTCTGGCCATCGGCTTCGCCCACCCGCGGCGCGAGGGCCTGCTCGAGGCCCTGGGCCTGCTGCTCGACGCGCGCGGCAACGTCCGCACCCGCGACTTCAAGAGCAGCCAAGAGAAGGTCTTCGCCGCGGGCGACATGCGCCGGGGCCAGTCGCTGGTGGTCCACGCCATCAGCGAAGGCCGAGAAGCCGCCCGCCAGATCGACATCTTCCTGATGGGATCCACGGCCCTCGAGTCGAAGGACCACTCGGTGAGCGATGTCCGCTGAGCGGAAGCCGGCCGGGCATTCGGAGCGTGGCCGGCCCGCCAGGCTTGGGCCGCTGCCTTCAAAAACGCTATTTTCGCGGCTCCAAAACCCAAAACAAGTCCAACGCATGACCAAATTCTATCCCGTTCTGCTGCTTCTGGCGCTGTCCTCGGGCTGCTCATCCCCCAGAACCGAAAACGATTCCGCCTCCGCCGACTCGGCGGCACTGGCCGCCGCCCAGATTGCCGATCCATTGGTTTCCAACTACTTGCAGGCATTTCCCTCGATGGGCGCCTTCACGGTCTGCTGCGGCGAGCTGGTGCCGGGCCAGGCCGAGCTCGACCGCGAGGACGTCAACGTCAAGGCTTTCGCGCCCAAGGAGCTCGTGAGCTCCGGCCTGCCCATCATGGCCATTGGCAAAATGCTGGTGGAAAGCCACTACCTGCTGGCCTTCCAGCACCGCTCTTCCACCAACGACGCCTACGAGCTGGTCTTCCAGAGCGTGGCCCTCGAGGGGCCCGTGGTGGACGAGCTTCGGCTGGGCGCGGACAAGGCGCTCAAGGCCAACAACTTGAACCACCGCACGGCCCAGCTCATGGCCGATGGCAGCCTGGTGGGCATCGACTCGCTGTTCATCGAGGAAAAGCTCAAGCGGGTCTCGACCTCGACCTACACCCTCGACGCCGAAGGGCGCTTCGCCCACCAGTTCGAGAACCAGGACTTCTGAGGCCGCGAATAGTTTCCCGGCCGCCACGGCTTTCGCCCCGACGCCCCCCAGACCCGCCCCGGCGGCGCCTCGGGGGGCGTCGGGCTTTGGGGCGCGGCCAGCGCGGCAAGGCCTCCACCCCAAAAGCGCGCGAAAGGACTTGCCGAGGCATTTGCCCGCTTTTCGCGGCCCATCGGGCCAGGCGGAAAAGTGTTTCGGCAGCAAGCCCGCCCGACAGCGAAAATGGCGATAAACCGACGTTTCAAAACTTTGCCAATGCCTAACTTGTGGTGTTGTTAACAAAATCGAACCCCCATGAAAATCCCTACTTTCTTCCGCGCTTGGCTGATGTTTTCGCTGTTGCTTTCGCTGCCCGTGCTGGGTTTCGCGCAAAGCGAGGCCCACTTGGCCGCCTTCCAGGGCCAATACATCGGACGCGAAATCCCGGGCCAGAACTTCGACTTCGAGTTCTACTGGCAGGGCCAGAGCCTGCACGTGGCCAAGCTGGCGGGCAACACCCGCACCCCACTGGGCAAGGTGCTCGCGAGCCGCCAGACCGAGCGCCACGGCGTGGTCTTCACCTCGCTCTCGCTCGACAACCCCAACCTGGAATGGGAGTTCACCTTCAAGCAGACGGTCGGAGGCAAGGCGGAGCTGGTCGTTTACAAGCAAGTCGAAGAGATGCGCTACGCCTACCTCTGCGCGCCCGCATCGCTCTGAGCACCAACGGATAAAGCCGTGCCCCATCGAACCGGAAGGCAACTTGGTACCGCGCCAGGTTGCCTTCTGTTTTGTTGGCATTCCCGCAACGAACGGGCGCCGTCGATTTCGCACGATCGAGCAGCGTCATTCAACCACCAAGGCATTCATCGCGCGCTTCCAGGCAATGCGCTGTCATCGCGTCCGATGGAACGCTGAGCCTGCTACCCTGGCGAATTCGAACTGATTCTCGCCCTCCAACTTCAGCTTCATTTCTTCATTCGAGGATCGCCGTTTTTGAAACAACAAGCGAAACCGCGAACAGCCCCAAGCAATGCCCTGGAAACAAGGACATTGCAAACACCTCCCTCTCACCCCCCAAACGGACACGAGACGAAAACCTGTCCAAACCCTTGCGTCTGCAAGATCAATTTTGTACCTTGGCAAAATCGAATCCGATCCAAGGACGAACCATCTTCCCTTCAAGCCTGGCGGATGGGTTCCCGGTTTTCGAGTCGTGCAATTGCGCTTTTCAGACCTGCTGGAAGATTTTGGAGATTATGACGAGACTCTCGTTTATGACGAGTTGCAAAGAATAAGAATTAAATTGAAATTCCAACAAACATGGTATTAAGCTGGAATGAAATAAAAGACCGAGCACTCATTTTCTCGAAAGAATGGGCTGATGCTTCGAACGAAGAGGCTGATGCAAAATCCTTTTTAGATTCTTTTTTTAATATTTTTGGAATAAGCAGGAAAAAGATTGGAACTTTCGAACATCGTGTAAAAAAACTTGACGAAAGAGATGGATATATTGATTTGCTATGGAAAGGAACGATTTTAATAGAAATGAAAAGCAGGGGTAAAAATCTTGATAAAGCTTTTCAGCAAGCCATTAATTATACAAATGGATTAAAGCAACATGAGTTACCCAAATATATTCTTGTTTCCGATTTTGAAAACTTCCGGCTTCACGACCTTGAAGAGAATCAGCAAATTGAATTTAAGCTAAATGAACTTGTTAAGAATGTACATCATTTTGGATATATTGTAGGCTATCAGAAGAAAGTGTACAAAGAGCAAGACCCTGCAAATATTGAAGCTGCGGAATTGATGGGGAGGCTTCATGATCGTTTGAAGGAAATTGGTTATACCGGACATCCCTTGGAAGTTTACTTGGTTCGTATTTTGTTTTGTTTGTTTGCCGAGGATACTACTATTTTTAACAAACAGCAATTTCAAGATTACATCGAGCAACGAACCAATGAAGACGGGAGCGACCTTGCAGCCAAATTGCAAGAACTTTTTCAGGTATTAAACACGCCTACGGAAAACCGTTTTAAGAACCTTGACGAACAACTTGCAGATTTTCCATATGTTAATGGAAAACTTTTTGAGGAAATGTTGCCAATGGCAAGTTTCGACGCAAAAATGCGACAAGCTTTATTGGAGTGCTGTTATATAGATTGGAGTAAAATTTCGCCGGCTATTTTCGGTTCAATGTTCCAAAGCGTAATGAACCCAGCCCAAAGAAGAAATTTGGGTGCGCACTACACCAGTGAAACCAATATATTAAAACTTATTAAGCCGCTTTTTTTAGACGAACTTTGGCAAGAATTTGAAAGATTAAAATACAACACCAATAAACTGAGTGAATTTCATAAGAAATTAAGCGCATTAAATTTTTTGGATCCTGCGTGCGGTTGCGGTAATTTTTTGGTTATTACTTATCGTGAATTGCGCTTGTTAGAGTTGGATATTTTACGAGAGTTATATAAATCAGGGCAACAAGTTATTGCCATCGAAAATGTTATTTGGCTCAATATCGACCAATTTTATGGTATTGAGTACGAGGAATTCCCGGCACGAATAGCCGAAGTGGCAATGTGGCTTATTGACCACCAAATGAATATGCTTATAAGCCACGAATTTGGACAATACTTTGCACGTTTGCCGCTAAAAAAATCGGCAAAAATTGTACACGGCGATGCTCTTGAAATTGACTGGCAAGGGTTGCTTAATCCGATAAACAGCATTGATATTTTTGCGAAGCATGCAAATATATATCTGATAAGTGAACCAATAGCCCCTTATGGCAAAGTAAACGTCCAAGCCGAATCGTATTCGGTAAACTACGGAAAACCGGAAATTTCCAATGAAATAAAATTCGATTATATTTTAGGAAATCCGCCATTTGTTGGGTCTAACATTATGAAACAAGAACAACGCGATCAAATTGTTAAATTATATGATAAAGCCGCGGGGGGTGGAACTCTTGATTACGTTACAGGTTGGTATCTGAAAGCATCCAAATACATTCAAAACACAAATTGTAAGGTAGCCTTTGTTTCGACAAATTCAATTGTACAAGGCGAACAAACAAATTTGCTTTGGGGGGTACTTCTAAATGAGTATAAAATTAAAATTCATTTCGCCATCGTACTTTTAAATGGAGTAATGAAGCTAAGTAAGGATTCAAAATTAGCTTAGTCTAAATGGGGAGAATTTGATGACGAGGTTTGTCCCCACGTTGGCAAGGCAACGGTTGGCGGC
>JFJP01022047.1_pt1 | contig 16510 bp, 10 predicted proteins | sample 431651 | NCBI WGS metagenome assembly JFJP01 (sample SAMN02602958, study PRJNA72255) | Microbial mat metagenome, whole genome shotgun sequencing project. | biome: fresh water; feature: sink hole; material: water; isolation source: purple microbial (photo- and chemosynthetic) mats found in... | reverse complement strand
CAAAGAAATGCTTCCTGAAGCATTGGTTGAAGATTATTCTTTTGCGAGCGAGAAAGGAATTAAAGAATCTTTCAAAATATTTTTAGGCATAAAAGGATATCATCCGGATTCTGTGAATGAAGTCCTGAATCAATTCGCAAAAGTATGTCAGCTTAGGCACTGCATCGTTCACAGATTCGGAAGACTCGGTTCTAAAAACGCCATTGTGTTCGGTTTGGCAGATCATAAAGACTATCTGGAAAAGCCTCTGAATATATCGTTTGATGATCTTCAAGATATTATCCTGATATGCCATAATACGGTCAAAGAAATCAACAACTATCTCTTTAAAAAGATATTGGTCAGAACTGTCGAAGAGAAAACGATTCACTGGACTTGGGACCGGAGAAAAGACGAAGAACAGTTTAAAAAATATTTCAATATTTTTGTATCGGATATTTCTCCTCCGACCCCGAAGCCTACTATTGCATCAGCATATAATGAATTCAGAAATATTTTCAGATAGCTCAAAAAAGGTCTATAATTCCGCAACGATGAGCGTCGGAGTTGATGATAACACGGATACCGTATTCGGCAGCCATTTCCCAGAAAGGAGTCAATGGAAATCCGGCTCTCCTGCCTTCGGGTGTGACGATAAGGGGTCTTCTCAGTCCCCCGGCGTTGATCTCCAAAGGCATATCAAGCGAGGCAGCGGCTTCGAGCATCTCAGCGGAGCATTCTTTGCTTTGGCTGTCCCATTCCAGATAGCCCATGGCAAAGAGATCAGGATGAGCCATGAAAGCAAATAGTCCCGACTGCATGGTGGCAATAAATTGTCTCGCGTACAGGCGCAGATCATTGCTGTCCTTTATTTCCCGGAAGGCATCACGCCATCCTTCTCTGCATGGAAAAAAATGAACCGAGCCGATCAGGTAGTCAAAATTCAGCCTCCCCAGCAGTTCATCCCGATAGTAGGAGGCATATTTTTTATCATATTCGCACTCCATACCCTTGAGAATCCTGAGTTTAGGATAGGATTCACGCGCTGCATCCACTGCCCGGCAGTAGCCGGATAATTCACTCATATCCATGCGGATACCGTCCCAGCGGTTATCCGGCAGAGGCACATGATCGGAAATTCCCAGAACGGTCAGCCCCTTGCTGATTGCCGCCTCACAGTAATCCGAGACATCGCCTTCCGCGTGTTTGCAGCGATAGGTATGGGTATGATATTCTTTTGTTATCATTTATTTCCTCAGACTTTCGAACTGTTCAAGGTTTGCGGTACCGCCTTCAGGCGGGCGGTTCCTGTGAAATCATAAGGCTAACCTGACAGCCGCCTGAAGGCGGTACTACAAACTTTGCGGTAATCGAACTTTGCCCGCCTGAAGGCGGTACTACAAACAAGGAGTTATACATAATGTTGCCTGAACGCCTGAAAACCGGAGATACCATTGCCTTTTACTCCCCTTCCGCTCCTGCAACCTGTTCTGCGCCAAGACGATTTGAGCGGGCAGTCGGCTTTCTTGAAAACAAAGGATTCAGACTGCTCGGCGGCAGTCTGACCGGAAAAAGCGATTTTTACCGCTCCGGAACCATAAAAGCAAGGGCAGACGAACTGAATGCACTGATCCGCAATCCCGAAGTCAGATGTATCATGTCTGTCATCGGCGGCGGAAATTCCAATGCAATAGTTCCCTTCATTGACTACAAAGCCTTTGAAAAAAATCCCAAAATCATGGTCGGATATTCGGATATCACTCCCATATTGCTTGCCATATATTCCCAAACCGGCATCGGAACATTCTACGGACCCGCGCTGGTCTCATCCTTTGGCGAGTTTCCGCCCTTTTCCGACCTGACCTTTGAGTATTTCAGCGATATTCTTATCAGAAAACAGCCTCTGCCATATTCTTATCCTCTGCCGCGGTATTGGACAGATGAGATGATTAACTGGGAGGACAAAGTCAGAGACAAAGAGCAAAGAGCAAACCGCCTTATCACAGTAACATCAGGCATTGCCGAAGGCAGAGTCATCGGCGGAAACCTTAATTCAATGAGCGGAATATGGGGCAGCGTGTATATGCCTGAGATAAAGTCCGGCGATATTCTCTTTCTTGAAGACACATCAAAGACCGCATCTATGACAGAAAAACTCTTTTCTTTGCTCAAAGCAAACCGTGTCTTTGAGAAAATCTCAGGAATTCTTCTGGGAAAGCACGAGAGATTCGATGACCAGCGCACAGGCAGAAGTCCTGCGGATATTCTCAAAGAAGTTATAGGTGAAACAGAAATTCCGATTCTCGCGGACTTTGACTGCTGCCATACCCATCCCATGCTGACCTTGCCGCTGGGCCTCAGAATACGCCTTGATGCGACAAATCGGCAGGTGAGTATCCTCGAACCCTATATTAAGTGAGAAGTGAGAAATGAGAAGTGAGAAATGAATATTCACTTCTCACTTCTCACTTCTCACTCCTCACTCCTCACTTCCTCACTCCACCTTAAACTTATCCACCAGATCAAGAAGCTCTTTGGCAAGCCTTGCGAGTTCGGCAGCCGAAGCGTCCATATACCGGACATCGCTTTCGCCGGTTTTTGTTTTCTCCCCGGCAGCTCTGCCTGTTTTCAGGGAGATTTCTTTTGCCAATTGCGCCAACTGTGCCATTAGGGACGCTATTTCATTTGCAGCGGTATTGGTCTCAAGTGCATTCAGGGAGATAGCGTTGGCGGCTTTTGTCTGCTCCTCCAATGCGTAAGAAATACTTTCCGAAGAACGGTTGAGCGTATTGATGATACCTGAGACATCGCCGATCACCTCTACCGCTTCTTTGGTATTTTTCTGCATCATGGCAATATTGGCAGCAATATCGTCTGCTGCCTGCGTGCTTTGACGGGCAAAGATTTTTATCTCATTTGCAACTACTGCAAATCCTCTTCCGGCTTCCCCCGCGGACGCGGCTTCAATATCAGCGTTCAGAGCCAGAAGGCTTGTTTTGTCTGCAATCCCTTTGATGACTTCCGTGACTTCGCCGATTGACTTTGCGGCTTGTCCCAAAGCAGTCATTGTTCTGCCTGCTTTTTCCGCCATTTTCACAGCTTCTTCCGCAATATCCAGTCCGTGCCGGGCATTTTTTCCTACCGTGGCGACAGAAGCGGACATCTCCTCAATCGCGGCGGCAGATTCACTGCTGTTCCGTGACAAAGCTTCTGTGGTTTTCAGTATCTGACCCGTGCTGAGGCTCATCTCGCCGGCAGCCGAAGCAATAGACGCGATATTTCCGGTCATAAGTTCCGAAGCATCTGACAGCCGTTTTCCGCAGGATTTGACATCGCCGACAATTTTTCTGAATTCCATAGCCATTGTACCGACAGCATCCAGCAGATTTCCGATTTCATCGCCCGTCCCGGTATTCACACTCGCGGTGAGATCAAAATCAGCCAGCCGGCGGGCAACATCCGATACGAGCCTTACGGGCCGCAGAACCGTAAATCTCAGTGTGACAATAAGACAAAGGCACAATATCGCCAGTATTGCGAGAATACCCAGGCTCTGACTCAGAATCGCACGTTCCGTCCGTTCATGCGCTGTATTGCGGAAAGCTTCCGCGTCTGCCAGCAGCGAGGACTTTATCCGCTTTATATTCTCTGCGACCCCGGCATAGGAATAGTAGATGCGGAAACTCCCTATTTTCTCATTGCGGCTGATCGCTTCCGCGTGAACAGACAGCTTGTCATCAGGGCTGAAAAAATCGGGAAAAGAATCTCCCACTGTGATATCTGGAGCCTTCCATGCAGCGGCGAAAGGTTCTCCTTTTTCATTCAAAACCTTTATTGCCAGAATTTCAGGGGGGCGCATTAGCACCTTCAGGCTGTTTTTCAGTTCTTCCGATTCATAATGATAGATATACACTCCTCCGAACCGGTTGAGGACATCCAATGTAAAGCGGATTTTTTCCTCCAGCGAGATATTTTCCGACTTTGCCCTGTCGTCTAAGGAACGGCTGATTTTCTCTTTATGTTCGGCGACAAATGTCTTCACCAGATCGCTTTCGAATTTTATCAGAACAACAGTACCCAGAATCAGCAGAACTGAAACAATGCCGCAGACTGAAATTACGATTTTGGTGACAATACTGTGAGTTCCCATAATCTGTTTTCCCTTTAAGAAGTGAGAAGTGAGAATTGAGAAGTGAGAAATAAGATGGTTCTTCACTTCTCACTTCTCACTTTTCAATTCTCACTTTTTTCACTTATCTTGAATTTTTCTACCAGATTCAGCAGTCCGCAGGCAAGTTCCGACAGACCGGCAGCAGAAACATCCGTGTCGCCGGAACTGCCCCCTGCCGTCTTTTCCACTTTCACGGAGAGTTCCTTTGCCCGGTTTGCCAATTCCTCCATCGTAGTAGCAATATCTCTGGCGCGAAGACCTGCCTGTCCGGCGTTGAAAGCAATTTCGTTGACTGCTTTCATCTGTTCGTCCAGCGAGAAGGAAATTGTTTCCGAAAAACGGGCAATGGTGTTGATGATACCTGAGACATCGCCGATGGATGAGACCGCAGCCGCGGTATTGTTCTGCATAAGAGATATACGGCCTGAAATATCTTCGGCAGCACGGGTGCTTTGACGGGCAAACTCTTTGATTTCATTGGCAACCACGGCAAAGCCTTTTCCGGCTTCGCCGGCTGACGCAGCCTCAATATGGGCATTCAGTGCGAGCAGACTTGTCTTGTCTGCTATTTTCTTTATCATACGAGTAACCGCGCCGATTTCATTGGCTGCATCGCCCAGCGAAGTCATGGTGCTTCCGGCTTTTTCAGCCATAAGCACCGCGTCTTTTGCAATATGTGATCCCTGACGGGCATTTTTTCCCACCTCTTTCACCGACGCTGACATCTCTTCGATAGCTCCTGCCACCGCGCCCACATTCTGAGACATCTGCTCCGCGGTGTCAGAGACATTTTTCACATTCACGCTGATTTCTCCGACCTCCTCAGCCACGGCAGCAATACGGCCGGTCATAAGCCCGGAGAAATCAGCCAACTGGCGGCCGTCTGTTTTGACTTCCCCGACAAGGCTTCTGAATTCCCAAGTCATAATGTTCAGAGCCTCGGTCAGAATTCCTATTTCATCCCCCGTTGCACAGGGACATGCCGGCGGACTGTCCCAAACGGTAAGATCAAAGTCAGCGAGCCGGCGTGCAGCCTGTGTCAGCAATTCCAGGGGGCGGGCAATCTTATGACTCACCCTCAGCGTGAGAATAATGACCGGAATAAGGGTGAAAACAATGACCGAGACAATGATATATCTGAGTGTATCCAAGGGGCTGTAAAATTCTTCGAGAGAGGAAGAGCATACAACAATCCAGTCGGTACGCGGGATATAATCGAAAACAGCCAATTTCTCACGCAAAACAGATTCATCCGGATTTTTCCACTGATATGTTATCCTTCCCTTTTTCTGTTCGCAGATTTTCTTTATAAACATCTGATTCTTTGAAACCGTGTCATCCAGCAGGGAATAGCCGCGTTCTAATTTCGGATGAATGACAATCAGTCCTCTGCTGTCAATGATATAGGGGTAGCCGGTTGTTCCGAAACGCAGGGGAAGGATGTATTCACGGAGTTCGTCAACTTGAATCAGGTCGGAAAATTCCTCCTGATAGGATGATACGGAGACAATCCAGTCCCAGGGTTCGAAATACGTCATGTAGAGACTCTTTTTCCGCTTGCGCTCTTCATCGGGATTCTGCCATTCGTATTCCAGATAACCCGTCTTGGATTTTATTTGTTCCTGTACGAAATCGTATTCGGAAATATCCGCGCCGTCCAGCACGGCTTTGGGGTGGACCGTCAGAATGCCTTTGCCTGAGAGACAATAGACATATCCTGTCCTGCCCACGGTCTGTCCGAGCAGAATATCGCGGGCAAGATTTTTGGCTGCTTCTTCTGTCATCGCCCCGTCTTTATGTTTCCGCCAGATATGTTCCACGATCTCTTTGTTTTTTTCAGCCGCGGCACGCAGATAATTGCGGACCGAAGAATCAGCGGCAATCCGGATCATGTTTGAAATGGCTGCCGCGCTGTGTTTCAGATCGTTTTCAATATTCCCCTGCAGAATATGCCGGACAAAAAAATAGACAAACACATTTCCCAGGGTGACGGACAGGGTGAATATGAGACAATAGATTGCTGTCAGCCTGAAGCATATAGAAACATTACGAAAAAAAGCCATGATTCCTCCTGTAAGTGAGAAGTGGGAAGTGAGAAGTGAGAAATAAGATGGTTCTTCACTTCTCACTTTTCAATTCTCACTTCTCACTTCTCACTTCCCAATTATCCTACTCCATCTTGAACTTTTTCACCGATTCGAGAAGCTCCCACGCGAGCCGGGAGACTTCCTCGGCAGAACCGACTATATGCTGATGAGGATGAAGGGGAATTTTTCTGCCCGAAGCCTGCCCCACATTCATCGAGACCTCATTCATTCCCTGAGTCAATTGTCCCATTGCCGAGGCGATATCATTGGCTCTGTGGCTTGACTGGGCAGCATGGTTTGCTATTTCATTGGCTGCTTTCATCTGTTCTTCCAGAGCATGAGAGATAATCTTAGACGAGCTGTTGAGCCTGTTGATGATAGCGGACACATCGCCGATCACGGCAACAGCCTGTCCCGTGTTTTCCTGCATCACGGATATGCGGGCAGCAATATCATCTGCGGCACGGGTGCTTTGCAGTGCGAACTCCTTTATTTCATTTGCAACTACAGCAAAGCCCCTGCCGGCTTCTCCCGCAGACGCAGCCTCAATATCGGCATTCAGAGCCAGCAGCGCTGTCTTGTCGGCAATCCTTTTGATAAGCTCGGTAACCTCGCCGATCTCATTGGCCGCATCGCCCAGCGCGGTCATGGTGCTTCTGGCTTTTTCAGCCGATTTCACGGCATCCTCGGCGATACATGATCCTTCATGGGCATTCATTCCCACCTGATTGATGGACGCTGACATCTGCTCCACAGCACTCGCTACCGTAGTATTACTTTGCAGCATAAGCTTTGCCGTATCGGCAGCGCTTCGGGTGTTGGCACTGATTTCTTCGGAAGCCGAAGCCAGTGCGCCGATATTTTTTGTCATAAGCGCGGAAGCCTCGGCAAGACGGTTTCCTCTGAGCCTGACATCCCCGACGATTTTTCTGAACTCCAGTACCATGGTGTGGAAGAGATTCATCATCGCTCCGATCTCGTCTTTTCTTCCGGTGACAAAGCTCACGGACAAGTCAAAATCAGCCAGCCGCTGAACCGCTGCCGACAAAGACCTTATAGGGCTGACAAACATAAACCGCGTGACAGCCACGACAGCCGCAATGATAATCAGAAAGGAGATAATCCCGGTCGCAGCCAGTATTTTTAAAAAATTCGAAGTATTCTCAAATATCTCATCTGATTCCTGAACACTGGAGACATACCATTCGTGCTGAATTGCAGATACAGGAAAATCCACTTTGCGGAAAAAGTATTTTTTTCGGATGCCCTCAAACGCTTCTGTGAAACTGTAGTCTCCTCCGAGAACTTTCGAACGGATGGAAGTTGATTGTTCGGCAAGTTTTTCGTTTAGAATATAGGCTTTGTTAGGATGTGAAATCATCAGTCCTCTGCTGTCTGCAAAGCAGAGATAACCGGTTTTGCCCAGCCGGACAGACCTGACAAACCGGTCGGTGATATATGCCATCTGCGGACTGATGACTGCTGCTCCCACAATGAGTCCCTCCTTTTTGACCGGGACCGAAATCGCCACGATGGGTTCGCCTCTCAGCAGGCTCGGATAAACTTCGCTGATAAAGTATGTTTTTCCTTCAAAAGCAGCTCTGATGAAGCCGAACTGCATTCCTCCTTTGCCCAGGGTTTTTCCTTTGACAGTATCTGTAAAAAACTGGCCGTTTCTGATGGTTTTTTCCTGACCCGCAAACCTGACCGTGATTTTTTCTTCGGATTTCAGCCTGACCGCAAGCGGAAGATTTTCATAATACGGATACTGTTCATGTATCTTTTGCAGATATTCCGAGGCATTGGCAAAAGATTCGGCATCCTGCGGGTTTGCACACGCGGCAATTACCGAAGGCTCGCCTGCGATCATCTGAGCTATCCGTACCTGATCTTCCATCCAATACCGGATTGCGTTTGCCGACAGTACGGTTACGGTTTCGCAGAAATGTTCATTTTCTTCTGCGGAACGGGTCTGCTCTCTGAAATAGACAATGGCAGAAAGAATCATCATCAGGACGAACAGAATCGGTGTGATAATAATAATATAACGCACAGTAATACTATTTTTTGTCTGTATCATATTCCCCCTTGAAGTGAGGAGTGAGAAGTGAGAAGTGAGAAATAAAATGACTTCTCACTCCTCACTTCTCACTTCTCACTCCTTACTTACCTGTCTGAAACTACACAGTTCCGCCCCTGTTGTTTTGCTTTGTAAAGCATGAGATCGGCTCTTCGGATCATTGTCGTGAGACAATCGGTCAGTTCGGTGCAGATACCTATGCTGACAGTGTGTCTGACGGACTTGTCTCCGACACGGGTTTCCGATGACTCAACGGTTTTTCTGACAGTTTCAAAGAGTCCGAAAGACTGCGCCGGGTCCGAATTCATAGCAAGAATACAGAATTCCTCTCCCCCGAAGCGCGAGACAATGTCGGATTCACGGAACCGGTTTTTCAGAATAAGAGAAATCCGTTTCAGAACCTCATCTCCTGCATCATGTCCGTAATTGTCGTTGATCTGTTTGAAAAAATCAATATCGGCCATTGCGACCGTGATATTCATATTATGTCTTTTTGCGTTTGCGAACAGTTTATGTCCCACCTCGAAAAAATATCTGCGGTTGTACAATGCAGTCAGATAATCTTTGTTGGAGAGGTCTTTTATTTTCTGAATATGTTCGAGCATCTCGATATTCTGAGTGATCCGGCAGTAAAATTCCTCGCTGGAAAAAGGCTTGCGGATAAAGTCGTTTGCCCCGCTTTTGATAAATCTCACCGACATGCTCTCCTGAGCGGATACGCCGATAATTGCGACCTGCTCTCTGCTGTGTTTTTTCCGGATTTTTTTTGTGAGCTGAATCCCGTCTGTATAAGGCATTCCGAAATCGCTGACCACCATCCGGATATCGCTGTGTTCGGCCATGATTTTCAATGCCTCGGAGCCGTCTGCGGCTTCAAATACCGAATACTGATGCACTCTCAGCAGGTTGCAGACCATCTTCCGGAAGGGTTCCGAATCTTCGGCGACCAGCACTTTGATGAAGCGGTTCCGGTGAATCCGCCGGATCAGGGAAACAATGTATCCGATTGTGGGCGCGCCTTCTTTGATAACATAATCCGCGACATTTTTTTTGGACCAGATATATTTTCTTACCTCCTCGCTGTATTCAGCGGTGAAGATAATCACAGGAATACCTTTCCCTATCACCAGATCAACAATTTCACCGTTGGGGGCATCGGGGAGATTCAGATCAAGCAATGCAATGAAAAAATCGTTTGCCATGCTGTTGAGCAGTTCGTATGTTTCCGAAAGGGTCTGAACCCATCGGACTTCTGCCTGAAGCTCGGATTGAATGCGCTTTTTGATCACAGTTCCGAAAAACCTGCTGTCTTCTACCATCAATACGCGATACATAATATGCCTTACGAAAGAGGTCTGGGGTTCGGGGTTCGGGGTGAGAGATAAAGATATTCTTACCTTACACCCCTGACCTCTTACCTCACACCTCTGACCTCTTTTTCAACAAATTTTCCACACACCAGATCAGACGCTCCCGGTCTATCTTTTTTTGATATGCGTCGAAACCGGCATCCTTTCCGAGGAAACGGCTCTCCTCGAAATCCAAAGCAGTGAGAGCCAGAGCCGGGATGTGCCGGTATTTTTCCTGCATTCGTACCTGTCTGATAAAAGTCCGGCCGTCCATTTCCGGCATCTCGATATCTGAGACAATCAGGTCAAAGGCTGTTTTGTCCATAAGTTCCAACGCCTTCAGACCGTTTTCCGCAGTTATGACCTTCCGGTTTCCCGATTCGAGCCAGCGTTTTACCAATTGCCTGAAAAATGCGGAATCCTCGACTAAAAGAATGCAGACAGGCTTTTCAGAAGAAATGTCAGTCTTTTGTTTTTCAGGACGGTCCGGCGCGGCTTTTTCAAGCAGATACCAAATATCAGGAAACAGAGTGAGACGGTCCTGCACCACCGCGGTTCCCATCAGCCCTTCTTCTCTGAGACTGTCGGTATCTAATATCAGCGGAACCGAAACTACATTGCCGATATGAGACATGAGAATTCCGAAGGGGCATGGAGCATAGCGCGGAATAAGCAGATACATTGTTTTTTTTTCCGGCAGAGCAGAGACATCCAGCAGCCGGTCTAATCGGAGAATAAGTGTCGGAATGCCGTCAACAGTGATGTAGAAGCGGCTTCCCACTGCCGCAATACGGTCTGTGAAAATCTCCTTTACCCGGCGGATCAGCAGCAGGGGAACGGCAAACTGTTCATGTTCCCCGACTTTGAACAGCAGTACCCGCTGTACATCCGAACCTGCGCTTTCGGAAACATAGCGGGTCACGCTCACTTCATTTTCGGAAACAGACTCAACTCCGGCATGATCGGCAATGCCCTGAATATCAAGGATAAGAGCCACTGTTCCGTCGCCCATGACTGTGGTTCCCGAATAAATCCCCAGCGATTTCAGCTTGGGGTGCATGGGATTCACAACAATTTCCTCAGACCCGGTGACGCGGTCTATGACCAGCCCGAATCGCCGGTTTCCGGATTTCACCACCGCGAACAGAAGTACCCGGCAGTTCCTCTTGTTCCCAAGCTGGGGCTTGGAAGATTCACTCTTGTTCCCAAGCCCCAGCTTGGGAACATCCTCTGCTATCCTCCCGTTCCCAAGCCGGGGCTTGGGAACGAGGGAAGATGTCCGGATATCTTCGAGAACTTCCTTCATCCGAACCACAGGCAGCAGGCGGTCCCTCAGGCGGCAAACCTCCTGAGTGCCGCACTGGGGTGCGGCACTCCCGGAAGCGGCACTCCCGGCATAGACAATACCGTCGGCCGCATCTTCGTCATAGAGACATACCAATTCTTCCACACTGATTTTGGGAATGGCATAGCGTTCATTGCCCACCTCCACGATCAGGCAGGGGATGATGGAAAGGGTCAGGGGCAGTTTCAGATAAACTTCGGTGCCTGCTCCGGGTTCCGAGCTGATTTCAGCAGAGCCGCCCTGTTCTTCCGTAGCACTTTTTATGCTTTCTGCCGCTGAAAAACAGGACATAAACAGCGACATAAGTTCTTTTTCACTCATCCGTGCCAGCTCATCACGGGTGCATAAGCCTTCTGTCAGGGCTTTTTTCTTTATAAGCGTGCGGTCAATCCCGGCACCGTCATCGCGGACAATGATGTTGATGTTTCCGGTTTCACGGAATGCCCTGACCTTTATGTTTCCGGTTTCCGGTTTGCCGCATTTTGAGCGTTCCGAAGGCGTTTCAATGCCGTGTTCGCAGGCATTCCGGATCAGACGGGCAAGAATATCGGCTAAGGATTCGAGAATGCTTTTATCCAATTCCACTTCCGATCCTTCTATCTCCAGACGGATAAGCTTTTTAAGACGCTGCGATTCCTCGGTGATAATCCTGGGAAGGGTTGCCAGCACATTTCCCAGCGGCTGCATCCTTGTCTGCATGATCCTTTCCTGAAGGGAACTTGTCACCCGGTCAAGATTCTGAAAAAACCCTTCTATCTTCTGGTTATGCCATGTTTCATCCCTGGCCGCTCCGACGAGCTGGTTTCTTGTCAGTACGAGTTCGCCCGTCAGATTCATAACCTGTGCAAGCAGGTACTCTCTGACCTGAAGCATCCCTTTGGTCATCACGCTTTTGAGAAGTTCGTTGGTCTGAAGAAGCTCATCATTGATCTGACGCATCTTGAGTTCCTGCCGGTCCCCGCGTTTTGTCAGGAAGCGGTTCTGCTTGTAAAGTTTTTTATAATCTTTCAGCAGGATTGAAAACTCTTTGAGCAGAGAGTTGTCCCGACAGCTTTCATCCGCGAGGATGGCGTCGGCTTTTTCAATGATTTCGTCTTCGTTGCTGTAAAGAACATCTTTGTCCATAAGATATGGGTATGGGGTATGAGGTCAGAGGTGAGGGGTGAGGGGTCTTACCTCTCACCCCGAACCTCTGACCCCGAACCCCTCACCCCCCCTTTCTGCTGATCGTGACAGAAAAAGCGATAAAACTCAGGTCCCCGTCCCCGGGCGTAACGGTCAGACATATCGGATTTCCCGATTCGCGGACAATGCCGATCAGTCCGACGCTGCCGCCAGTTTTTCCGGGGGGACGGGGAGATTTCAACTGTCTGATGTAGAGGTCTCTGAGTTCATTTTCGTCTAAAGCGTTGATGTGGTTTATCTTATCCGTGATCGCGGGAATATCTTTGTTTTCAGCAAAATTTCCGGCACGGACAAAGTAACAGTCCCGTGCTTTGGCGACAACAATGATGCCGGTTCTGTCTGCTGCCGAATAACGGGAAATATTCTGCGCCAGTTCCACAAAAATCGAAAAAACTCTCTGAACAAGCTTTTTTTCTTCCTTTCTGCGGGACAGCTTTTCTTTGATTGTTTCGCTCATGCCTGTTACTGTTTTTTCAGAAAAGGTCCCGTAGAAAGCCAGAAAAATATGCTGCTCTTCCATCCGGCGGTATTGTTCGAACAGATTGTATTCAGACATCTTTTTTATCCTGTCCATGTCAGGGCAGAGGGCTGGGATAAGACCTCGCCCCTGAACTCTGACGCTTTTTCGGCAAGCCGCCTGATATCCGGAAACAGGGTGAGACGCTCCTGTATCAGCGCGGTACCCAGAATCCCGTCTTCCATTTCACCCTCCCCGTTCAGAGTCAGAGGCACTGAAAGCACATCGCAGAGTTCTGACATGAGAATTCCGAAAGCAGGGGAGCAGTCACGCGGCTGGAGAAGATACATTTCATCTTTGAGAATACAGGGAGAAACATCCAGCAGACAGTCGAGACGGAGAATCAGGGTCGGAATCCCGTCAACAGTGATGTACGAGCGGCTCCCCACAGTCTCAATCCTTTGTTTACGTATAGCCGAAACCCGCCGTATCATTGCCAGCGGAACAGCAAACCGTTCCTGTTCCCCGTTTTTGAAAATCAGTACACGATGGGTAGATGTGCAGTGTCGCACTGGGGTGCGGCACTCCGGTGCGGCACTCCCGGTTTCCTTTTCCCCGGAGGAAATGAATTCCACACCGCTGTGTTCGGCAATCCCCCGGACATCAAGAATCATTGCCACGGTTCCGTCCCCCATTATGGCGGTTCCCGAATATATGCCTATGGATTTGAGCTTGGGATGTACCGGATTCACCACAATCTCTTCGGAACCTGCGACACAGTCTGCAATCAGACCGAACTGCCGGGTGCCGACTCTCACCACTGCAAAAAACAGGTTTTCCCCGGACCGTCTCCGGTTTTTCTCTCTTGTTCCCAAGCCCCTGCTTGGGAACAGTCCGGCTTTTGCGATTCTCTGATATTTTCCGGTAATCTCCGAGCGTATTTCCTCTGTGAAAGGCAAGGGTCTGGCAAGAACTTCGTGCAGCCGGACCAGCGGCAGCAATGTCCGGCGCAGGCGGAAAACTTCCTGAACTCCGGCATATTCGATCCTTGCAAAAACATCTTCGTCGTAGAGGCAGACCAGTTCGGCCACATTGACTTTGGGAACTGCAAAGCGTTCATTGCCGACCGACAGGAGAAGGCATGGAATAATGGCAAGGGTCAGCGGCAGGCAGATGTGAAAGCCCGTACCTTTTCCGGCAGCAGATGTCACGGCAATATGACCGCCGAGCATTTCCACCGCTGATTTCACCACGTCAGTACCCACACCGCGGCCCGATATCTCAGTGGCAAACTCCGAAGTGGAGAAACCGGGAAGCATGATAAGGGAAAGGATTTCCCCTTCGCTCATCCGGTTCAGTTCCCCCTGAGTTTTCAGTCCCTTTGCCAATGCTTTTTCTCTGATCACCGCGGGATTCATTCCCTTTCCGTCATCACGGATCACTATATTGATCTGGCCCGCCTCATGGTAAGCATGGACAGAGACAGTTCCGGTTTCGGGTTTGCCCGCGCTCAGACGTTCCGCAGGCTTTTCAATACCGTGGTCGCAGGCGTTGCGGATAAGATGTGCCATCGGGTCTGTGAGAGATTCAAGAATGGTTTTGTCCAATTCCACTTCATCTCCGCGGGTTACAATCTGAATATTTTTGGACAGTTTCTGCGAGAGATCGCGCACCATGCGCGGAAGACGGCCGAACAGATTGCCTACAGGCTGCATCCGGGTCCGCATGACCGCTTCCTGCATCTGGCTTGTGATCCTGTCCATGCGCTGAAAAATACCGCGGTCTTCGGGATCAGCACCCGCGATCTTTGACAGTTGCTGATTTCGTACAAGCACCAGTTCACCCGCGAGAGTCATAAGCTGATTCAGGAGTTCAACTTCTGATTTATCTGAATCAGTACCGGAGATTTCAGGACTCTGTTCCCTGTTTCCGGTCCCCGCGGCCAGGTCAGAAAGACGTTCAACGAGTTTCCGAATATCGGTCTTTTCGCTCTCCTTCACAAAAAGCATCATTTTGCTCAGGCAATCGCAGCCCGCGAGCAAAGCCGAAATATATCGGGATTCAGGATAAATTTCTCTTGAACGCATTTTCTGAAGCAGCGTTTCCATAGCGTGTGCAAGATGGGAAATTTTCCCGAGCGACAGCATTCCCGCGCTGCCTTTTACGGAATGGATTGCGCGGAACACTTTGTCTATAATCTTCTGATCCGGCTCCCTGCCCTGGCGTTCCAATGTCAGAAAATCGTCTTCAATGTTTTCAAGATGCTCTTTGGTTTCGGCAATGAACATGCCGAGCATTTCGTCATCAAAAACAGCGGGCTTAGGGGCAGTCTCCTCTTTATTCCGGGAATCGGACCGCGGGCTTTCTGTTTCAGATGCCGGAATGCCCGCGGAATTGGGCCGCATCCCTGCCGCTGAAACAAGGCGGTCGCAGACTTGCCGGGTATCGGTTTTTTCACTCTCTCCGATATCTTCTGCCATTTTTTTCAGGAGATTGCAGCCCTCAAGCAGTAGGGGCAAATAATTATTCGCCCCTATGGGATGCCGGGGACCGGGAGTAATTTCTTCGGACCTCATTTTCTGCAAAAGGTTTTCCATCGCGGATGCGAGTCCGGATATTTTTTTCAGTTCCATAAAACCGGAACTGCCTCTTACAGAATGAACTGCCCTGAGAATGCTTTCGATAAATTGAGGATTCGGCTGTCCTGCCTGTTTTTCCAGCGCAACGAGATCATTTTCAATATTTCTGAGATGATCCTTTGTTTCGGCGACGAATGCGTCAAGAATTTCCCTGTCAAAAATAAATCCTCCTTCCGAAGAGGATTTTTTGTCCGGGTTATCGCCCCTCATAACAGCCTCCGAAAAAAAACATGACATGACGAGCCGGAGTGCTTCTTTATTTGCACATTCCTTTTTCCATTTTTTTCTGTTATAAAATTTTCAGCGGCAAATAGCAAGAATTGAAAATCGAAAAATCGGGAATTAAACAATGGCAACAGAAAACCGAAAAAAAATCAGCGATATCGAATGGGTGATAAAAACATTGATGAAGGGTGAGGCGGTGAAATCCTCGGATATTGCCGAAGAAATTTCCGGGGCTTTCGGAAATGAAATCTCTTCCCGGCGTATTTCAGGCATTCTTTCACGGATCAGCAATCCTGAAAAATGCGAGCTTGGGTTTTTTATTGAAAAAGTCAGATCCGGCAATTCTTTTGTGTATCGGATGGTAAAAGAAGCGCTGTGTATTCCGGAAGATAAAATCGCCGATCTTGCCGGGAGTGCCGCACCCCAGTGCGGCACTGCACACCGCTCCGCACTGGGGTGCGGCACTCCCGGCACTCCCGGAAACCGCTATACTCTCGATCAGGCATTGAAAGATTTCCCGGCTCTGTGCAGATACGCGGGTACGAAGGCTGCCGTGGAATACCGTGCCTGTCCCGATGCAGATAAAAAAATCGGGATAAGCCTCAGATATTCGGACAAATATTCGATTTCAGTATCTGCATCGCCGCCCGTGTTCCTGACGGTCTGCATTGCCCTTGCCATGATACTGACCGTGTGCTGTTTCATCGCGTATCTGTTTTTCTTCCCCCTGTTCATAACCGTGATTGCCGCGGGCATAATCCTTGCAACGGCAGCATGGAAAATCAGCAGAGGCGGGTAATTCTGACATATCTGATATTCAGCAGATCGAAAAGTTTAAGGAGGAGTGCAAAAATTGTATTTTTGCAAAAATACAATTTTTGCACTCCGGAACTGATATTCCGCCGGCATGTATTTTTGCAAAAATACAATTTTTGCACTCCGGAACTGATATTCCGCCGGCATGTATTTTTGCAAAAATACAATTTTTGCACT
>JFJP01015358.1_pt1 | contig 16510 bp, 14 predicted proteins | sample 431651 | NCBI WGS metagenome assembly JFJP01 (sample SAMN02602958, study PRJNA72255) | Microbial mat metagenome, whole genome shotgun sequencing project. | biome: fresh water; feature: sink hole; material: water; isolation source: purple microbial (photo- and chemosynthetic) mats found in... | reverse complement strand
TTAGGGTATTTTCATTTAGAGGTATCTTTGCGATAATCATAGAAATTTAATTATGGTTTTTTCAAAATAAATAGAGTTTATATGATAAATAACTGGCTGGACACGATCTGGCTGATTCCCTGCTATTCCCTGATAGGAGCGATGATATCGATCATCTGGTTTCCCGCGATTACCCGCAAAACGGGACCAAGACCAGCAGGCTACGTCAATATCCTGATGACCTTTTTATCCTTGGTTCATGCGATCGCCGCTTTGACCGTAGCTTGGGGACAGCCAGCCTACTCACTCTCTTTTCCTTGGTTAGCAGTGGGAGGACTAGACTTCACGATTGACCTCCAAATTTCTGATTTGAATATTGGCGCGATCGCCTTAATTACCAGCCTCAACCTGCTCGCCCAAATTTACGCAGTCGGTTATATGGAAATGGATTGGGGTTGGGGGCGATTCTTTGCGCTCTTGGCTTTATTTGAAGCAGGGATGAGTTCCTTAGTAATTTGTGATTCTCTCTTTTTTAGTTACGTTATTCTCGAAATTCTCACCCTCGGAACCTATCTCCTCGTTGGCATTTGGTATAACCAATCCCTTGTAGTCTCAGGGGCGCGGGATGCCTTTTTAACTAAGCGGGTTGGTGACTTATTTCTCTTAGTCGGTGTGATTGGCATTTTTCCTTTGACAGGAACTTGGAATTTTACGGAACTAGCGGAATGGGCAAAAAGTACAGACGTAAATCCCACCACAATTACCCTAGTCACCTTAGCTCTGATGGTCGGACCGATGGGCAAATGCGCTCAGTTCCCCTTGCATCTTTGGTTAGATGAAGCGATGGAGGGACCTTTACCTAGTACGATTTTGCGTAATTCCGTAGTTGTGGCGACAGGTGCTTGGGTACTGATTAAACTACAGCCTCTAATTGCGCGATCGCCAATCACGCAACAAGCAGTCATTGCGATCGGAGCCGCCACCGCCCTTGGTGCTGTCTTAATTTCCATTGCCCAAATTGATGTCAAGCGATCGCTATCCTATTTAACCAGCGCCTTCATGGGGCTGATCTTTATTGCCGTTGGTGTTGGCGAAATCCACAGTGCCTATACTTTGATCTTTGCCCATGCCTTAGCGATCGCCTTACTCCTAATGTCCATTGGCAGCATCATTTCTAACACCATTACCCAAGACCTCACCTTAGTCGGTGGACTCTGGAGCCGTCGTCCCATCACTGGAATATGCTTCTTAATCGGAATGCTAGGGCTGATTGCCTTCCCTCCCTTTGGCGGATTTTGGGCTATGTTAGATCTAATCTCCCATCTCTGGGAAAAGAATGCAGCTTTAGCCGAGTTATTACTACTGATTAATGGATTGATCGCCTTTAGTTTAATGCGCGTATTCGGATTGATTTGGGGTGGTAAACCTAAACAGATGACCGAAAGATCCGTAGAACCGCTCTGGCTAATCGTCCTCCCGATGACCATCCTTGCAGGGCTAGTTTTACATACGCCACAGTTATTCACCACTTGGGGAGTTATATCCGACTGGTCAGTCTTAACCCAGCCCGATGCTTTGCTGTTAATCGGTTCCAGCACCGTGGGTCTAGCCACAAGTGCCTATCTACATCTCAATGATAAAGTTACCAAGCCAATTCAACTTCCTTGGCAAGGATTGCAAAACTTCTTTGCCTATGACTTCTATACTCCCAAACTCTATAAGGTCACAATTGTGGGCTTAGTAGCTGTCATATCAAAGAGTATGTACTGGTTCGATCGCTTTTTTGTGGATGGTGTGGGCAATCTCTTCGGATTAGTCACGCTCTTTAGTGGTCAGAACTTACGCTATAGCACCTTTGGACAGTTACAACTTTATACGCTCACGATCTTAGTCGGCATTGGCATTCTCCTGTTGTTGCTGTTCAATCGAACTCTTTAAATCTGGACTTCCCATTCAAAAACCATACAAATAAACCTGTACAAATAGACCTGTGACAATAAAACTATGCCCAATATCCTCAGTGCTTTAATTTGGTTGCCAGTAATCGGTGCTTTAGCGATCGCCCTGCTACCCCAACATCTCTCTAAACGCGGAGCCGCGATCGTCTCTAGTGCGGTTCTCATCCTCGATTTCCTGCTTTTGCGACAATTTGACACAAATATCCCTGTTTTCCAATTGACGGAAAATCTGCCTTGGTTGGAAAATTTGGGGCTAAACTATAGCCTCGGCGTAGATGGACTCTCATTGCCTCTAGTTGTTCTCAATGGCTTACTCACTTGGTTGATTATTTGTTTTTGCGAACGCCAAATTAAAGAGCGTTCCCAACTCTTCCAAGTACTGATGCTCTTGATTCACGCAGGCGTAAGCGGTGCAATCCTTTCCACCAACACTCTATTATTTGTACTTTTCTATGAAATCGAATTAATCCCCCTCTATCTCGTAATCGCCGTCTGGGGAGGCGCACAGCGTAGCTATGCCGCGATGAAATTCCTGATTTTTACAGCGATTTCAGGAATTCTCATTTTAGTTGGATTTTTAGCTTTAGGATGGCTCACTGCCAACCCCACCCCCATCTTCGACTATTCCACCCTGCAAACAATCTCATTGCCTTTAGAAGTTCAAATTACTCTCCTGCTGGTTCTTCTACTTGGATTTAGCATCAAAGCTCCCTTTGTGCCTTTCCATACTTGGCTCCCTGATACCTATGTAGAATCGACTACGCCCACCGTGATGATGTTAGGTGGAATCGTTGCTAAATTAGGAACCTATGGACTATTTAGATTTTGTGTCGGTTTATTCCCTGATGCATGGTCGCTCCTATCCCCCTATATCGCGGGATGGGCAGGTTTAGGGGTTTTGTATGGAACGATGATTGCGATCGCCCAAAAAGACATCAAGCGGATGGTTGCCTATAGCTCCATCGGTCACATGAGCTATATTCTCTTAGCCGCCGCCGCCGCCACACCCCTCAGCCTCGTCGGAGGGATTGCCCAAATGGTCAGTCACGGTTTGGTTTTAGCCCTATTGTTCTATCTCGTTGGGGTCATCGAAGAAAAGGTCGGCACAAGAGATTTAGACGTTCTTAATGGACTGTTAAATCCTTTGCGTGGTTTACCCACGACGAGCGCTCTCTTAATTTTGGGAGGCATGGCAAGCGCGGGTATTCCTGGATTAGTTGGTTTTATTGCCGAATTTCTAGTCTTTCAAGGTAGTTTTACGAAGTTCCCCATTCCTACGATCTTCGCGATTATTGGCACTGGCTTAACTGCCGTTTATTTCGTGATTCTCCTCAATCGTACCTGTTTCGGCAAATTGGATAATGCTACAGCTTATTACCCTAAAGTAAGTGGGCTAGAGCATTTGCCAGCTTTGATTTTGACGGGAATCATTGTATTTCTGGGCATTCAACCCACATGGTTAACCCGATGGAGCGAAAGAGCCACCGTGCAGATCAGCGATCGCTTACCCCTAGAGGTCATCGCTAATCAGAATCTAAAATCTTTAACCTATGAGAAAATATCCTTAGCGTTTACCAAAGATGTGCAATGATCGCCCTTACCACAAACTACCTTTCTATTGAAGATTACTTGCAATGGGAAGAGCAACAGGAAGAAAAGCATGAATATGTAGATGGCATAATCTATGCAATGGCTGGTGCTACGGAAAATCATGTCTCCATTACTGACAATTTCACAGCGATATTGCGATCGCATCTTCGAGGTAATCCTTGCAAAGCTTTTTCTTCAGATATGAAAGTTAACATTGCGGCAAAGAAGATCTATTACTATCCTGATCTTCTTGTGACCTGTGACGATCATGATCGCCTCAATAAAAGCCATAAAGCCTATCCCTGTCTGATTATCGAGGTACTATCTAATTCTACAGAAGCTAAGGATCGAGGTGTCAAATTTGCTAACTATCAAACCCTAGAATCCTTACAGGAATATGTACTAGTTAATCAATGGGAATCGCGTATAGAAGTATTTCGTCGTACCGATCGCAAATTTTGGCTATTACAGACTTATACCGAAGGAGAGTTGATTGAACTGCAAAGTATAAACCTAACTATTCCGATGAGTGCAATTTATGAGGATGTCGATTTCTCAGAATCTATTACATGAATCTTGCGTAGGGTGCGTTAGCTGGGCGTAACGCACCCTACTAATTAATAAAATCAGGACATAAAAAACAAGGTATAAACAATGACAACTACATTATTAGAACCATCTACAAAACTACCTCCATCCACGCATCCCTACGCAGAAGTGATTCATCGTCTAGAAGCAGGTGGCTCCATGCTTCCTGATACGCCCGAAAATCTGATGCAGATAATTGGTCTATATAAGGCTTATGCTGTGCCGATGGATTTCTACTGGCGCGATCTACTTTACATCGCAGAACAGGTTTTTTTAGAACCAATTCCCGCCTTCAAGTACTTTCTCTCTCAGGAATATCTCGATCTGCCTAATCACTATGCAGGTGATGATGCGGACTTAAGGATCTGGCGCGGTCAGGCGACAGCCCATCCTGAACTATTGGAATTTATGGATAAAGGAGAACTTAAAACCAAACTTCCCAAAATCTTCCATCATCTGTATCACGATCGCATCAATATGGAATTCGCCGAAGAATGTATGCGAGCCATGTTATGGCATCGGAATATGGGCGGCGAGTTAGAGCCTTATATGGATTCTGAGGAATATCGCCAAAATGCCGATCGCGCTATTCGTGCTTTCTTTAAAAATAATCCTGTGATGTTGGGACTATATAAGCTTTTCCCTGAAATGTTTTTAGAGCAATGTCGGCAATCGACGATGACCTCCGTATTAGGACTATTCTGGGAAATCATGGCTCCCGTATTCTTCGAGATGTCGGATATTTATGATGAGGGTGGATTTAAAGGCGTTCCCGATGCGATGGACTTTTTGGTAAATGGAATCTTTGCGATCGCGGGTCGTCCCATCTATCACCGTGTCAATATTGGCGGTGAATGGTTGGATATTGTGCCGAAATCTAAGGGATTTACTTGGCTTTACGAAGCTGCATTTCCCTATGTTGAAGCAGTGTTCTATCGCACTTCCCCTTTCCGAGGTACTAAGTCCTATAATGCTCAAGCCAACGAAATTCCCACCGATCAAAATGATTTTCATTACGGAATTCTCTACGCTGACAAGTTCCCTGTCGGTTCCGCAGGTATTCCGCCGACTCTATTGCATCAAGATATGTACCACTTCTTGCCGCAATATCTGGTGGACTATTACAAACAATATTGTCGTGGTGAAGATGACATGCTCATTCAATTAGCTGTCAGTTTTCAGCGATCGATGTATAACGTCACTTCGGCAGTTATTCAAGCAGGGCGAGCCGCTTTGCTTTATCCCTTAGATGATCCTAATCCTAAGCATCTTTTAGCCAATCGTCAGTATTTCGAGGGTCAGCTAAATCGATTCTGTAACCCGAAGTATGGAATGGATAAAGCCGCAAGATTATCCATGATTCAAAGCCAAGATTATCGTTAAGTTCTTGTGATGAACTATAGATAATTTTTTAAAGATGTTGCTTTGCAACATCTTTAAAAAATTATCTGGGTTTTAAATTGGCGTAAAACATTAATAAATATAAGAAATTAACTATGCCTACAATTGTTGATATTGCCGTTAGTAATGAAGGATTTTCAACCCTAGTCACCGCAGTTTCGGCGGCGAATTTAGTGGAAGCTTTGCAAAGCCCAGGACCCTTCACCGTATTCGCTCCCAATGATGCCGCCTTTGCAAAATTACCTGCTGGCACAATTACCACCCTAGTCCAGAATATTCCTCAATTAGCAAGGATCTTGACCTTCCATGTTGTTGCAGGAAAATATACAAAAGCAGATTTAATCGGCGTAAAGTCTTTAACTTCTTTGGAAGGTACTCAGATTGATATTGATATTTCTGATGGAGGCTTCGAGGCAAATAATGCCACCGTAATCGCCGCAGATATCGAAGCTGATAATGGTGTTATTCATGTAATTGATACAGTGATGTTGATGCGTCCCCATTGGTTTTATCCAATTATGAAATCTGTTGCCTAAATCTTTTACCTAAATAGGGTTCGGGCTTAGCCCGAACCCTATTTATTTGCTTGTCCGTTGCTATACTTTGTAATATCGCGTTTCGCAATCTAGTAAAGTATGGGTTCTGCCCGCCTTCGGCGGGCAGAACCCATACTTTATAACTCGCTTGAGAAAAGTGATGTCGCGTTTTTACATTGGCATAGACTAAAAAAACTGGTGGCATTTTATGGCACTCAAAATTGGTAGGGTCGAGTTTGGACTTAGGTTGCTACTCTCCCTGATTAGTATGTGGCATTTTATGGCACTCAAAATTGGTAGGGTCGAGTTTGGACTTAGGTTGCTACTCTCCCTGATTAGTATCGCGATCGCCTATGGATATATTGGCAGTGAGCTATACCAAGTCATACGTTTAAATGACTATGCGATCGCCGCCTATATGATTTTGCTGGCAATATTAGGCACTGTGGCAATTCCCCAGAGCCTTGGCGGATTGTTGGCGGCGATCGCGGCGATTGTTACTGTATATTTCAAATCCAATCTCAATTACAGCCTGATTACTGCTTGTGTTTGCTTGGGGCTATATTTCGCCAGTTTCAACGATCTACGGTATGAAGCTCAAACCGAGCGAAAATTATCAATTTGGGAAATTATTGCCACCATTGTCACGATCACCTTAACCATTCAAGGCACGTTCCTGATTACTACCAAGCCGATCACTTGGTTGACTAGTGCCACCATCGGTGCGATCGCTGCCGCCATTACCCTGGTCGGCAAGCAACTCCTCGATACCGATTTGCCATCTCAGGCTATCTGGAAAATATTCGCAATCGTCACGGGCAGCAGCTTAGCAATCGGATTTGTTAGCAGTTTGATCTTCTATGCCACAACTAAACCACCTGTTCTTTATTAGTTCCCAAAAATATTTCTCTAAAATAATATCTTCAACCAATTAATATAGCCATTGCCCTCTAGAAAATAAATCAATTCCATGTATTGCTAAACATCCGAATGCGATCGCCACCATCATGTAAGAAATTAAGAATGTGCCAATAATTTCTTCGAGCATGATGTAAAAGGGCAAAATTAAACCAATATAGCGAGTATTCGATAACCAAAAAGACTGAGAAGCGACAACCACCCATTGAGCAATAGTCCATGACAATAATCCATAGGATATTTTCTTCTTTTTATGGATCGTCAAAACTAAATACAGGATAGTAATTATTGGTAATACAACTGTTATTGAATGATCGATATAAATCGTTATGCTGTCTAGCCAATCCCCTTTGATAACACTACTTATACTATAAATATATTGATTGATGGGATTGACCACTTCTTTATGCCAAATCTTTTTCATAAAGACTTTGTAATAGAATGGATCGCCAAATGTCCAAGCATTAATTGCAAGATAAATTATCGTTCCCATTGGTATGACTAAGGACTTAAATAGGGCATATTTATTGGTTTGCCATAGTTTATTTTGGATGCAATGTGCAAGATAGGGAATGATGCAGAAAAATCCTAGCGATCTTGTGAGGGCAGCAAAAAAGCCTGCAATCAGAGCAAGAGAATAATTTTTTTTTTCTAAGAAATAAAGAAATAGAGCCGTTGTCGCTAAAAATAGCCCTTCGGTATAAACCATATTGAAATAGATTGCTATTGGCGTGAGAAATAGAAGCCCCATAATTTGCCAGACTTTACGCTTCTCAAATCCTGCCTCTAACAAAAACATGGCAAAGGCTATATGTCCAATCACTGAACCAATGTTAGAAATCACTAAACCTGTTAAGTAAGGATTGCCAAAGATGGGTGTAAATAGATAAATTAGGATGGGATATAAAGGGAAAAAGACGATAAATTCTACGCCTTCACCTGCCTTTTGATAGCCATGTTGTGACAGGAAAACATAATGATGAGCATCATTGCCACTAACAAGATTTAAAAAACTTTCCCACTTGATATTTGTGTGATTGACCATTACATGATAGGCAGTCATGCTCACTAAAGCGATCTGATACAAAATTGCGATCGCAATTATGAACTGTTTTTTGTGGAGATATGTTTGGGTGATGGTGATTAATTTTAATATGCGGGGAGAATGTAAAGTGTTATGGAAAATGTTATGAAAGATATTTTGAGTACTGTTTTTTTGCAAGCGATCGCCTGCCGCGCTCAAAAAGTTAACATTTGGCAAGCGAAATATTGAGCGTTGATCATGAATGGTCTGATTAAAAATCTGACTGGTGAAGAAGCTTTGGCAGATTTCACAGCGATATTTGCGATCACCTGCGACTGTTTTTCCACAATCCTGAAATTCTGTACTCTCACATAGAGGACATTTCATTTTTAGTTAATCTTAGTTATATTTTTTAGAAAAATGATATCTTAATCTAGCGTGGAGCGAGTGAATCATGAAGAAAAAATTTTTAATGGCGATCGCAGGGCTTCTCACCGTTATTACGGTTTGGCTTACATTTATCCATATTGATTGGCTCAGCCAAGTGCAAGAACTGGCGAAGACATCGGGAATATGGGGAGCGGCAATTTTTGTAATTGCCTATGCGATCGCCACTTTGTTAATTTTACCTGTGACTGCTTTAAATATTGCGGGAGGAGCGCTCTATGGCGTATCGACAGGAATATTGCTCACCTCCGCAGGGGCTTTGATTTCGGCATTATTAGGATTCATTTTGGCGCGATCGCTTGGTACTAAATTAATTGCTACTAAATTAATTGCCATCGATGATAACTCTGAGAACAATTTATCAAATATTGGACAGAACTTAGTTAAAGGTGGAATTGGCTATGCTTTTGCCGCAAGATTATTACCTTTGATTCCCTATGGTGTGGTTAGCCTTGCCGCAGGCATAAGTCCAATTAAGCGTCGTGATTATTTATTGGGAACTTTAATGGGAACGCCTTTGGGCATTGCGCCTTTTGTATTTTTGGGAAGTGCTGGGGTACAGATGAGTTCTAGTCATCAGGTATTGCCTTTATTGTTGAGTAGCATGGGATTGGCAACGCTGATGGCAGTGGGGACATGGTATAGATCTAGGCAAAAGCGTGAACTAGCACAGGGCGATTATGCAGAAGATTGATTTGGATCATAATTTGGCAAATGCTTTGGAGCCAACCCGATCGCCTAGGGACTTGTACTTGATTTTGGGGAGCTTTAGTATTTTCGCGATCGCCTTATTGTTGAGATTATGGCAACTCGATCAAGTTCCCTATCCAGTTTTTGATGAAGTTTACTTTCCCAAATATGCCGAAGAATATTTAGCAGGTTCTCCCACTTGGGAAGGACATCCGCCCCTAGCTAAATATCTGATTATGCTAGGCATAATTCTATTTGGACATAATGCCACTGGTTATCGGATTGCTAGTGCTGTATTTGGGGCATTCTTACCAGTTTTGGCGATCGGCGTTGCCTATCGTTTGACTTACCAACGTAATTTTGCGCTTTTATCAGGCTTGTTTCTGCTCAGCGATGGCTTATTTCTGGTGGAGTCACGATTGGGATTAATTAATGTCTTTTTAGTTGCTTTTGGCTTGACATCCCAAATATTTTTATTATCAGGATTACAGCATCAGGGTAAGTTACAAACATTTTTACTTAGTTGTGCGGGATTGATGCTTGGCGCATCGGCATCGGTGAAATGGAACGGATTGGGATTTAGTTTGTTGTTGTTTCTGAGTGTTTTATTTGTTTGGGTGATCGCCAAATTCTTTCCCCAGCAATTACCAAAATCTGGCATTCTCGCTGCAATTACTAAAATTCATTGGTGGCAATATTTACTTTGTTTTGTAATTGTGCCGATCACCTTTTATCTATTGCAATGGATTCCCTTATTCATGCTCAATTCTGGCGGCATTCCCCAAGAAACTGGTTGGGGTTCAATTCATTGGTTTTGGCAGTCATTAATTCGGGTACATCAACATATGATTTGGTGGCATTCTTCAAGCAGCGTCATCAGCCTTGATCCCACCCATCCCACCCATCCTTACTGTTCATCCACAATTTCTTGGGCAGTTTCGGCTCGTCCTGTGGGTTACTATTTCCAAAATCGCGATGGTTTATTTTCTGTCATCCAAGCGATCGGCAATCCAATTTTGTGGTGGTTATCAACTCTATCGGTGTTAATAATTACATTGGCTTCACTATTTACTAGATGTCGCAAAATAACTAGTCCTAAAAGTGGCTATCTCTTACTTGGCTATGTGGCTAACTATGCACCTTGGTTCTTAGTCAAACGTTGTCTATTTATCTATCACTATATGTCTGCCGCCGTGTTTAGCTTTATGGCTTTAGCGTGGCTAGTTTCGCAAATGCTAGATCGCCAAGGCATGATCCGTTATTTGGGTTATGCAATTATCGCGATCATCTTGCTTACGCAAATTTTCTTTATGCCGATTTGGATAGGCTTACCGTTATCGCCTAGTCAGTTTTATGAACGAATTTGGTTTATGCCTGACAAAGTATTTGGATTTAATTGGATTTGATGTTGATGCTCTCTTTTGAGTCGCCAACATTCCCAAAACATCTTCAAGATCACTTGCCAATTAGCACCTGTCGCTGTGCCAAACCTCCTTGTTAATTGTTGGACAGGCAACTCCATAATTACGAGATTTTACATTTTCAAAAGTAATTCTGTACTAAATAAAGCCCCATCAGACTTAATTGGTCTAATAGCTTGATAAATAGTTTTGGGAAATAACTTAAAGGCACAATCAATATCTTTAACTTTAATTCCTAATATCCATTGAATAAAAAGGTGATACATCCACGCATTTAGCGATCGCATAAATACATCGGCTCTTTTTGCCCGATAGCCAATAATAATTTTCGATAATATTTTTCCTTGAGCATCATAAATATGTGGCAAAAATTGATTCAGATCCCTAATCTCAAACTGTCCATCCCCATCGGTTAAAAAAATATATTCATGCAAAGCTTGATCAAATCCACTTCGCAAAGCCGCACCATATCCTAGATTGTGAGGATGATTGATCAGGCGGATTTGATTATTTTGCGCCGCCAATTCCATGACGATCGCCTTGGTTGCATCGCTAGAACCATCATTAACGACAATAAGTTCATAGTCAATCAGGCGATCGCCCAAATACTCCACCACATCATCAATTACCCTCCCAATATTTTCATCTTCGTTATAAGCAGGTAGTATCACTGATAAAGATAGAAAGTTGCTCATTATTTATGACTTAGTTTATGACTTAGTTATAGACTATCGAGAATTGAATTAGAAGATGAGTGGCGGTATATTTCGCCGCCACTCGCTTCTATGGCTTTCGGAAAACGGATTGTTTGCAACAGCAAAATTAAAAATAAAATTACGTTAAAGACACTAATTGCATAGATTCCAGTTTGCAACCAGCCCGATGGAATTGCATTATATAAAGCCTCATAGTTATATCGTAGATAGACATACCCCACATTCACCGCACCTGTGAGCGTAAATCCCCAATAGATCCATTTAACAATGGGAATTACCGCGATCGCGATCGCCAAAAAAGCAAGACTGTACAGCATATAGCGTTCGTGCATTCTTGTGGGCAACATGAAACATCCAATTAACATCGTTGCGGCTGCCATAGCATTAGCGGTAAAATTTCGTTGTCGGTATAAAAATATCCCTAACCACACTATGAGGATTCCCAAAAAATACAAGCCAATTACTTTATAGCTAATCCCCAAGAATGTCGCATAGTCGCTCTGCCAATTTGCCCAAATCCAGATATTAAACGCATTCACAGAACCGAAGCTGTAGAGATTAGCCGTGCTTTTGAGTAGATAGTACAAAGACCAAAAAGGATGGGATAGCCCTGTTTTAACCCCAAAAAAAGGCTCTATCAACAGCCAAATAGCCGCCAATCCGCCAACAGCGATCGCCAACCATTTCCACCATGCTTGACGAAACCATTGAGAAAGGAATAAAAATGGCGCAAAAAAAAGCCCTTGCGGTTTCACAATTACCATCAGAATCGCTAATATACCCGCGCTGATCGCTCGATTTTGCTCGATTAGATAAAACATCATTGACATCAACAAAACCATCACCCCGTCAACTTGCCCCCAAATTGCCGACACAAAGATCATTAATGGATTAAAAGCATAGATTAATGCAATTTTATAAGCTTTGTGAGTCGAAGTGTAAGGTTTTAGGATTTGAGCGATTAAAAAAGCCGAGCCAACATTCGCTAGAATGCATGGCAACTTAAGCAATGAGACAAGCAACAACCGATCAGTATGGCTGAAGGTGGGATCGAAAAATTGGTAAGTTTTGCCAACCAACCACAATATATATAGATATGCAGGCGGATAGTCAGAGTTTGCAAAACTATAGAAATTTGGTAAACCTTGCTGCACTAAGGCTACAGCCCAAGCCTTAAATAGATTTATATCCAACCAAAATGCAAAGGGCTGACTAATTAGCCACAGTTGCAAAATTAAAGCGATCGCAAGTCCTATATAAAACCTACGCGGATTTAGCCACAAATCTGGTTCTAATTGTTCTTTAGGAATTTGTTCTTTAGCAATATTGGTCATAAAAATAATACGGTAAGTGAGAAACTCAGCGCTAAAGCGCTGAGAGGGAAACGAGCGAGGCAATTTATTGCCTTTAGTCTTTGTGTGTGTGGTATCGTAGAGATGATGTTAGGGCGATAACCAATCTCTTGCAAACAAATTAACTTTGAATACCGTAGGGCTTGCGGGAAGGCTTAAGCCTAAAGTCTGTGGAGCGAACATAAGACCAAAAAACTCCTTGAGGGTAGAGGCGGTTGCGAAATGCCAGTAATGGGAAGAAGCAGAAACCTAAGTCGTGAGTCTTAGGAATCTCAGTCGCTTCAGCGCTGAGAGGATGTCGAGCTATCTGCTCAATAAGTTTTATAGACAAACCTGAAATTGTCTTATAGCTATTGCCATTCTCATTAGGACATAAAACCCAAATAGTTAAGAGGCGGCGAGGAGCGCCGCCTCTTAACTATTTGGGTTTTGATTTGTCCTAAAATAGATGACTACGACTATAAATTATAATTTTTGCAATTTTTGCCCATTGCTTGGGTAGTATATTGCTGTCAGGTTGGTAAAAGTGTATGTCTGATTCTAAGCAAAGCCGTAAAATTAATCGCTTTTTTGCAGAGTTTATTGCCAAATTAAGAAAATGGCTTAATAAAATCGGTAGTCCTGTGCGGATTAGTCGGCGCTTTGTGCGACAGTTGCTAGGCTCAACGCGGGGACGCGGTAAAGGAGTGGCGGGCTTTGTATTACCAACTGTGACACTTGTTACGCTTGTGGTGACTCTACTCGTGGTTACTACTGTATCACGATCGTCTGAACGAGCGCAGACTGCGGCTAATGCTAGACAAGAACAAGTTTTTAGAAGTGCGGCTACACCAATAATCGATCGCGCTAGGGCAAAAATTGATGCTTTGCTTAGTGATGGTAAACTGCCGCGTACCACACCACCCGAACTTACCCTTGATAGTGTGATTACTAGCGATAGTGGCAAATATACTCTCCCTGACGAAACGCGGTTACAACTAGTCTACGATTTTCGTGGCTCATCATCGCCCACGGTTCCCGATGGCAGTATTAACGTTAACGCCGCCCAAATTGAGAATCGGGAATATGTCTCAACGGCATGGAAGTTTCCCGTTGACACCGATAATAATGGCAAATTTGACTCCTACGGCTTATACAGCATTCTCTTCCGTACCCGTCCACCCACAGTTACAGACCGCCCGATCTCACCCATTGAGTCTAGAACCTTGCCAATGGATGAGACAACGCTTTCAGGGGCTTGCATCTCCACGGGGGATGTAACGAATATTGCCAGTGATGGCGGTTGGACGGTATCCAGTGACAATCGACTTCGTAAATCATTTTTTGTCTATGCGGTAACTTTACCAATTACAGATAGCGGTAGCTTCCCTGATGACACGACCTTAGCGGCAAGTTATGAGACTTATAATGGCGTAGCTTCCGTTAGTGCGGTGGAACTTCAGCAGGATCGGGCGCGATCGCCGCAAAATAACAACGCTGTATTCTTTGAAGGCGATACCGAACTTGTTAATATTGCTACCTTCCGTATTAATGGACGTATTTACAGTGCAGGTAATCTCATGGTTGGGGCTGCATCAGGAAACCCGATCAGCTTCTATCAAGTTAGCAGTTCAGGGGGAGAGTTTAATGGTAGCACTACGACTAACCCTGACTTATTCGGTTCTTGCTATTACGAAAAGAAAAATAGTGAAATTGCTGTTGCGGGGAATGTGGTTGAGGGCAATGCTGTTGTTGATGACCCTGCAACGTTATCTACAAATACGAATGTATCAGTTGATTTGTTTAGAGGGCAGGGTGTACCACCTGATACAGTAGCAGGTGGGCGTGTGATCATTAGTGATACTGGTAGCGCTGACACCTCTACGGTTAGTAACAATGGCAGCATTGATATTCCCAAAAACCGCAGTTCAGGATTGGCAGTCAATGACTTTGAACTTAATCGCCGCATTGGTCGCTTAGTTGATGCCGCGATCGCCCGTAGTACTGTGACGATTCCTTCGCCGATTCCATCGAACTTTACATCCGCAAACCTCACCTACAGCCCCAGCAATCAAGGCGATCCCACTTCCGTTAGAGAAGATTTGTTCAAGCGCATTTCAGATGAAGCACTATCCTCTAATACAGAAGTGGAAGTGGCGAGACGCGCTGCTCTAACTGCCTATTTTGGCGAACGCACCCGCAAAGTATCATTCCGTGACGTTCCCTTTACTACTGCAATTCCGCCTACAACTGCTGATCCCACAACTCTTTTCACCGAAATTCCTGTGGCGGGACAACCCGCCGATCTAGCGCCACCGATCGCTTGGATGCTGCCATCCTATGCCAATAGCAACTATGGCAAAGCCGTTGGCAGTTTTATCTTATCTTCAGGTGCAGGATTTGATGGCAAAGGTGGCATCTTTGATTCCACCAATGGCGTATCCCTCCTCACTTTAAGTTCTCCCAACCGACTAGCTCTATTTGCCGCCGATCCTATTGAGGTGGCGAAAAACAATGAAAGATTTTTGGGCGATCGCGTCCTTGTTGGCAATGGCTTGCCTGCAAAGTGGCTAAAACTGAATACGGTTTCAGGGTCATTAGAATTTGTTGGTGAAACAGAACCGAATCCACTTACTACAAATGCTTCCGTATTTTGGAACAATGCCAGTGACACTAGCGGCGCAACTGTCAGTACTTCAGAGCGCTATCGCGTCACCAGATCCACGCCACTGAGTAACCTTGGTGTAACCGATCGCGGTGGTTTCTGGGAAATTTCCGCAGCCCTCGATCCTTCCATCACCGATCCTACCGCCCCCACAAATAAAACACCAGAGCCAGCACCGCGTACTGGTGGTCTGCGCGTTGTCACCAATGCAGGTATTTACAGCCGCGATATTGCCGATACATTCTTACCCCGCTTCCGTACTGGCTTTGGCGACGATCGCACTAGTACCGATCTAAAAATCCTAAGCATAGACGAGTCCAGCGTTCCTCTATGGAATGGTCAAGCCATTGATAATCCAATTACCGACATTGACGAAACAAAATTTGCTCAACTCAGGTGCGATTCAACCTCAACAGCGATTGACAAAGGCTGTGTAGACGATGGTAGAAATTATGTAGTTTGGTCAGACTCCATGCCCATGTCACCAGCAGCGATCGCCACTGACGATCGCAAGGGTGACTTGCAAATGCGGGCAACGGCGATCTATCACTACGCAAATGCGGGCAACGGCGATCTATCACTACAAATATGACGCTTACAATGCGATCGGTGAACCTAACAATTACCAAGCACCGATCGCCTGTGTCAGCAGCTACTACGACCCCTCTAATGCTATTACTGCCAAAAATGCACCAGTTGGCGCAACCACTGCCCCTTGGAATGCCGATCCTAAAGGGCGCTCTAACAATGGGCTGGTCTATAGCGTTGGCAGAACCGCCGCATCCACCGATGTCACCTTTAGCAACATTGCATACGACACTACATCGGGCTTGTTCTATGATTCAAGCGTTAGCACCGCAAGTAGTGGCATCTTTAAATTTACCAATGCGGCTATGGCGGTCAAAACCAGTGGCTCCTATGGTCAAAAGTTAGCTTATCAAGCTAACTTGATCTTCCCCAATGGACGTTTTGCCAATGAGTCGTTGCGCGAAGTCCTCAAAAAGATCATTAATGGTGGTGCAGCCAGTCCCGCCACTGCACTTTTGACCCTGCCCCAACAGTCCACCATTGACTCCAATCTTTGCGCCTTACAAATTCTTGACGGCTCCATCGCCCTTGCCAATACCAGTGCCACCGCCGCCGCGATCACCCCCACCGCGATCGCTGGAAATACGGCCCTTAGCTTAGCGCAGATCCCTCACGGAGCCTTCCATGAGGGCGCATTTCTCGATGGGCGTGAGGTCAA
>JFJP01018707.1_pt1 | contig 16514 bp, 14 predicted proteins | sample 431651 | NCBI WGS metagenome assembly JFJP01 (sample SAMN02602958, study PRJNA72255) | Microbial mat metagenome, whole genome shotgun sequencing project. | biome: fresh water; feature: sink hole; material: water; isolation source: purple microbial (photo- and chemosynthetic) mats found in... | reverse complement strand
CGTTTCCTCCTATTGTGACGTGTACAATAACTTCAATTTATATTCGTTGTGTGCTCCCCATTCGTTGTGAATCATTCGATTGGCGGGGCAGTCAGGAATGTCTACCCTACCGATTCTCGATGATCACACGCTGTGGACTGCCGGATATCGCCTTGTATTTGATAAAGAACGTCATCCCGGAGAGGCCGACGCTTCTGATTCATCGCTATGCCTTTCCTTGCCGCTTCAGGTACGTGGTAATGCACTCCATCATGAATAGCGAGCAATACCATACACGAATCCTAGGGCTTTGTAAATATACAGTTTCCCCCTATGCCATGCCCTGCGTGAAGCATGTCGGATTCGTATTGCCTCGCCACGAGCGATGAAAATGCCGCCACCGCATCGGGATCACGCACAACCATTCGCAGACCGCAAAGTGCCTCGAAGGCTAGGATACTGTTCGCCTGATTTAAATCGACAAGATCGAGCTCGGCAATCCCCTTTAACCGGGCAGTTAGCTGAAGGCGGCCTGTGGTCAAATGCCCCAGCCCTTTCAGCTTGGCAATCTCGTTGTTCATCACCGTGAACTTTTTTAATATGACACCATTGTATTTCATGGCATTAAGCACGCATCAGGGTTTGAAGACTTTGTCGAAGATGACCTTGCTGTCCATGGCGTCCTTGAGCTCGGCGGCGGAGTCCTCGTCGAACCACCAGTAGGTGCTGGCCGAGCTGGCGGTGCCGTGGCGGGAAAGCACGGTGGGAGGGGTCCCGAACTTGTTCCAGTACAGCAGTCGCGACGTGTTCAGGTTCCAGAGCAGGATGTAGGGACAGGCGCGGGTGATGATGCCATCCATCTCGCGGCAGATGGCGTGGCGCGCGTTGACATCGAAAAGGGGTTTCTGCTTCTCGATCAGCGCATCGACGGTATCGTCCCGGAAGCCGGTGATGTTGTTGCCGCTGGCGCGATCCGCCTCGGCGGAGTGCCACATGGACTCCGGATTCTTGAACAATCCCGCCCCCCAGGAGGACCATGTCATGTCGAAACTGAATTCATCCATGGCCTTGGTCCAGCCTGCCCAGTCCTTGCGGTCGATCGTCATGGTAATGCCCACGCTTTGCAGATCCTCGTTGTAGATCTGCAGAAAGTTATCGGCGGTCGGGTCGCTAGTCAGGAACGTGAAGCTGAAGGCCTTGCCATCCTTCTCAAGCAGTCCGGTGGCGGGATTATTCTGCCACCCCGCCTCGGTGAGAAGTTCACGCGCCTTGGCCGGATTGTAGTCGTAGAACGGGTTTCCACAGGGATTGGCGTCGTTGTAGAGATCCTCGTAGAAGGAGCGGTGCAGGAAGTACTGGTTGTGCATGATGGTGCGGTTCATCCGCTCGCGGTTGAGCAGGTGGGCCAGCGCCTGGCGGACGCGTACATCCCCGAACGGGGCCCGCCGCATGTTCATGGCAAACCCCTGGAATCCAATGGGCTGGTGATTCTGGACAGATTGCTTGACGACCCAGTTGTTGAGGTAGCGCTCTCCGCGCGTCTTGCTAACCCATAGGCTGGCAGTATGCACGGGATAGATGTCGAAAAGTCCTTGTTGAAAGGCATCAAAGGCATTTTCGCGTTCAGCATAGAACCGGAACACCAGCGTTTGGAAATTGAAGGTGTTGAACGTGCGTGGATCGTCCTTCCGCCACCAGTCACTGCGCCGTTCGAGCGATACGGAAATACCCTCGCGGACATTCCCCAGCCGGTATGGCCCCGACACCACGGGAAAGTCGAAATTGAGCTTGTTGAAGTCCTCCTTCTCGAAGCGATGCCTGGGCAGGATATGGAAACTGCCAGCACCGCCAAGATTCTGCCAATGCACGGATTTGGCGGTAAAACGGATCGTGCGTTCATCTACGATTTCCGGAGGATCAAAGCGCTCGAGCGCCACCTTGTGCGGGCCGGTCGTATGGCGGGGATCCATTACGACATCATAGGTCCAGCGCACATCGGCCGCCGTGATCGGCTGTCCATCGCTCCAGACGGCCTTCGGATCCAGGAAGAAGGTGAAGGTGCGCTTGTCGTCCGACAGCTCCCACCCGGCGGCCAAGGCGGGGGTGTAATCGAGCGTGAACGCATCCATGTCCAGCAGCGACTCGTACATCATCCCGAACAGTTCGGCGCTGAACGAGTTATTGGCCAGATAGTAGTTGAAGCTGGGCGGGTATTGCCAGCTGGACAAGCTCCCGCCCGGAATGGCGTCCGGGCTGGCTACAGGATCCGGCTCCGGTTTCCAGCCGGGGGCTGGAAACCGGGTCTGGGCCAGGGCGGAGGATACAAGCAACATCGATAACAGCGAGGTAACAGCAGGGCACCATTTCATCGGCTCAGGACTCCTTGGCCTCGGCCTGCTTGGGCAGGTTCAAGCGGATGTGCAGTTCCCGCAACTGTTTCTCGGTCACCGTGCAGGGCGCGTTCATCATCAGAGCCTTCTGGTTCATCGGGAAGGCAATCACCTCGCGGATGTTCGATTCGTTGGCCAGCAGCATGACGATGCGGTCGACGCCCGGTGCAATACCGCCGTGAGGAGGCGCCCCCAGACGGAAGGCGCGCATCAGGCCGCCGAACTTCTCGTCCACGGTTTCGGGCGGATAGCCCGCGATGGCGAAGGCCTTGTACATCACTTCCGGCAGGTGGTTGCGGATCGCGCCGCTCGAAAGCTCGCACCCGTTGCAGACGATATCGTACTGGTAGGCGAGAATATCGAGCGGATCCTTGGTTTCCAGGGCTTCCATGCCGCCTTGCGGCATCGAGAACGGATTGTGCGAGAACGTTACCGCACCCAGTTCCTCGTCGTATTCGTACATGGGAAAGTCCACGATCCAGCAGAACCGGAACACGTTGGGGTCGATCATGTCGAGCTCGCGGCCCAGTTGTACACGCACCTCACCAGCGATCTTGCTGGCGGGGCCAGGCATGTCGCTGACGAAGAAGACCGCATCGCCATTCCCGGCACCCGTGCGTCCGGCGATGGCCGCGATGGACTCCGGCTTGAGGAACTTGGCAATGGGCCCCTTGATCCCGGCTTCCTCCCACACCAGATACGCCAGGCCCTTGGATCCGACCGACTGGGCAAAGGCCACCATCTTGTCGAAGAAGCTGCGCGGCCGGTTGGCAATCCCCTTGACCGGGATGGCCCGGACCACGCCGCCCTTGCCGACGACCGACCGGAAGGCGTTGAAATCACTGTCGGCAAAGACATCGGAGACATCGCTGATCTCGATCGGGATGCGTAGATCCGGCTTGTCGGAACCATATTTGAGCATCGATTCACGGTAGGGAATCCGCTGGAAGGGAAGCGCATCAATGGTCTTGTTCGAGAACTCGGTAAAGATCCCGTGCATCACATCCTCCACCGTCGCGAAGATCTCGTCCTGGGTAACGAACGACATCTCGATATCGAGCTGGTAGAACTCGCCGGGAGAACGGTCGGCCCGGGCATCCTCGTCGCGGAAGCAGGGGGCGATCTGGAAATAGCGGTCGAATCCCGAGACCATCAGCAGTTGCTTGAAGAGCTGCGGGGCCTGCGGCAGGGCATAGAACTTGCCAGGATGGATACGGCTCGGAACCAGGTAATCGCGAGCACCTTCCGGCGAGCTGCTGGTCAGGATCGGCGTCTGGAACTCGTTGAATCCCTTGGCGGTCATGCGCCGACGCATGCTCGAGATCACTTTCGAGCGCAGGGCGATATTGCGCTGCAGACGTTCGCGGCGCAGATCCAGGAACCGGTAGCGCAGGCGGGTTTCCTCGGGGCCTTCCTCGTCGCCGGCCAGATGCAGCGGCAGCGTTTCGGCGGCGGATTGCACCTTCACGTCATCAACCACCAGCTCGATGGCACCGGTCGGCAAGTCGGTGTTCACGGTCTCGGGGGTACGCTGCATCACCCGTCCGGTCACGGTCACGACACTCTCGGGGCGCCAGCGCTGGCATTCCTCGAAAAAGGACTTTTCCGGATGGATGATCACCTGCGTAATGCCGTAATGATCGCGCAGATCGATAAAAAGAACCCCGCCATGATCGCGCTTGCGGAATACCCAGCCGGAAAGCCTTGCCTCGGTTCCCGCGTCGGACGGACGCAACGCCCCGCATGTATGTGTTCGGTATGGATGCATAAAATTCTCCCTGATCAATGAACTCGTTAAAACGCCAGATTAGATATCAATCCGCGAAATAAATAAAGAAAATTGTGAAATCATGGCGCGCCTAGGGGGTGATCGGCTTGACCGAGGGTCATGGCTTCTCTCCGTTGAATCGCATCGAGCTTGAGCCAAAGCATCGCCAACGTGTATACCCGTCTTCATCCTGACCTCCCTCTGTTTCCGTTCAACTCAATCTCGTTTTTGATAATCCATTGGCATCATTCTGTATTTTCGCCAGCCACCTGTTGAGGTCCGAGTTGCAGCCATGCCGTAGATTAGGATTAAGAGAGAAAACCCTACGGAAGTGAAATACGCCCCACGCGAAATTCTTGGACGATTTGCGATTGACATCGGAGCCGGTTTTTACCATCATGCCTGTCCGTTTCATGTTATTTGGGAGCATTCAAAGGGATCAAGGAGCAGTTTATCATGTCACAGCATGCAAGTTTCAAGTCGGCCAGCAAGATTACCATTAAGCGTAACGTTTTGAAACGTTTCGAACGTATTGATGTGCTGCGCAGCCAGGGTCGCTGGAAAGAAGGCGATCGCGGCCACGGATTGCCGAAAACGAAAACCATTTGATCGTCTCGGCGATTGGCCGGTTCGATCCGTTGGGTACCGGGGAGGCGTTATGATGATTCATCGAATCTCTCATGCCCTTCTCATCGGCTTGTTTTTTTTCCAAACTGGATTAACTCAGGCGGTTGAGCGGCAAGTCACGGTCATGGCCCCGTCGGTGGCCATCATGGACTCGCCCTCGACGGATCGGCAGGAAATTGGTCGTGTGCCCAAGGGCTCACGATTGGTCGTCACCGGGAAACGTTCCGGAAATTGGATTCAAGTCCAGGCACCGTCGTCGGTCTCGGGGTGGGTCTATGGCGAACTGATCCGCGAAAACCTCATTGCCGCCTCCAGCGTGAAGGTCCGCTCCGGCCCCGGTATCGGATACGGGGAATTAGCCACCTTGCGCAAGGGCGATCCCGTGGTTTCGCAAGGACGGCGCGGTGACTGGGTGGAAGTGGCCTGCCAGCCAGTCTTTTCTGCCTGGGTAGAACAGTCCGTGGTCTCGGAAGGTGCCGTTGTCAACTTGGCGGTGGTGGCCGAATCACCGGCACCCCCTCCGGTAGCTCCTCCGGTGCCGCCTCCACACACACCACCCCAGCCTCCCACACCACCCCAGCAACCTGAGGAGACAGAACCGCAGCAACAGGCAACGGCAGCGCACCCTCCGTCCGAGGTTCGTCCGCCTCCCGTCGCACCGTCGCCTCCCGTCACGCCACCACCTGCCCCTGTTGAGCGCGTGGCCGTAACCGTTCGGCCCGAGATTCGGCCCGAGCCCCGCAGAATGCCACAACAGAGGCGTCCGAAACCGGAGACTAGCGTCCAACCACCGGTAGCCGCCAAGCCGTCTCCCGCCGTCACGGTGCCGGTTGCAGCCCGTCCTCCGGTGCAGCGGCCGATACGCGAAACCGTGCAAACGGCGGCGGCTGTTGATCCTCTGCAAACGCTACGGTTGCTGCCCTACGCGCCGCAAGGCCATCCGATCGAGGTGAAGGGGGTCTTGCGTTCAACTGGTATGGCACTGTTCGCCCCCTCGAAATATCGTTTGGTGGCACAAGACGAGTCTGACCGACCAGCCAGGACCCTATGTTATGTTCTGAGTGCCGATCGTCCGCTGGATGACCGCCTCGGGCAGGAGCTTGCACTCAAGGGGCGCAAATACTGGATCTATGGCTGCCGTGAGCCGGTTATCGTGATCCGGGACAATCCTTGATGCATGTCGCCATGTTTCAGGAGGCACTGGCGGATAGGATGGTCCGATGTGTTTTGTGTTATCACCGATGCCAGCTTTGTCCGGGCCAACGCGGCCGTTGCGGGGTAAGGGAAAACCGGGAAGGAGTGTTGTACTCCCTGGTGTATGGATACCCCGCCGCACAGGCGGTTGATCCCATCGAGAAAAAGCCGCTTTACCATGTGCTACCCGGGACGCGCACATTTTCGATTGCCACTCCCGGCTGCAATTTCCGGTGCCTGCATTGCCAGAACGCCAGTCTTTCGCAGGTTGGCGATACTCGCCTTGCGGCGGATGAAGGCAAGCGCGTTGAACCCGCGCAGATCGTGGCCGCCGCACGGCGGCTGCAGTGCCCGAGCATCTCGTACACGTATTCGGAACCCACGGTAGGCTTTGAATACGTCTATGACACCGCCCGGCTAGCGACGGCTTCAGGATTGCGTAACATCCTGGTGACAAACGGCTTTATGACACCTGATCCGGTGCGCCTGCTGGCCCCTTTCTGGGATGCGGCCAATATCGATTTGAAATGCTTCCGCGACGACGCCTACCGCACGGTCTGCGGTGGCCGGTTGCAGCCGGTGATGGATACGATCCGGTTATGTCATTCGCTGAAGATATGGATCGAGATCACCACGCTGATCATTCCTGGTCTTAATGATGACGACGCCGATCTGCGAGGGATCGCCGACTTCCTCGCCAGTATTGACACCTCCATTCCCTGGCATGTGACGGCGTTTCACCCCGCCTACCGGATGCCCGATGTGCCGCCGACCCCGCCAGCCACGCTGCGCCGGGCACAGCACATCGGCAAGGCCGCCGGCTTGCACTATGTCTACACGGGAAATATCGGGGATCGCGTCGGCAGCGTCACGACTTGCCCAAGTTGTGGTCGCGCCGTAATTGAACGGCCTATACCGCCAGCTGCGGCGGATAGCACAACCGAATGCGTCGTTGACGGATGTTGCAGGCACTGCGGTTGTGCCGTGCCAGGCCTCTGGTCCTTACATTCGGGTTTGCATTCGGAGCCATGAGTGCATAAACTCGGGAAACTTTTAGTGGAGACATGGTGAGACGGCGAAGACTGCCGAATGGACGGAGGAGTGGGTATGCGAAGCGCTTATTTAAAAACCGCGGTCGGGGTGGCGATCTGGCTGCCCTTGACGGTACTGATGTCGTCGGCTGATATTTTTGAAGCGATCCGTAACCGCAACAGCGAGGAAGCGCTGCGGCTGATCAAGAAAACACCGATCCTGCAGGTCGAGGCACTGGACAAGGGCAATACCACGCCATTGCACTGGGCCGCGCTTTATGACCTGCCCGAGGTCAGCGCTGCCTTGATCAAGAATCGGGCAGACGTCAACCGCAGAGCCGCCAACGGCTCCACCCCGCTGCACTGGGCGGCACGGCGAGACATTACCCGGATTAGCACGCTGCTGATCGAGAGCGGGGCGGACATCCATGCCCGCACGGATAAGGGCTACACGCCCTTGCATTGGGCGGCCATGGGCAATGCGGCCCAGGTGGTCAAACTGCTATTGCAGGCCGGTGCCCGCATCAATGAACCGGCCGATGACGGCTCGACACCCCTGCACTGGGCCGTACGGGAGGAAGCCGATGCGGCGATGGCCGCGCTGGTCTCCGCCGGGGCCGACCTGTTTGCCAAGGCGGCCAATGGAACCACCCCGGTATTCTGGGTGCAGAGCCCCGAATTCCGCAAGCGCTTCGAGGCGCTGATTGCCGAGCGATCCCGTAACCCGGAGCCAAAAGTGCCGGAAACCCCGTTGATCGTAGCGCTACAACCGCCGCTGACACTTCCCGATGGGGGCGTTTACACCGGGGAACGGGCGGGCGACCGTATGCATGGCGAAGGCGTGCTGGCCTATCCCGACGGCGAATCCTATCGCGGGCATTGGCACAAGGGCTTGCGGCATGGGCGCGGGGTGCAGGTGCTGGCCAATGGCGAACGCTATGACGGCATGTGGAAAAAGGGGCAGCGTGATGGGGAAGGCGTGTATACCTATGCGGATGGATCCTCGCTCACCGGCACCTGGGAACATGGACGCCTGGTACACGGCAAGGGACGCTATGTGCTGGCGAATGGTGATATCTACGAGGGCGAGTTGCAGAACGACCGGCTATGGGGCCAGGGAACCTATACAGCCGGTGATGGTAAAACATATCAGGGAGAATGGCGAGCCAACCGATACCTCGGGGCGGCTGCCAAGGATGGTGGTAAGGTATTATGAGCGATAAATATGCTTTTCATGAACTGGAACAGAAGTGGCAGAAACGCTGGGCGGATGATGCCCTCTTTGTTGCCGATCCGGCCGCAGCGGCCAATAAATTCTATTGCCTGACGATGTTCCCGTACCCCTCCGGGGTGCTGCACATGGGCCATGTGATCAATTACACACTCGGGGATATCATCTCCCGCTACAAGCGGCTGCGCGGCCATACGCTGGTCTCGCCGATGGGCTGGGACAGCTTCGGCCTGCCTGCCGAAAATGCAGCCATACGCACCGGAACACACCCGCAGCCCTTCACCGATAGCAACATCGCGAGGATGCGAGGGCAGATGAAACGGGCGGGATGGGGCTATGACTGGTCGCGCGAAGTAGCCACCAGCCACCCGGACTACTACCGCTGGACGCAGTGGTTCTTCCTGCAATTCTACAAGCATGGCCTGGCCGAGAAGAAGACGGCACCGGTCAATTGGTGCAATTCGTGCGAGACGGTCCTGGCCAATGAACAGGTGCATGATGGCTCCTGCGAGCGCTGCGGCACCGCCGTGCACCAGAAGGATATGTCGCAGTGGTTCTTCACGATGAGCCGCTATGCCCAGCGCCTGCTCGATGGCCACGCTAAACTGCGAGGTCAGTGGCCGGATGCCGTGCTGGCGATGCAGGAGGAATGGATCGGTCGTTCCGAGGGGGCGCGGGTTAACTTCACGGTGGCCGAGACCGGTGATCCGCTACCGGTTTTCACGACCCGACCGGATACCCTTTTCGGGGTCACCTTCATGAGCATGGCCCCCGAGCATCCGCTGGTGGAGAAGCTGGTACGCGGTACGCCCCGCGAAACCGAGGTGATGGCGGCCGTGGCTCAGATGCGCCAGCAGGGAACCAGTGCCAAGGAAGTTGCCGAGCGCGAGAAGGTCGGCATCTGGACGGGCTTCCATGTGATCAATCCGGTCAACGGCGACCGGGTGCCGTTGTGGGTGGCTAATTTCGCCCTGATGAACTATGGCACGGGCGCGGTGATGGCGGTACCGGCACATGACCAGCGCGATTTCGAGTTTGCCCGCAAATACGACATACCGATCAAGGTGGTGATCGAGCGCGATGGGGATCCGCTGGAGGCGGCGACCCTAACGGCGGCGTATACGGCGGCGGGAGCGATGCGTAACTCCGGCCCGTTTGATGGTCGCAACAACCGCGAGGCCATGGCGGATATCATCGCCTGGCTAACCGCGCAAGGCTATGGAGAGGGCACGGTGAACTACCGCCTGCGCGACTGGCTGCTCAGCCGCCAGCGCTACTGGGGTGCCCCTATCCCGGTGATCTATTGCGAATCCTGCGGCATGGTTCCGGTGCCCGAACAGGATCTACCGGTCCTGCTACCCGGCGATGTCACGTTCCGTGAAGGCCATGGCAATCCGCTCGCCACCAGCGAGGCGTTCGTGCATTGCGCCTGCCCATCCTGTGGACGCCCAGCGCGGCGCGAGACGGATACGATGGACACGTTCGTGGATTCGAGCTGGTATTTCCTGCGCTATTGCGACCCGCATAACACCGAGCGTCCGTTTGATCCGGAACTGATCCGCCGCTGGATGCCGGTGGACCAGTACATCGGTGGCATCGAGCATGCCACGATGCACCTGATCTATGCCCGATTCTTCACCATGGTCCTCCACGATCTCGGCCTGGTGGATGTCGAGGAACCCTTCACGCGGCTCTTCTGCCAGGGCATGGTCTGCAAGATGGCGTACTACTGCGAGACCCATAAATGGCTGCACGAGGACAAGGTGGTGGACGGTCGCCGCGAGGGCGATGCGATCATCGACGGTAAATGCGCCCATTGCGGGGTGCCGGTCAGGGCCGAGATGACCAAGATCAGCAAGTCGAAGTATAATGTGGTGGATCCCGATGCCATGTTCGATCGGTACGGGGCCGATACCGTGCGGCTGTACATGGTCAGCGATTCCCCGCCCGACAAGATGCAGATCTGGAGCGAATCCGGAATCAACGGGGCCTGGCGCTTCCTGAACCGCCTCTGGGATCTGGTGCTGGCCAGCATTCCCAGACTCGGTGCACCGGGGCAAACCCTACCCGCGGATCTGGATGCGACCAACACCGCGCTCCGGCGCAAGGCGCACCAGTGCATCATGCGGGTAACCGAGGCGATCGAAGGCGGATTCCAGTTCAACACCGCCATCGCGCGCTGCAATGAACTGCTGACGCAGTTCCGTGCGGCAGGCGACGGCTTGCATCCGGCGGTACTGCGCGAGTCTCTCGAGACCGTGCTGCGGGTGCTTTCGCCAATCGTACCCCATTTTGCGGAGGAGTTATGGTCACGCATGGGACATGCGGGCAGCCTTTTCTCCGAGGGCTGGCCGGTGGCTGATGCCGAGGTAGCCCGCGACGTGGAGCTGGTGGTTCCGGTCCAGATCAATGGCAAGGTTCGCATACGCCTGACGGTGTCCCCGTCAATCAGCAGCGCCGATCTGGAAGCAACCGCCATGCAGCATCCGGAGGTGGCCGCATGGATCGCGGGCAAGACGGTTCGCAAGGTCGTCGTCGTGCCCGGCAAACTGGTGAATATCGCCGTATCGTGAGGTCATGATGCTGGAGCCATTGCACAGGATACGGGAATGGATGGCTCGATCGTTTTCGCTGACCCGGCAGGAAGCGGGCAGCCTCCTATTGGTGCTGGCGATCGTGTTGATCGGCTTGGTCGCGAAATTGTTTCTACGGCAATGATGGGGAATCGGACGATGGGCAAACATCCAGAACAGCATCCAGAGCGCGAGCTAACCCATACCGTACGCATGTCGATCCCGCCCAAAGTGGAGGCGGATGGCGGCAATTCGACGGTCTACCGCCGGATGGATGCGGCGGCACTGGAATCGCAATACCAGTTGATCGACAAGATCGGCGATGGCGGCATGGGGGTCGTCTACCTGGCGCGTGATCGTCGACTGGGACGTGTGGTGGCCATCAAACGCCTGAATGCACAATGCCTTGCCGACCCGCACTTGAAGGATCGCCTGTTCCAGGAGGCGCGGGCCGCGGCCTCGCTCAACCACATCTACATCGTCCATATTTATGCCCTGGGCGAGGATGCAGGCGGGCCGTTCATCGTGATGGAGTATATTGCAGGCCCCAGGACAGACACGGAGGAACGGACCCCCACCCCGCCATTTTCCCTGGCCGACCGGGTACACCGGCAAGGCCCGATGGCACTGGATCAGGCGCTGGAGCTGATTGTCAAGCTCTGCCGTGCCATGGAATATGCGCATTCCTGCGGGATTGTACACCGTGATCTAAAGCCGACCAACGTGCTGCTGGATGAGAGCGGGGAACCCAAGATCGTAGACTTCGGACTGGCGCAAGTTCGCAGCAGCAATGATATCCGCCTAACCCAGCCCGGCGAAAAGATGCTTTCCCTTGGATACGGGGCACCCGAGCAGGAAGCGGATGCCAGCCTGGTGGATGAACGGGCGGACGTCTATGGTATCGGCGCCCTGCTCTACTTCTGCATCACCGGCAAGAATCCCCGGTATTTCCGCCCGAACGACCTGCCGGAAGTGCTGCGCATGACCGTTGTCAAAGCCTTGGAGATTGACCGCGACCAGCGCTGGGCGGATGTCAAGGCCCTGCACGCCGCCCTGATGATGGCACAGACACCAAATGAGTCGACGGTATCCACCGCCAAGGTAACGTGGCGCTGCAAGTGGTGCGACACGGTCAACCCCACGCTCATCCGCTTCTGCGGTAAATGCGGATGGGACGGCGGTGAGTTCTGTTCCGAATGCGGTTCCGAATCGCGGTTCGGGACCCCGTATTGCGGGGTATGCGGTGCCGACGCCAAGGCGTATGAAACGGCATTGCGTGTGCTGGAACGAATGCGGCAGAACCTCGATCGCAAGGAATTCGCACTGGTGGGGCAGGAAGTGCTTCAGATCGCCAGCTTCCGTCCCCAAGGGGTCAACGGGAGACGGCTCGTGGAGCAGGTCCGGGAATTGGCGGAACAGGCGAACACCGCCATGCGACGGCGCTCGGCCTTGCGCACGGAAATTGAGCGGGAGCTACAGGCGAAGCATTACGAACAGGTGCGCCTGCACATCGACGAGTACGACACCCTGGCATTTGACCGGGCATTTGATGATATCCGACCGACGCTTAACCGCCTGCAGGTGGCGAGGGATGTGGAACTCCTGAGCAGTGCACTGGTGGGCAATCATTGGCATTACGCCCGACGGCTGGCGGCGGAGATGGTGGTGGCCGGGATTGACACTGCCGAGTTCATGGCGCTGCAGCGACGGATCCGGGGGTATTTCCGCCGTCGCCTTATCAAACGCTGGGTGGCCGGTGTGATCGTGATCTGCAGCCTGTACATCCTGAGCGCCGCGCCGCTGTTCCGGCTCGGGCTGGCTGGAAAGCGCTTCCACCAGGTCATGGCACCGGTATTGTGGCTGCGCGAAACCCCGCTGCTGCGCCAGGCGCTGGATGCCTATGCCCGCTTGTTTGGCATCAACCCCGCCTTCGAGCCACCGCCTAACGGCCAGGATTCCCGCTAGCCTGACTGGCGATAAGCCAACCCTTGCAATAAACAGAGGGCTCCGCCGCCATTACGGATTCAACAGGAGCACAAGCACTTGGGCGCAGAACACGCGCAAGAACATGGCGAGCGCGTAGACCGTTGCGAAAACCAGGGCCGGGGCACTTGAATTCAAGGCATGGGTGGCATACGCTAGCGAGGGCGGATTGGTTCCCGCCCCCGACAGCAATCCGCTGATGCAAAGGAAATTCTCCTTGAACAAAAACCGGGCGACCAAGATGGTCAGCGCGGCAGGAATCAGGGTAATCACCGCCCCTATCAGCATCCAGTAAACCCCCTCGCCATGAACCAGGGTGGCGATAAGCTGGCGGCCGGCCGTCAGACCGACCACCGCCAGGAACATGGCGATGCCGATTTCGCGAAGGGTGCGGTTGGCCACCGGATGGATGGCCAGGATCACGGAGCCCACCCGTCCGATTCGGCCCATGACCAAGGCCACCAGCAACGGCCCGCCAGCCATCCCGAGGCGCAGTGAGGTCGACCACCCCGGCACAGGAATCGGGATTGCCCCCACGATCAAGCCGATGACGATGCCTAGGAAGATCGGGGCGATATTGATGTGCTCGCTTGCTTTCGGCAGGGTTCGGGACGGCATGAAGGCGGCCTCGATACTCCGGAACGACTGATGCTCCGCATGCAGGTCGATTCGCAGGACACGTTTGGCGAGACTCATGGTCAGGATCATCCCCACGATGCCAAAAGGATAGGTGATGGCATACGCCAGGCTGGCTCGATCCGCCAGGCTGGCCTCACCGCTGAGGCGCACCAGGACCTGCTGGGCCTCGCCCAGGCCGGGGGTGTTGGTCACGGCGCCGGACATGACCCCTGCCATGGCAGCGGCATCCATCCCGGTCAGCCAACCACCCACCGCTGCACAACCAAAGCCCAGCAGCACATAAACGAGTGCCAGCAGATTGAGCCGCAACCCATGCCGCCTGAACGAGGCGAAGAACCCCGGGCCAATCTCAATGCCGATCATGTAGATGAACAGGATCAATCCGAATTCACGGACAAAATGAAGGATCTCGGGAGCGAAGGGACCAACCTTGAGATGCCCGAAAAACAACCCTGCAAACAAGACCCCGCCGATTCCGAACTGAAAACCGAGCCAGCGGATTTTACCGATGGCAACACCGGCAGCAATGGACGCCGCCACAAGGATCAGGGTTCCGGCAACAGGATGTTCAAATAACGCGCCCATGACGAGAAGTCCTGCCCTTACTCCATCGGCGGAAGGACGCCCTCTTTGACCAGCGTGGCATCCATTTCCTCGGTTAGCGGTATAGGCAGTGGGGTTTTCCCTTCGCGGATCAATTTCATCTGGTATTCACGCAACCGCTTCTCCGCCTCTTCGTCGCTCAAATTGCGAGCCTCCTGTGCCTGCGCCTGCATTTGCTCGATTTTCTGACGTCGCCGCTCGGCATACGACATGGGGCGTTCGTTGTCGCTGGGTCCTGCCGATGCAGCAGGCGGTGTGTTGGAGCGTATAGCCCCCCTCCCTGCGGAGGCCGTAGGGGGTGACACGTCCTCCTGGACAGCAGCACCGCTACCCATGGTCATCCAGAACTGTTCATTATCCTTGCGTACCAGAGCCTTTTCACCGTCGTAGTCCGCCTCCATGAGCTGGATGTCATCTTCACTGCCACCCACATAAAGATAGTATGGCTTGGGCGGCTTCTGGCTTATATTCATGAACCCCACGCACACCCCGGCCTGACTCTCGGTAATCGCCACCATACGCAGGTCTTTTACAAAAGCGGGCGGGGTATCCGCAGGCGTTGATGGAGGAACCACCGGAGGCTCGTCCACCACAGGGGATGAGAACGGACGCCGCTCCAGAATGGGGGCGTAACGCGAGAAGTCGACGGCGGCGATACTCTCCGCCGCGACAACCGCTGCCAGCACCATGAGCGACATCCGTTTCATCACTTATTTCTGCGCGGCGTGTTTTGCCCTGATCGCCGTGGTCAGGGTGGTTACCACCGCCGGGTTCTTTTCCAGGAACTCCCGCGCCGCATCATTACCCTGACCGATCTGCTCACCCTCGTACGAAAGCCACGAGCCCTTCTTGACGATCAGCCCTTCAGCCAGTGCAGATTCCAGCACGGACCCTTCCCAGGAAATACCCTGCGCATACAGGATATCGAACTCGGCTTCCATAAACGGTGGCGCCATCTTGTTCTTGACCACCTTGACACGTGTCCGGTTGCCGGTGACCCGTCCGGTGGCATCCTTGAGCGAGGAAATACGCCGGATATCCAGACGCACCGACGCATAGAACTTCAGCGCCCGTCCACCCGGTGTGGTTTCCGGACTACCGAACATCACGCCGATCTTCTCGCGGATCTGGTTGGTGAAGAGGCACAGCGTCTTGGACGACGACAACGCACTGGTGAGCTTGCGCATGGCCTGCGACATCAGGCGCGCCTGCAGACCGACATGCGAATCGCCCATTTCCCCGTTCATTTCCGCCCGCGGGGTCAGCGCCGCCACGGAATCGATCACCACCACATCCAGCGCATTACTGCGCACAAGCGAATCGGCAATCTGCAACGCCTCCTCGCCGGAGCCGGGCTGCGACACCAGCAGATCATCCAGGTTGACACCGATTTTCTTCGCATATCCTGGATCGAGCGCATGCTCGGCATCAATGAAGGCGGCGGTCCCGCCCGCCTTTTGCGCATTGGCGATGACATGCAGCGTCAAGGTAGTCTTCCCGGAGGATTCCGGCCCGAAGATTTCCACCACGCGTCCGCGCGGCAGTCCGCCGATACCCAGGGCCTGATCGACACAGAACGCCCCGGTTGAAATGTGCTCGACTTCCCGTGTGGACGAGGCATCCCCCATCCGCATGATGGCCCCTTCGCCGAACTCCTTGCGGATCTGCGCAAGCACATCCTCAAGAGGGGCACCGTCCGCCGCTTTTCCTTCTACCCGCTTTGCCATATTCACTCCTCGCTGGTTAATAAATCCGTTGCTTAAACCATGTCTAAAAGATCACGTAGGGACTGTTGTAGCATGTTCAAGGCGGCTTGACTAGCCGCGAACTGCACCGCCTCGCGATTTCCTTGAAAATGCCGTTCCTCGCTCCTGCAACCATGGTGTCGCACGGCGGTGGCGATAAAGACAAGGCCGACCGGTTTGGCGTCGGTTCCCCCTCCCGGACCGGCGATGCCGGTGGTGGCCACGGCGACATCAGCCCCCAATCGCTCCAGTGCCCCCAGCGCCATGGCCTCGGCAACCGGGGCACTCACCGCCCCGTGCTGCTCGATCAGCGCCCCCGGAACCCCTAGCAATGCCGTCTTGACGGCATTGGCATAGGCCACCACGCCCCCTGCGTAGTAGGACGAACTGCCCGCCTGCGCGGTCACCTCGCTGGCGATCCGCCCCCCGGTGCAGGACTCCGCCGTGGCCAGCCGCCACCCACGCGCCTGCAGCAAGGCCGCCACCGATCTCACCACGTCATCCGCCGTATTGATGTTCATTTTCTGGGCAATATAAGCGGGTCATGCGCACAGGTCAAGGGCGTTAATGGTCGGCGACAATACCCCCACGGGTATGCGTTTTTCGGAGTCAGGTGCCAGGTGTCGTTAAATCGGTGGACGAGAACGGAAAACGAGTCTAAGGAGCCGTTGAAAAATAACATATACCCTTCAACGGTAGATTTATCCCCTTTATCCCGAACCTTGTCCCGAACGCAATTTGATTGGATGAG
>JFJP01038692.1_pt1 | contig 16518 bp, 16 predicted proteins | sample 431651 | NCBI WGS metagenome assembly JFJP01 (sample SAMN02602958, study PRJNA72255) | Microbial mat metagenome, whole genome shotgun sequencing project. | biome: fresh water; feature: sink hole; material: water; isolation source: purple microbial (photo- and chemosynthetic) mats found in... | reverse complement strand
GATACGGAAAACGCTCAAGTGTAGAAGATTATCGCATCACCAATCGGGGTGGTAAAGGGGTAAAAGCTATGAACATAACCGAAAAAACCGGTGATTTGGTTGCAATTTTGGATGTAAGCGGTGAAGACGATCTCATGATTATAAATAAATCAGGAATAACATTGCGCATGCCCATAAACAGCATCAGACTCATGGGAAGAGCTACACAAGGTGTGAAACTGATTGATATAAAAGGGAGTGATGCCATTGCCAGCGTAACCAAAGTAGATGTAGAGCATGAAATAGAGCAAGACCCATTCGATTCATTGGATGATTTATAGCAGGTTTTTAAATTTGTATATATTAGGTATTAACTATATTTTTGGCCCGAAAACAATAAAACAAAGTTATGAAAATTAAGAATTTTGTATTAGTAGCGGTTCTATTGGCGTTTCAGGTGTCGCTTATGGCACAGCCTACCGTCCAAAAACCCTTTGCTTCAATAAAAGGAGCGCTCGATAAAATAGAAGCATCAAAAAAAGAACCTCAACTTTCCGACTTTGGTGGCAACGAGAAAAAATTTCTGAAAGCAAAAGATAAACATGCGGAGCAAATTGCCGATCCTTCTTTCTGGTTCGAAAGAGGCGAAGCTTTCAAGAATGTGGAAATGTATGCCGGCGACAATCTTGGCCTTGGCGTTTCAAGTGCTTCAGTAGGAATCTTACGTGGCAATCCTAAAACCAAAACTACAGAAGGTAGTGTTGAAATATGGAATTACGAAGGTTATTTTTTGGCTTTTGAAGAAGCTAAATTGAAAAAATGGGGTTTAACAGAACCTATGGATGGGGCTTTTGCCAATATGGTAGAATCTTATAACAATTCTGTTGAAAAAGATGCCAAAGGCAAAATGAAATCGAAAGTACAGAAAAGTTTGGTATTGGCGCGCAACTACTATCGCAACGAAGGCATTATGTTCTACTTCGATAAACAATTTGACAAAGCCCTAAAAGCCTATGAGCAAGCTCTCTACATATTTGAAATGCCTATAATGGCTGGTTCAGATACTTTGGGTTACAATATTGGCGAACAATATTATTATGCTGCTGCCTTTGCAGAAGCTGCAACTGACCCAGAGAAATCTGTGATTTTCTACTCTAAACTAATAGAGTACAACAAAGCTAACCCTACCCGTGCTTATGAGCCAGTAAAAGCTTATCGTTTCCTTGCTAATACTTACAAGACCCTCGAAAAACGAGATCTACAGGAAAAAACCTTACTAGATGGCCTTGTTGCCAACGGTGACGATAAAGACCTGATGATAGATATGACTCAGTATTATCTTGATTCTCAGAACTCTGAAAAAGCGCTCGAATTCCTGAAACGTGCTTTGGAAAAAGATCCGAACAACTACGTATACATCTTTGTAAAAGGTACACTCTACGATAGTTTCAAGCAACTTGAGTACAACAAAATGGATCTCATTCGCCAAGAAGTAAGCAAAGCCGACAGTTTGAGAAGGGAAAACAAAATGACTAAAGACGAGTTTACCAAACTGCGCGATGCAAAAACTTTGGAAGCCAATGCTTTATGGGTTCCAGCCGATCAGAATATGGATCTAGCAATTACTGACTACAATGCTTCTTTAGCTATTGAACCCGATTACTTCAACGCTAAATACAATATTGGTGCAGTATACTACAACAAAGCTGCTCAGATTATAAAAATGGCAGAACTTATACCTACTACCGATGTGAAGAAATATGATGAGCAAATGAACATTTCGAAAGAGTTGTTCGAGAAAGCCCGTCCATTCCTTGAGGAAGCTAGCGTAATAGAACCAAACAATGTGTCTACATTACAAACCTTGAGCACCATTTATGCAAAATTGGGAATGTATGACAAAGTAAAAGAATTGAAAGCACGCATTACCGAAATTGAAAACAGCAATAGCGGTCAGATCAAGTAATTAGCTCAGAATTATATAAAAGGGGGAACGCAATAGTGTTCCCCCTTTTTTTTGTGTGTAAAATGCAAATAAAAATGCCGGAATACGCATTGCAGTCCGGCATTTTGTGTAACATATGCTAAGAATCAGTTCAGATATGCATATAAATCAAACTCTTCGTTACGTTCTATCGTCGCATTGTAAAAGGCTCCCACTTTAAGCAATCTGTCGGCAGGTATGAGCACCTCGTTGTCTACTTCAGGCGAATCGAATTGGGTACGACCTATGTAGTAATCACCTTCTTTTCTGTCGATTAGAACTTGCGCTTGTGTGCCCAATTTCAGATGGTTAAGCTCAGCACTTATGGCCTGTTGTATAGCCATAATTTCCTCAGCCCGGGCTTGTTTTATTTCCGGTGGTATTTCATCTTCATATTTTGAGTGAGCAAAGGTTTGGTCTTCATCTGAATATGTAAAAACACCTAACCTATCGAATCTGAAATCCCGTACAAATTCTTTCAACTCTTCGAAATCTTTTTCCGTTTCGCCGGGATGCCCTACCAATAGTGTAGTTCGTATGGCTACACCTGGAATCTCTGCCCGCAGTTTATTTAGCAAGCTTAGCGCCATTTTTTTGGTATGTCCACGTCTCATTTTGCGCAACATATTGTCGGAAATATGTTGCATAGGCATATCTATGTACTTACAAATTTTGGGGTTGGCAGCGATCAATGGAATTATTTCTTGCGGAAAACCAGCGGGATAGGCATAGTGAAGGCGAATCCAATGTAATTGATCAATCTCCGAAAGTTTGGTAAGCAATTGTCCCAGCTTACTTTCGCCGTATATATCCACACCATAAGCAGTAAGATCTTGGGCTATAAGTATGAGTTCACATACTCCTTTTGCAGCCATATTGCGTGCATTTCTGAGTAAAATTTCAATGGGAACCGATTTGTGTTTCCCCTTGAACACGGGTATAGCACAGAACGAACAAGTCCGATCGCATCCTTCTGAAACTTTCAGGTAACCATAATGAGAAGGCGTGGTAAGTTTCTGTACGCCATCAAGTTGCTGTACATAGCTTGCGCCCATGTATTCAACTATTTTATCAGTTTCGTATACCCCAAAAAAAGCGTCGGCTTCTGGTATTTCGGCTTTAAGCTCTTCTTTGTATCTCTCGCTCAAACAACCCATTACTATCACCTTTTCAATTTTTCCTGCTTTTTTGGCCTCAATGAAACCCAAGATGGTGTTAATGGATTCTTCTTTAGCATCTTGTATAAATCCGCAGGTATTTATGACCACAGTTTTGGCTTTGTATGAATCAGAATTGTGAACTATCTCTATATCGTTTTCTTCGAGCTGCGAAATCAATTTTTCTGAATCGACCAGGTTTTTAGAACAACCCAGGGTCACTATATTTACAAGTTTCTTTTTTGACATTCTACATGATTAACTGAACAATGAATCTACAAATGCTTTTTTATCAAATAATTGCAAATCTTCTTTACGTTCACCGATACCAATATATTTCACTGGAATACGAAACTGATCTGATATACCGAGCACTACCCCACCTTTTGCAGTTCCATCTAACTTTGTAATAGCCAGAGCAGTAACCTCTGTGGCCAAAGTAAATTGTTTTGCTTGCTCAAAAGCGTTTTGTCCGGTAGATCCATCGAGTACCAGCAAAACTTCGTGTGGTGCATCGTCTATCACCTTTTTCATTACTTGCTTTATCTTGGTGAGCTCATTCATCAGGTTTATTTTGTTGTGCAGGCGTCCGGCAGTGTCTATTATAACAACATCGGCACCTTGCGCTTTGGCCGATTTCAGGGTATCAAAAGCCACAGAAGCAGGGTCTGCCCCCATTTGTTGTTTCACAATGGTTACCCCAATACGTTCAGACCAAATGGTAAGTTGTTCAGTAGCAGCGGCTCTAAAGGTGTCGGCAGCGCCAAGGACTACTTTTTTGCCTTGCTGCGAAAACTGCCATGCCAGCTTACCTATGGTAGTAGTTTTGCCTACACCATTTACCCCAACCACCATGATTACATATGGGTCGGCACTATTTTTTCTGACTTCGGCTTCAAAATTCACTGAGTTTTCTTCAAGCAAAGAGGCTATCTCTTCTTTCAATATCTTATTCAGTTCACCAGAACTTACATATTTATCACGGGCAACTCGCTCTTCTATGCGACGGATAATTTTAATGGTGGTGTTTACCCCAACATCGGCAGCTATGAGGATTTCTTCCAAATCGTCGAGTACTTCATCGTCAACTTTCGATTTTCCAGCAATGGCTTTAGTAAGCCTAGTAAAAACATTGTCTTTGGTTTTGGAAAGACCTTTGTCGAGGCTTTCCTTTTTGTCTTTTGAAAAAAAATTGAAAAGTGACATTCTTAATATATTTTTCTAAATGTGGCTAAGATGAATGCATGAACCAAATGAGGGTTTGAAATTTTGAAATTGGGGTTACAAAATATTCATATTCAAATGTTTATAACACGTCACAAAATTGTGCTAAGGTATGCACTAATTTGCATTCCCCCAATTTAATATGCAAAAAAACTTTTTGAAATTTTGTATAAAAAAAAAGCTTCGCACCAAGGTGAAAAGCTTTTTTTTATGAGCTAATATTTACTCAATTACTTTTTTTCAAAGTATTCTTTTGCTTTTTCAATAGGCACAACTTCTTCTTTGAAAGTGTATGAGCCTGATTTTGGTGAACGAACCATTTTAATCACTTTAGCGTAACTTTTGGTTCCTTTCTGCAGCGATGCTACAACCTTCTTTGCCATAGTCTAGTTTTGTTTACTTAATTTCACGATGAACGGTCATTTTTTTCATGATAGGGTTGAATTTTTTCAACTCCATACGGCCCGGGGTATTCTTCTTGTTTTTGGTAGTCACGTACCTAGAAGTACCGGATAAGCCTGATGTTTTGTGCTCTGTGCATTCAAGAATCACTTGTATGCGGTTACCTTTCTTAGCCATAATTTTATTTTTCCCCTATTATTAATATTCGTTTAAAAACCCTTTAAGTTTGGCTTCTTTCAAAGCAGTTTTCAAACCCAATTTTGCTATGGTACGTATACCTTCAGCAGAAACCTTAAGCGTAACCCAACGTTCTTCTTCTTCCAGGAAGAATCGTTTAACGAATAAATTGGGTTTAAACGTTCTTTTGGTTTTTGCGTTAGAGTGCGATACATTATTACCGCCAATAACGCGTTTTCCTGTTATCTGACAAATTCTTGACATTGTTATTCTGTTTTTTTTTATGTCGTCCCAAACGGTTGGCAAAATTGAACATTTTTATTCAATAATTCAAGAGTTTGGATAAATATTTCTAAAAAAAATTGTTATTTGGCACAAAGCTGTATAAATTGAGCTATACATATACTTAAAGTGATATGACATATATTATTAATATTAAATTATATATGAATCTTTAATATCAGCCCATATCTGACATTTGAAGACATTTATTTTGCTGCTTCAATGTGTTACTTAATCATTTTTAACATAATCCGGTTTCATGTTTCACACCAAATTTTCTAGCTTTGATATATAAAACATTCTACACATTTGTTCATTAAATTTAAAACTTACATACTATGGCTTTTGAATTACCGGAACTTCCCTACGGGAAAAACGAATTTGGCGCTTTTATTTCTGCCGAAGGCTTTGATTATCATCACGGAAAGCACCATGCAGCTTACATAAACAACCTCAATAAAGCGATTGTAGGCAACTCTTTTGAAACACTTTCATTGGAAGAAATTGTAAAGAAATCGAATAAAGAATCCAATCTGCCTGTTTTTAACAATGCAGCTCAGCATTGGAATCACTCATTTTTTTGGAAATGTATGCGTCCAGGTGGCGGTGGCGAACCTACTGGCGAGCTTAAAAAGTTGATTGAACGCGATTTTGGTACATTTGATGCTTTCAAAACTGAGTTTAGCACCGCTGCAACCACGGTTTTTGGCTCTGGTTGGGCTTTTTTGGCTATGGACGGCAACGAAAAACTTAAAATAGTAAAATACAGCAATGCCGGTACTCCGCTTATTGATGACCTGAAAGGCATAATGACTATTGATGTTTGGGAACATGCATACTATATAGACCATCGGAATGCACGTCCTAATTTTATTGAATCCTTCTGGAAATTTGTGAACTGGGATTTTGCTAACAACAATTTGTAATCGAAAGTAAACTTATTTAAAAATACTTGTATGTAAAGCCGGAAATTATCCGGCTTTTTTTTATCTTCGTACCAAATGAGATTTATCGTGTATGCAATTGACTCCCGACGCTAATGAGTTGCTATTGCAACTGCCTCAGATAATAATAGATAAAAATGTATGGTGGCGCTCTGCTAACCTACCGACTGCTTATAAAGGCATGAAAAAGAGAGGTTTCTATCAGGTTTTATCGCCTCACCTCAATTTTATAGAGCTTTCGCACCCCCTTATTTTGCATGGTCATCAAAAAACTGGCAAATCAACTATGCTTATGCATTTGATTGATGGCTTGTTGGGAAATGATGTTAATCCACATCATATATTGTTGATCAAAATTTCGGATTGTATTCAGCACAATATTGATATAAAGGAACTTATAGAGGAATACTTAAACTATTTTGAAAGTAAAAATCTAGATATAAAATATCTTTTTATTGATGATTTAGAGTTATATACCGGTTGGGGCGATGTATTGCAGTTTTTATATTCCAAAGTGATGGGAATCAAATTCATATGCACCAGCTCTCTCATTCCATCTTGGAGGTTGAATGAGCTAAAAGAATTCGATTTTGAAATATTCATGCTGCCCCAGCTAACCTTCTATGAGTATGTAGGCATGGTAGGCGGCGAATCTTTACACATAGATGATGAAGTAGAACCTATAGCCACCGATGAAATAGATCGCCTGAATGCCTTTTTTCATGGTTACATAAAGTTTGTAACAGATTATACTGAAACCCCGGGTAAGCAAGAATCTAGCCTCATGGAAGCGTTCGTAAATCTGTTTCCGGGGAATATGAGTTTTAAGCTAAACCATAATCACTTCAGCATCTGGATGTTTTTGTTACGCAATCTTTCTAGCATTTTCAGTGTAGAAATATTGGCTTCTGATACACAAACATCTGTCAAAGAGGTAAATGAATTCATGGAATTGGCGCAAGAGTATGCTATATTCCACTTCTTGCCCCAATGTGTGAATGAAAAGAAACCTGAGGATCAACATTTTCATAGACCACTACTCATAAATCTGAGCTGTATCGGCTTATTTCTGAAAGGTGAATTCAATATTAAAAAGTTAGATATACACTTATTGGAAAGTGTGGTACACTGCCAATGGGAACATGTATTCCCTATTAACCTTAAATGCCTGAATAGCGAAAGCACAGATGTATCGATGATAAGATTTGATGCCGACGACCATATTCAGTGGCTTAGCGTAGTTACATTTTCAAACGATATAAAATCTGATATAGAACGCATTGCCCGAATTGCTGACTTTTGCATTAGCAGGCAGATCTATTTCCCGGTTATAACCACACTCGATTATTATGGGTTTATTGAATATAAAGGTGTTTTGTTCAGTTTTCAACCACTTGCTATTTATACATATTCTGTTGGCAGACATATACTTGAAAGCAGAATAATGCAATAATTATAAACGAATTTTATTACACATTTTCAACTTTCCAATTTTATGTTTACTCAAAACGACTACAAACAAATGGACGAAATGGGGGTTACACCTCAGACCATAGAAAAACAAATTGCCAGTTTTCAACAAGGATTTGCTTTCATGCGAATGGTTAAAGCAGCTACCATTGATGATGGTATCATACGCCTAGATGACGAACATCTGAAGCATTTTATAGAACTATTTGAAAATGAGAAATTAAGATTAAATGTTGTAAAGTTTGTGCCAGCTTCGGGTGCTGCTACTCGCATGTTCAAATCGATGTATGAATTTGTAGAACAGTACGATAACTCAACAGAAAAGTACGAAGAGTTAAAAAACAAGTCGTCGTTTGGCAGTATGTATCATTTCTTTAAGAATATTGAGAAATTCGCCTTCTGGAACGATTTGCAACAACTATATCATAAGGAAAATTCAACAGTTGAAGAAAAACTGTTGCAGAAAGAATTTAAAGCTGTTGTACAAAAAGTATTGGATAGTAATGGGTTAAACTATGGTAACTTACCTAAAGGTTTACTTAAATTTCATCGTTACCCTACTGAAAATCGCACTTCATTTGAGGAACATCTGGTTGAAGGTGCCCAAATGATAAATATAAATGGGAAAACTAATCTGCATTTCACAGTATCGCCCGACCATCAGCCCATGTTCTCTGAGTTATTTCACAAGGTTGAAGAAGAATATGAGTCGCGATTCAATACAATGTTCATTACCAGCTTTTCACAACAAAAAAAATCAACAGATACCCTTGCTGTCGACTTAGAGAATTCCCCTTTCAGAGACAAAGAAGGAAAGTTACTTTTCAGACCGGGTGGTCATGGGGCTCTCATCGAGAACCTCAACGATTTGTTTGCTGACATGGTACTTATAAAAAATATTGACAATGTAGCTCCAGATTATCTCAAGCCCTATACTTTCGATTATACAAAAGCAATGGCTGGCGTTCTACTTCATTTTCAAGAGAAGATAGCTGATTATCTGCGTAAATTGGACAATTTTGAGGAAATGGACGATGAAATGCTAGATGAAATTGGCGATTTTTTGGTTCACAACCTATGCAATCTGCCATCCGACAAATTTATACCACGCAATAGATTAGAACGTACAGTCTATTTGCGTAAAAAGTTGGATAGACCTATACGTGTGTGCGGAATGGTAAAAAATGAAGGTGAGCCCGGCGGCGGTCCTTACTGGTGTGTTAACAGAGATGGTACTGTATCGTTGCAAATAGTTGAAAGCTCGCAGATGAATATGGATGATACAAGTACCAGAAATCTTGTAGCCTCAGCTACACACTTCAACCCGGTGAATATGGTATGCTATATACGCAATTACAAAGGGATGAAATTTGATCTCACTAATTTTATTGATCCATTGACTGGTTTTATAAGTGAAAAAACTTATGGAGGAAAGGGTCTGAAAGCACTTGAGTTGCCTGGTTTATGGAATGGTGCAATGTCTGACTGGATTACCATTTTTGTGGAAATGCCTATTGAAACATTCAATCCGGTGAAAACTGTACACGATTTGCTTCGTTCGCAACACCAACCTCAGGAATAGTGAAAACTGAGCAAATCTCGAAGGACGATGTGCGCCGGCAATTGGCTAAATGGCTATATTACCTGGATGCTGATATTCTAACAGATATGGTCGAAAATTCTGAATTGATAGGTGTCCCACGTAATACCCGGCTATTGAAAGAAGGCGATTTCGTGAAAATTATACCATTTGTAATAAATGGATTGGTGAAGGTATATACAAGCTTCGAAGACAAAGAATTGCTGCTGTATTATATTCGTCCGGGCGAGTCATGCATTATGTCGTTTGCAGCAAGTCTCCGTAACGAGCAGAGCAAGATATATGCAGTGACCGAAGAAAAATCTGTGTTGCTGCTCTTGCCAACCGACAAAGTAAGCAAATGGATGAAACAATCGCCGGATGTAAATCGGCTGTTTTTCATGCTTTTCAACCAAAGATATGCCGATTTGCTTGAAACCATACAGCATCTCATTTTCAACAAATTGGACGTAAGATTGTACAATTATCTCAAAGATAAGGTAGAAGTAACAAAAACCAACCCAATAAAAATATCGCACAGGCAAATAGCCGCCGAACTTGGAACTGCCCGCGAGGTAGTGAGCCGAATGATAAAAAAACTGGAACGCGAAGGGAAAATCTTGCAAATGTCCAATTCTATAAAAATATTTCCGGTTGGTGACTAAAGTTACCAACTTCACCATTCAACAGCCTTATATTTGTAGTGAAAATCTAATTCAATAGTTTAGTAATTTTTTTAAAAACAGCATGATATGAAAAAGAATGTAGGAAGTATTGACAAAATTGTACGCGTTGTACTTGCATTGGTTTTTGCAGGCTTGTATTTTGGTGGTGTGGTTACCGGATACTTAGGAATTGCACTAGTAGTGTTCGGTGTGGTATTTCTGGCCACCTCATTCATGAGCTTTTGTCCTCTGTACACCCTATTTGGTATGAGCACATGCCCACGCGAAGAGAAAAAAGCTTAATTATAATTTTATAAAATAAAAAAAGCGTTGGCAGAATATGTCAACGCTTTTTTTATAAAAAATATTTTGGTTTATAATAATTTAGCAATTTCGAAGTGCATACCGTCTTTACGCTTTCTGAAATGGCCACCCCAGAAGAAGCCTAGCTTATTAGCAATGGGAACAAGCGGACGCACGGTACCTTTTTGTCCCATAAGCGGTGGAACTATGCCCAAAGCATTTGAACGGATGTTTATATCAAAAGAAACTCCGTAAGCATGTGTACTGAGTCTTACACTGCTACCACGTATATAACGAGGGCTATAGCTACAACACCAATCGGTGATATAAGGCAAAAGTCCTTCTCTTTCCCACTCTTCCCACAAAGCCAGCATTTGCTGAGCACCACGCTTGTGAAAAAGAATCTTGCCTTTGTCATGCCCCCAGGTTTGGTTGAGTTTATTCAATTGTGGAACCACAATTTCAATCAGGTTATCTGCCACCCAATTGTTGAGTACCTTTATATTGCCCGAAGCCAAAGGTTCAAACTCGATTTTTCCAAAATTTAAATCTAGTTGCTCAGGTGTTAAAGTCTGATAACCCGGAACCGGCGGCCAATCTTCAGTACCTTGCCCGTTTGCCAGATGATCATCTGAAGGATCGTCATCAAATACAAATCCGAACTCAACTGCTTTTCTGTAGGTAGTTTCATTTACTATCCCATCCGGGCTTATACCATAATTTGCTTGAAATGCTTTGGTGCCCATAGCTGTAGCCTCGTCAAATTGGCCAGTAGCTTCTACCAAGTGATATTCTTCGCCTAAAAGGTAATATTGCCATTGTTCAACATCTGCACCAGAGTCGCCAGTTTTAAGTACTCTCATATATTTAAATTTTAGTTTTAACTTAGTATTTCGAAATTTCAACTTATCTTATAGCTTTGAAACTTCAAAAAGTATTTAACAAATTTGCAAGCATCTATGCTGCACCGTAATATAATACTTTTTTTTTATTCATGAAAATTTTACCCTTTTTCTTGCAAAATATGATACAAAGAATTGCTAAAACCCCCATATTTAGCTATTTGTCATGCATGATTATGCTGACATTGCTATTTCCAATACACCTGATAGCCCAGTCTGATAATCAGGGTAGCCGCGATAACAGATTCATTCCCAGACTTCAGAACTACTATATTGCTTTCGACGACCGAAAGGAATACGACGAATTCAGATTCTGGGATGGTGCCAAACTTGTGAATGTAGCCGGCGAGGTGCATATAATCCGCTATACAACACTCAACAACAAAAAACCGCTCAAGGAAACAAAAATACTCTCTACATACCGACAAATAGCGGAAGACCGGAATGGTGGCTCTCTTTTCGAGGGTATATATCCGCAGTTAGACACCGAAATATTGAGCAATATGCCAGCCGGTACTTTTAAATACAACCTCGGTACGCGTGAGATATGGTTTCAGGTGTTAGTACTCAATGAAGGAAAAGACTACGAACTGGCTGTGGTAGATGGAAAAGAGAAAAAGGATAACCCCAAAGCAGACCAAATGCTTACTTTGCTTAACGAAGAAGGTAAAGTAAACTTGTACATCAATTTTGATGTAGGAAAATCTGAGATAAGGTCTGAATCTGAGCTCACCATCAGAGAAATAGCTAAAGCACTCACCGAAGACAGGGCGCTGGAACTTACCATTGAAGGACATACAGACAACCAGGGAACAGCAGCTTCAAACAAATCGCTATCGCAACGCCGAGCCGCAGCTGTGCGCGAGTATCTGATTAAGCAAGGTATTGAACCAGAAAGACTTTCGGTTTTAGGATTCGGCTCAGATTTCCCCATTGCCGATAATTCAACCGAAGAAGGAAGAGCTTTGAACCGAAGAGTAGCACTAGTTAAAAAAGCTGAGCTCTCAGGGCAGGAATAGTTCAATGTTGAGTTGTGTATATCATATAAAACCTCAAGTTCAGACTTTTTATAAAAAGTAATTTTTTTACATGGTATAAATAGCACAATATTTTACATTTAAACTACATTTTTTTACTTTTGCTGAGTTTTGCAAAAGTAAGACACCGAATATTGTACCCATTTAAATTATATAAGTATGAAAATTTCATACAATTGGTTGAAAGAATATCTCTCAATCGATCTCAGTGTAGCTGAAGTATCTCATATTCTTACCGATATAGGCCTGGAAGTAGAAGGCTACGAAACTTTTGAGTCTGTAAAAGGCGGCCTGAAAGGCGTGGTAATAGGCCATGTGCTAAGTGCTGCAAAACACCCGAATGCCGATAAACTTACGGTTACAACCGTTGATGTAGGAACTGGTGAGGCTTTGCAAATAGTATGTGGCGCGCCCAATGTAGCACAAGGGCAAAAAGTGGCTGTGGCCACAGTTGGCACTACTTTGTACATGGGCGATAAGGAACTTGAAATAAAGAAAGCCAAAATACGCGGCGAAAACTCTGAAGGCATGATATGTGCCGAAGATGAGCTTGGACTGGGTACGAGCCATGCTGGCATCATGGTGCTGCCTGAGCATCTGAAACCCGGTATGCCCGCGTACGAATATTTTGGTATTGAATCTGATACCGTTTTCGAAATTGGTCTTACCCCAAACCGTGCCGATGCTGCATCGCATTATGGCGTTGCACGCGAACTTGCCGCCAGACTCTCGCTAAGCAGACCTGTGCAGCTAACCGCACCCGATGTTCAGAAATTTACCATTCATAACAATCTACTGCCTATACCGGTAGAAGTACTTGCCAATGACGCATGTATGCGCTATAGCGGCATCACACTTACAGATGTGAAAGTGGCAGAATCGCCCAATTGGTTGAAAAACAGATTAAAGGCTATTGGCCTATCTCCCATAAACAACATTGTTGATATTACCAATTTTGTATTGCACGAAACCGGACAACCTTTACATGCATTTGATGCTGCTAAGATAAAGGGCAATAAGGTAATAGTGAGAACCCTGAACCAAGATACATCTTTTGTTACTTTAGATGCAAAAGAACGCAAATTGCACCAAGAAGACCTGATGATTTGCAACTCGGAAGAAGGCATGTGCATTGCAGGCGTATTCGGTGGCATGGATTCAGGTATTAATAACGATTCTCAATCTGTTTTCCTCGAAAGTGCTTGGTTCAGCCCTGTTTCTATACGCAAAACATCGAAAAGGCACGCTTTGCACACCGATGCTTCGTTCCGCTTTGAACGTGGTACCGACCCCAATATGACTATTGTAGCCTTAAAACGCGCAGCCATACTTATGTGCGAAATAGCAGGCGCCAAAGTAAGTTCCGAAATTGTAGACGTTTACCCCAACACTGCCGCACCTGCCATAGTAGACATTTATTGGAAAAACGTGGATAGGCTCATTGGGAAATCTATTGATAGGGAACTTGTAAAACAAATCCTGAAATCGTTAGATATAGCCGTACTCGAAGAAAATGCCGATGGTTTGAAAGTGGAAGTGGCTCTGTACCGAGTAGATGTTAAACATGAAGTAGATGTGATTGAAGAAGTGCTGCGTATGTATGGCTACAACAATATTGAAATTGGACAGTCATTCACAGCCTCACTTTCCATCATGAGCAAGCCAGATAAGCATTATTTACAAGAAATGGTGGCTACTACCCTATCAGCCAATGGTTTCAACGAGTGTATAAACTTATCGTTGAGCAGCGCTTCGTATTACACAGATAAGCAAGAGCTTACATACAACAATGCAGTAAAAATGCTTAATCCGCTCAGTCTCGATCTGAATACAATGCGCCAGACTATGCTTTATGGATTGCTCGAAAATGCCATATACAATGCCAACCGCAAAAGTGCTGCGTTGAAATTGTATGAGTTTGGCAATGTATATTCACTCGCCAAAAACAGCGATTTGACTACCGATTTGCTCAAAGGTTACTTTGAAGCTTCTCGCTTGGCATTGCTCATAACCGGCACCAAACGCAAGCCAAACTGGACTTCGAAAGAAGAAACCACACAGTTTTATACCCTGAAACAATACGTAAACCTGATCTGCGAGAAATTTGGAATTACAAATTATCAGGAAGAAAATATTGAAAGCGAGCTTTTGCAATATGGCTTGCAATACACTGTAAAAAAAGCAAATCGCACTATTAAACTCGTTGAATTCGGACCTATTAAAAAATCGATTGCCAAAAAATTTGATTTGGAAACTGAAATTTTTTACGCCGAATTTATGTGGGATGCCTTACTCGAGAGCTGGACAGATGGCATTCACTTCACAGAAGCACCAAAATTCCCGGAAGTAAAACGTGATTTGGCCATTCTTATAAATAAAGAAGTTACTTTTAATCAGATAAAAGCTTCAGCCCTTAAAACTGAAAGGAAATTGATACGCGACATCAATCTGATTGATATGTACGAGGATGATAAATTTGGTGAGAATAAAAAATCGTACGCAGTAAGTTTTACGCTGCTCGACGAAACCAAAACGCTTACCGATAAACAGATAGATGGGGTTATGACTAACCTTATCCGTGTGTTTGAATCGGATTTAGGTGCAACCATTAGAATGTAATAAAACAAATGCTTATGAAACGTTCCTTTCTATTCATGCTTTCACTCTCAGTGGGTATTATTCTGCAGTCCTGCAATGCCTCCAAAGAAGATGCAACTGTGTTCAATAACAAATTGGTAAGCTACGATGCTACTGTAATGGAATCTATCCGAAACTTTCAGAATGCATTGGCGCAATATGATAGTGCCGCTATTGTAAATTATTATGCAGAAGCCAAAGCACAGATTGTGGCATACCATGATTCTGTTAAAGCTGTCGAAGCTGTGAATGGTGGTTCAGATTTGCAACTTGCTCTTTTGAAAAAATATGAAGGATACCAAGATTTGCTCAATAATGATTACAAGAAGCTCATTGAATTATTCAATATTCCCAATAGCAACTTTGGTGAGCAACAAAAAAAGGAATGGGATATGATACTGGAATCGTCAGCTGCAAAGCAAGATAGTTTATATGCCTTGTATACATCCGCACAAGAAGCATTTGCTAAAAAATTCGACATTTTGAAATAGTAATTTATAGCCTGATAAATAAACGAAAAGCCCGCTGAATAATTCATACAGCGGGCTTTTCTACTTTTATATGCTTCATATTTTTAGTCCTTCTCAGGCAACTCTCCATTTTGAATTATTTTTAGCAAAGCCCCGGTATTCTCGTCGAAATGAAATTCAAGTGGCTGCAGCAACATATTGGCTGGTAAGTAGTTGATAGCGCCTAATTGCGATACTTCTACTCTTTTTTCTACAAGTACACTATTCTCATTTAGCACCCTTACCACACAAGTTTCCGGATTTCGGAAAACAAGGCCATGTTGCATGAAATTTTTGCTCATGAGCACCTTATAATTAGCATTCCACCTGTTTTGCTGCTCGGTGATACCTAAAGATTCTATATCCAGATACACAATGGTACCTTCCATGCTTTTGCTATCCATCACTCCATTTATTTCGGAAAAACGGAATAAAATGCGTCTATTTGCCCCGTTAATGCGCTCAGGTACAACGCTATAAGTATTTACCATGCTACTATTTTCAACACTCCCTGAGAACAAAGTCAAATACGCATCTATTTTTTCCTTCAAACTAGCCACCATAAATTTCAAGCTTTCTGCTTCCACCTGCTTCTGTCCGGCACCTTCGCCAATAAGTAAAAGATGTAAATCTTCCTGCATGGTGTGTATGTCTTTAGCTAATTGGTCTGCCGCTTCCGATTTGTTAGATTTTGAATAGAAGTCTGCTAATAAGGCGCTTCTATCCGTATTTGACTGCTTATATGAATTTTCAAGCACAACCCGTTTTTCAATTTCCATCGTCTCTGAAGACTTAATCTCTACGCTTTTATTTCCGTAGCTGCGCAGCACACCGCGGTTGGTTATATCCAGATTGAATAAGTAATCCGGATTGTCGGTGGTAATGAAATAAATCTGGGTGGAATCAGGCAATGAAGACGATTCAATACGTACCGAATCTATTCTATAATAGGTTTCCGCTCTCAAAACTGCATCCAGCTGGCTAAAATATTGTTTGCTATACATAGCCAATGGTCCGGGTATACGATCAACTTTAGTACTAAATACTTTTAAATCTATTCGGGTTTGAGGCAGCACATAAGATATGGAATAGGGTTTTAGCTGAAAATTGTCTTTAGCCGGAATTACGTACAACTCGTAGGTGGGTTTGCACGCACTTGCAAATAAAACGAATAGTACCGGAAACAATATACGTAATGTATTTTTCATTTTTATTAGTTCAATTTAGTTCAACTGGTTAAAAGCTTTATATAAATTATCCAAAATGT
>JFJP01038628.1_pt1 | contig 16520 bp, 12 predicted proteins | sample 431651 | NCBI WGS metagenome assembly JFJP01 (sample SAMN02602958, study PRJNA72255) | Microbial mat metagenome, whole genome shotgun sequencing project. | biome: fresh water; feature: sink hole; material: water; isolation source: purple microbial (photo- and chemosynthetic) mats found in... | reverse complement strand
GTTAAGGTTGTGATAAATTTTCCGGTGGTATCCAGTTTACTGATAGATAAGTTTCCGGTTTGAAAATAAATATGATTGTCGAAAAACTGAAGCATACAAGCTTCTGAATGTCCGCCGAAGCTCACATTATTCAATGCTGTCCATAATAACTTTCCGCTGGTATCAAATTTCAGGATAAAGTTTCTGTTTTCAATACCGGTAATCAGAGTGTCATTCACTCTTAACTGATTGGTTCCTGTAAGGGCCCCCAGCAAATACAGATTGTCATTTTCACCCACCTGTAAATTCAGGGGAATGAAATTTACCCCGATGGGTTTAATGTACTGCAATGCGCCGGATGCGTTAAACTTATAGAGGAAAGTGGTTATGCCTCCTGAAAAAGGATCTGCGTTTACGCCCTGGCAGCGCTGCTGTCCGTTGGCTCCATCGAGTGTATAAATATTGCCCTGCGAATCACGCGCAACAGCAACTGCTCCGTATGAACTGTTTGCTACACCGGCATATCCGGCGGTGGTTACCCAGTCGAAACGCTGGGCTTGTAAACTGGCACTTACAAATAACAGAGTAAGACTTATTATTTTTTTCATGATTATTTTTTTAAGTATAAATGGTTTTGATATAGTACTAATCTAATTCACATACATTTATCACATTTGCTATTCTTTGATAATTTTCTTCCGGTAGCTTTTACCTTCACTAAATATCTGTAAGACATAAATTCCTTTTTCGACTCCTTCGAGGTTTATTTGACTAGGATTTTCATTTTTAGTAAGAATATGATTGCCCGAAATATCGAAAACAGATATTCTGTCAATGTATAGGTCATCAGAATTTTTGATCCATAAAATGTCTTTTACAGGGTTAGGATAAATTTCAAGACCAGGAATTTCATCATTAAACACACTGGTAGTAAGGCTAATCGGGCAACTTACCAATGTAGGAAAAAGTCTGGCCACTGCTGTTCCATCTCCTAGTTCCCCTGCAGTATTTCTTCCGTTCGACCAAAGCGTTCCATCATTTTTCATGCAGAAAGAAAAATAGTCGCCCGCTTGTGGCTTTTTCCAATCGTTATCAGTGCCTATTTTTGTAGGTATATTTTTATCTGTTTTGGTAGTATCTCCCAATGCACCGGCACTACCTGAACTATTACTGTCATTACCGTTGGAACCCCATGCCCAACGTGTTCCATTCGTTTTCAAGGCCATGCTGTGAATATCACCGGTTGCGATACTTGCCCAATCGGTATCAGCACCTATTTGATTGGGAACATCAGAGCTTCCAAATGAAAAGCCATTTCCTAATTGTCCAAAGTCATTTTGTCCCCAGGACCATAAGGTACCATCATTTTTAATTGCCAAAGTGAAATTTCGGCCTGCAGAAATTACCTTCCAGTTAGTGGCTGTGCCTACTTGTGTCGGAATATTTTTATCTGAAAAAAGATTGTCGGCTAATCCTAATTGACCATTACCATTGGAACCCCAGGCCCAAAGTGTTCCATCTGTCTTTATTGCAAGACAATGACGTTCGCCTGTTGTAATTTCAGTCCAATCTGTATCAATTCCTATTTGGGTTGGAACGGCCCTGATTGTATTTGTACCATCACCGAGTTGGCCTTCATTATTTCTGCCCCAAGCCCAAAGGGTACCATCGCTTTTTAGTGCTAAGGTATTTAAAACACCTGCCGAAATTTTACTCCAGTTGGCGTCAGCTCCAATTTGTACCGGCGATTTTCTTGTTTCACCTGTTCCATCACCTAACATCCCGGAGAAATTTGCTCCCCAGCCCCAAAGTGTTCCATTATCCTTTATTGCCATGCCATATTCACTACCTGCATCAACTACTTTCCAATCACTATCAGTTCCAATCAGAGATTTAGTTGATTTGGAGCTATTGCTCTGTGTTCCAAGTCCTAATTGCGCAAAATTATTGTAACCCCAGGACCAAAGTTGGCCATTGGATGTTATGGCTAAAGAAAAAAGTTCGCCACTTGAAAAGGATTTCCAGCAGCCTGATGTTGTTTGTGCAATTGAATTTTGGATTAGAAAAAGTGCTGCAAAAAGCGAAACACTTCTTAAAAATTGCCTGATTGTAGTAATTCTTTTCATCATAATGAGGTTATCTGTATTTTCGGTTATTTGTCAATTACGTCTCAAAATTATACCTTTCATTTCATCTGAAATTTCAAATTGTATGGCTGAAACAAAACATTGTGTATTTGGCAGGATTGGCAGTGCATATTGCTTTTTGAGTGAAAATGTACCTGAAACGGACGAAATCCAATTAATAAACTGAAATAAGCAAATCATACTCAAAAACCTTCCATCCATACAAAATTGCAATCGGGTTGATTCTTTTTTGCTACTTTTATCCCAAACTATTTAATTATGATTGATTTACTGTTAATAGATGACGAGCCAAATGCAATTAAAAGCCTGGAATGGGAGATCGGGAATTATTGCAAAAATGTAAAAATCGTTGCCTCGTTAACAAATGCAAAAGATGCCATACTTTACCTTAAAGAAAACAAAGTAGATTGTGTTTTTCTGGACATTGAAATGCCTGATATGGATGGGTTTCAGTTTTTGGAGCTTTTCCCGAAGCGGAGTTTTGCAGTTGTGATCACAACAGCTTTCGATCAATACGCCATAAAAGCAATTAAAGAAAGTGCAATTGATTATTTGTTAAAACCTATCGATTCTGATGATTTGGTAAAGTGCTTTGAAAAAATTGAAAAACAGAAGAACAAGGTTTCTTTAAATGAGAAACTGGAAAACTCTCTGGAAAAATTAATTCAATCGACAGTACTTTCTCAGAAAAAAATAAGTGTCAGCACAGATGGCAAAATGATCTTCCTTAATCCCGATGATATCATTTATTGCGAAAGCGATGGGAATTACTGCACCATCTATCTTGAAAACAAGGAAAAGATCCTGCTGACCCAAAAATTGAAATTCATAGAAGAAAAACTTTCTCAATTTCAGTTTTTCAGAATTCACAATTCCTATTTAATCAACTTGAACAAAGTGAAGGAATTTCACAAGACGGAGGAGTATGTTGTCCTTTCGAACATGATGAAAATCCCGGTTTCCAGACAAAAAAAATCTACTTTTTTAGATAAATTATGAGTTTCGATCTTTATCAAATCGGTGATATTTTATGGGGATTTGTTGCATCCGGGCTAATAATTTATTCCTTGTTGTGCTCACTTATTTATGTACAGACAAAACAAAAAACCTTTCTGTATTATGGTTTGTACAATATATTGCTCTTTATGTTTATTTTTAAAAACAGTCCTTTACTGCCACAGGATCAGGTAAATGAATATCTCAACAGCCGGTTTATCCCGATAAACTGGTTTATCCAGATTGTTTACAACTCCCTCTTATTCTTTTTTTATATTGAGTTTCTGGAATTCAAGACTTTCTTCCCACGATACACATCCTTTCTGGTAAAATTCCTCAGGATATTAATGGTCTTTTCTTTTGGACTGTTCGTGTTTTCAATAGTACTATCCATGCCGGACTTATTTAGCCATTTCTTTAATTTCGGATTTATCCCCTTAATTACAATTTTTGTTTTTTCTGCACTTTATCTCACTTTAAGAATTCCAAACCGGCTAAAGTACTTCATTTTTAGTGGAGTTATAGTATATCAGGTGTTTGCTTATATCTCCCTAATAAAAACATATAATTCAACAGAAGGCGATTACCCAATTTTTTACTTCTATATAGGGATCATAATTGAATCAACGATTTTTATGTTAGGACTGGGTTATAAAGTGAAATTATTATATCTGGAAAAAATAAACGCTCAAAATAAAATTATTGAAGAACAACTTGCCAATCAGACATTAAGGGAGAGCTATCAAAAAAAGCTTGAGATACAGTTGGAAGAGAAAGTTGCCGAATTGAAAATTGCCCTTCAAAAAAACGAAGTAGAAAGACTGAATTCACTCACGCTCTCCTTTGAAAATGAAATCTCGCTTTTAAAACTTGATGCTCTGCGCAATCAGATGAATCCGCATTTCATTTTCAATGCCCTTAATTCAATTAAAGCATATCTCATCGACAATAACAAGGAAAAGGCCACATATTACCTGAACAAGTTCGCCAAGCTTATCCGCAAAATCCTCGAAAGCTCCCGTACCGACAGCGTTTCGCTTCAGGAAGAGCTTGAAACAATTGAGTTGTACATGAATATTGAGAATATTCGTTTTAACGAGTCTATAAACTTCAAAACAATTTGTCCCGGAACTTTGAACACCTCGTCAACCAAGCTACCTGGCTTAATTTTACAACCATTTATTGAAAATGCACTATGGCACGGATTAATGCAAAAAGATGGTGAAAAAAATATTCTGCTTGAGGTTTCGCAAGTGGAAAACTCCTTATGCCTTTCAATTACCGATAATGGCATTGGTCGAGAAAAAGCAAGAGAAAAAAGTGAGAAGAAATCATTTAAAAAGGAATCTCTAGGGATTCAATTTGCCCAGGAAAGACTCAATTATTTCAATAGAAAGCATAGCACAAATTATAGTTTCTCAATTCTCGATCTTCAAAACGAAAACAATGAAGCTTGTGGGACTAAAGTAATCTTCAACTTTGCAATATCCTAAAGGTTCCTGAATTCAATGATTCCGCGATAAAATGACAAAAATCATCCTCCCCTCTCACTAAATTCGCTTTCTTTGCATCAGCATAAAATTAGATTAAGCATGAGCGATCAAAAAGCAAATTCTATCCTCTTCAGCGATTTTAATCCGGTAAATCCTACAGAGTGGAAAGATAAAATGGTTCAGGATCTTAAAGGCCTGCCCTACGAAAAGCTGATCTGGAAAACCAACGATGGCATTGAAGTAAAGCCTTTTTATACAGCAGAGGATCTTGAAAACCTAAAGTATCTCAACACAAAACCGGGCGAGTTCCCATATGTCAGGGGGAGCAAAAAGTTCAGCAACAGTTGGGAAATCCGTCAGGATATCAAAGTCGAGGATGTTGAAACAGCCAATGCCACGGCACTTCACGCTCTGAACTGGGGAGCCACATCCATCGGGTTTATAATCCCCGAAGGGAAAACGCTTTCGTCAGCTGAGTTTAAGCGACTTCTAAAGGATATTTATTTCGACTGTATCAACATCAACTTCCTTTCGCACACAAATTCTACGGAAATATTCAATAATCTGGCTTCGGAGGCCAAATCACTGAACATTGAGCCTGCCAGGATCATTGGGTCAATTGATAACGACCCTCTGGGTTATCTCACAAAAAACGGGAGGTTTGCCCATAGCGAATCAGAAGAGTTCAGGATAACCTCATCCCTGCTCAGCAAAACCGACAGCCTTTTCCCCAATCTGAAAACCCTGGGAATCGACGGTCAGATATTCCATAATGCCGGGGCAACAATTACTCAGGAACTGGGCTTTTGCCTGGCCATGATTTCCGACTATATGGATTTGCTTTCCAAAGAAGGTGTAAAACCTGAAATTGCGACAAAGCACATGCAGCTGAACCTATCCGTTGGACCGATCTATTTTATGGAAATCGCCAAGATTCGCGCTGCCCGGTTTCTGTTTGCAAAACTGGCCGGATCGTGGGGAATCAGCGATGAGGAAGCCCTCAAGATTTTTATACACAGCAACACCTCCGACTGGAACCAAACTTTGTACGACCCTTACGTGAACATGCTCCGTTCCACAACCGAAAGCATGTCGGCCGTGATGGGCGGATGCGATTCCCTCACCATTAGTCCCTTTGATAAGGCTTTCCGTGAAACCACAAAATTCTCCGAGCGCATTGCCCGTAACACACACATTATACTGAAGGAAGAAGCCTGGTTTGACAAGGTTCTCGACCCGGCAGCAGGATCCTATTTCATCGAAAGCCTCACAGACTCTGTTATTGAAGAATCATGGAAAGTGTTTCTCGAAATCGAGGAACTCGGAGGTTATCTGGCAGCTTTCAAAGCGGGAGAAGTGCAGAAAAGGATAAAAGCCTCGGCCAGCCTTCGGGATCAGAATATTGCTGCAAGGAAGGAAGTACTTCTTGGCAGCAATCAGTTTCCGAATCCTCTCGACAACAAGCCCGAAGACATGGTTATGAACCTTGCTTTCCCCCGAAATGAAGCAAAGGTTGACCTTTTGGCAGAGCCACTTAAAATTTACCGGGGTGCAATGCCTTTCGAGGAGCTGCGCATGGTGTCGGAAAAAAATCCGAAAAAGGTATTCCTTCTTACCGTTGGAAATCCTGTATGGAGAAAAGCCAGAGCAGGCTTTTCAACCAATTTCTTTGGCTGCGCGGGATTTGAGATTATTGACAATCACGGATTCGACAGTCTTGATGAAGGTCTCAAGGCAGCAGAAAAAGAAAAAGCCTCTATTATTGTTCTTTGCAGCAGCGATGAGGAATACGCGGGTCTTGCCCCCGAAGCTTTTGGAAAAATAGCTAAAGACACGATTTTGGTCGTTGCAGGATTTCCGAAAGATTGTATTGAGGATCTTAAATTAAAAGGCATTCAGAACTTTATCCATATGAAATCGAATGTTCTGGATGAACTCAGGAGGTATCAGAAAATTCTTGGGATGTGAAACCGTCTCAGTAAGTCAAATTTTCCTGATCTGAATTTTTAATATTATAAGTTAATGAAGCCAGACTATAAAAAAATAAATCCCCGCTCTTCCGAATTCAAGGTAACGAAGGCGGCAAACGCTCAAGAGCAAAAGGAACCAGCGCTTTGGGAAACCCCTGAGCACATTCCTGTGAAACCCTTTTACACGAAGGATGATCTTCAGAAAATGGAGCACCTTAATTTCGCTGCAGGATTCCCTCCCTTTCTTCGCGGTCCTTACACCAGCATGTTTGTAACCCGCCCCTGGACCATTCGGCAATACGCAGGGTTTTCGACGGCTGAAGAGTCGAACGCTTTTTATCGCAGAAACCTTGCTGCCGGACAGAAAGGCCTTTCGGTTGCATTTGATCTTGCAACCCACAGGGGTTACGATTCCGATCATGAGCGTGTGGTTGGTGATGTGGGCAAGGCTGGTGTTGCTATTGACTCCATTTTGGATATGAAGATTCTGTTCGATCAAATCCCCCTTGATAAAATGTCTGTTTCCATGACCATGAACGGAGCGGTACTCCCAATCATGGCATTTTACATTGTTACCGGACTTGAACAGGGAGCGAAGCTTGAGGAGTTAAGTGGTACGATTCAGAACGACATTCTGAAGGAGTTCATGGTAAGAAACACGTATATCTATCCTCCTTTAACCTCCATGCGAATAATAGCTGATATTTTCGAATACACCTCCCGTCGCATGCCTAAGTTCAACAGCATCAGCATATCTGGATACCACATGCAGGAAGCCGGGGCAACGGCCGATATTGAGTTGGCCTATACCCTTGCCGATGGTCTTGAGTATCTCCGTACCGGTATCAATGCGGGAATCGATATTGACGCATTTGCGCCCCGGCTGTCGTTTTTCTGGGCAATCGGAATGAACCATTTCATGGAAATCGCCAAGATGAGAGCAGCGCGTATGCTTTGGGCCAAAATTGTTAAACAGTTCAACCCCAAGAATCCCAAGTCAATGGCGCTCCGTACTCATTCCCAGACCTCAGGCTGGAGTCTTACCGAGCAGGATCCGTTCAACAACGTGGCACGCACCTGCATCGAAGCAATGGCTGCTGCTCTTGGGCACACGCAGAGTCTGCACACAAATGCACTTGACGAAGCTATCGCTTTGCCTACTGACTTTTCAGCCCGAATTGCCCGAAACACCCAGATTTTTATACAGGAAGAGACGCAGATGCACCGCTCCCTGGATCCCTGGGCCGGCTCGTATTATGTTGAAAGTCTGACTCATGAAATCGCACAGCGCGCATGGGAGCTCATTGAGGAAGTTGAGAATCTCGGGGGAATGGCAAAGGCTATTGAAACCGGAATACCAAAGATGAGAATCGAAGAAGCCGCTGCCCGCAAGCAAGCTCGCATTGATGCCCGAAAAGACACTATTGTCGGTATCAACAAATTCAAACTTGAGAAGGAAGATCCGATTGATATTCTCACGGTCGACAATACCGCTGTTCGAGAATCGCAGATCAGGAGACTTCATAAACTCAAGTCGGAGCGAAACAACGAGGAGGTAGCCAGAGCTCTCGATGCCATTACTGAATCCGTGAAAACCGGCAAAGGCAATTTGCTGGAGTTATCGGTGGATGCAGCCATGAAACGCGCAAGCCTTGGAGAAATATCCGATGCTATCGAAAAAGTATCCGGAAGGTATAAAGCTGTTGTAAGATCAATATCAGGAGTATATTCAGCCGAATCAATGGAAGATGTTAATTTTAAGAGAGCCAGGGAGCTTGCCAGCGAGTTTGCCAAACTGGAAGGTCGCCAGCCCAGGATCATGGTTGCCAAAATGGGACAGGATGGCCACGACCGCGGGGCCAAAGTAGTTTCCACAGGTTATGCCGATATGGGCTTCGATGTAGATATTGGGCCCTTGTTCCAGACTCCTGCAGAAGCTGCCAAACAGGCCGTTGAGAACGACGTGCACGTGTTGGGTGTATCGAGTCTCGCAGCGGGACACAAAACCCTCATTCCCCAGGTAATTGAAGAACTGAAAAAACTAGGCCGTGAAGATATCATGGTTGTTGCCGGGGGAGTAATCCCGGCGCAGGATTACGATTTCCTTTATAAAGCGGGGGTTGTTGCAATTTTTGGGCCGGGCACATCGGTTTCGGTTGCGGCCAAGAAAATACTGGAAATTCTGATAGACAGCATCCGCGAATAAACAAAAGGACTTGCCGTGGGCTCCGGTTCGCGGCAAGTACCCTATATTCTGGTCATCAAGCCGGCTTCAAAAAGGTATAAACCTATACCCTCCACAAGCAGGAGTTTATTGCTCAAGTCAATCCCTTTTTTCACTTTCTCGGTGGAAATGTTATCATTGGGAAAAAAAACCAATCGAAAGTATTTGCTAAATGAATTTTTGTCTTCGTGGTAATCCCTCAGGAAAAACTTCCCGCTCAAATCCGAATTATCCGACCATAGTGGCTCTTCGCAATTCGGGGTGATTTGTTCCCAGCATTCGAAATTGTTGCCCGAGATGGATATCTTAAGATGGGAAAAAGTTAAAGCATCACAGCAGCATCCATGCCAGGATCCTTGCAAATCGATTAAAGAGGACTCCGAATCCATTTAAGTAGTTGTTAGAAAACGAATGTAACGATTTGAATCTAAAGAATTCGTGACACTTTTTCTTCGTTAAGAAATGTGACTTTAACGCGGTCAGGAAGGATTTCCTTTTACTGTATACCGTTTACAATAAGCATTTTAATCAAGACCTTGGTCCCGGAAGGACTTCCGTCTTTTTCCAAATCGATTATTTCAAAATGGTGATCTGATGAATTAAATTTCTGGTTAAGCAGCTCCAACCTCTTTTCAATAACGCCAAGGCCAATTCCGTTATGTTTGTAGGCTTCCGGCTTGAGTGACTCCACTCGGCCTACCCCATCGTCCTCAACAGAAATAAAGACATTTTTGGAGTCGGAAAGCAAATCCACATAAATATTACCACCCTGATTCAAAGTCCCAATTCCATGTTTGATGGCATTTTCTATAACCGGCTGAATGATCATTGGGGGAATCATAATGCTGTTGTCGATTATCCGGTTGGTAAAATGAATATTCAATTTTCCCTTGAAACGTGCCTTTTCCATTTCCGTGTATTTCTGAAGAAAAACCACTTCGTCAGAGAGCTTAACATATTCTTCCAAAACATTTTCCAGGTTGGTTCTTATAACCCCGGCCCACATGCCAAGATAAATCAATGCTTCTTTGGTGCTTTGCGACAAAATCAAATCCTGGAGGGAGGTAAGTGAATTGAAGATAAAATGAGGGTTCATCTGCATTTGCAGGGAACGAAGCCGCAGTTCCGAGTTTTGGCGCGACAGAAGATCCAACTGAGCCATCAGCTTTCTTTTTCTGGTGTAGAAAAGGATTACCAACACACACAATGAAAAGGTAAAAAGAATACCGACCATCCAAAACCACCAACTATGATAAATTGAAGGTGTTCCTAATGTCATAAGGGACCCGGGAAAAACAATATCGGGAGAAATATGGAAGGAACGTGATGTGTTCATAATTTAAATTGCGGCGATTATAAAGGAAGACTATTGGTTAAATAGATAACATCTGTTTGATATCATTCTTGATTTTTGTGGTGTTCCTTACAGAAACAGGAATTTTGTTGCCGCTTTTCAGGTAGACAAAGCTTTCGCTTGCCCGCACAAACTTTCTGATATAGTATACATTTACCAGGTAAGACTTATGTGTTCTGTAGAAATGCTTTACAGGCAACATTTCCTGCAATTCCTTGAGCGGTTTGGAAATTACAATGTGCTTACCGGTGTTGGTAACAATTACCGAATAGGACTGATCCGCAAAACAGTACTCAATAATTCTGGTATCAATCAGCATGAAACCCGTCTCTACATCAAAGACGATTCTAACCCCTTGAATTTCTGGAGAATTAATAAATCCTATTTTGTCTTCCATTTCATATTGTTGCTTTTCAGACTCCAGCATTCTTGAAATGCGTGAAAGCGTCTCCTGAAGTTCCATGAAACTCACAGGCTTAAGAATATAATCGGTGGCTGATTTTTTAATTGCATCAATTGCATACTGGCTGTAGGCAGTAACAATGACGAGTTTGAATTCAGGGTTGGGGAAGTGGTTAAAAATTTCCAACCCGTTTCTGCCCGGCATTTGAATGTCCAGAAAAACCACATCAGGCTTTGAATCGTTAATTAGCTTGATACCATCATCAAGATTATCAGCGGTTCCAAGAATTTTTACCACTTTGGTCGTGAAGTTATTCAACAAACTCGATAGAACGCTATTCGCATCTTTTTCATCATCAATCAACACAGCGGTTATCATACGGTTTTTATTTCAAAATTACCATGAAAAGACAAGCTAGCAAAATGGTCTTTTTAAAGCATGGAATTACGGATTTATCGTAATGGATTTCTTCAACGAATATACGAACGACGATTTTTTATAAAGATAGTTAAAATACCAAAACTATTCAGGAGCCGGGTTCGATCATGAATACTAAGAAAATAGCGAACTCTTTTAAGAACAGGGAGGACGTTTTATTCTGCAATTTGCAGTATATTTGATTTAAGTCTTAAAATGCAAAGCAAGTCAAGAAAACCCGGACTTGCGAACAACAGCAGTAAAACCATCATTCTAAGGCTCGGTAATGATTTTAAACGCATGATAAGTGGCATTAGCCCAGAACCCATTTTGGTGTATATGGGGATGGGAATTTTTGGAGTTCACATTCGATTACCAAAATAATTAAAGAAATGAAGCATTCTGTTTTTTTCAGTCTTCTGCTTTTGAATATAAGCATATATTGCCAGACCGGCGTTTTCAAGTGTGGAGAAGAGCTTATTGATTCGCGCGACAATCGGTCGTACGAGACCGTTCAAATCGGGTCCCAATGCTGGATGCGCCAAAATTTAAATATAGGAGAGCTGGTAAGGGACATGCAACAAACCAAGAATCAAAAGATCGAAAAAACCTGCTATCAGAACGATGAAAAACTATGCGCGATCATGGGTGGCCTTTACACCTGGGATGAAGCAATGCAATATAAAGAGGGAAATCAGGGGATTTGTCCGGAGGGTTGGCGAATACCTTCAAAAGAAGACTGGCAGACGCTGGTTTCGCATCTTGGGGTTGAAGAAGCCGGGCAGAAACTCAAAGTATCGGAAGATGGGGCCCTTTGTAAATGGGATGGCACAAACGAATCCGGATTTAGTGCACTACCTTCCGGTGCTGCAAACCACGCCTATTTCAAAAGAAAAGACCAATGGGCTCTCTTCTGGACCTCCACCACGGAGAACAATGAAAGGGCCTGGTTCGCCCAACTCGATAGTTACTGGTATCCGGAACCCCCGAAATACAAAACCCTTTTCATTGGGAATTACTATCTTAAAACAAATGGGTTTTCGGTACGATGCATAAAAAACGACTAATCATGGTTAAAGCCTTTTCAAACAATCACAAGAACGGAAGCCCTTTTTCAAAGTTAACAAATGGTTGTAACCTGAAACCGGCCAGCAAGAAGGTGTTTCCTGATTGTATCCAATCCAAACGCATAGATTGTCTCCTCATACTTTTTCTCCCCGGTATGATTTCCTGCACTGCCAAAAAAGAGCCGGCACAAGCTCCTAATATTATTTGTATTGTTTGTGAGGATATAAGTTCCCTGTTGGGATGTTATGGAGACAAAGTCGCCCTGACCCCAAATCTCGATAAGCTGGCATCCGAAGGGGTTCGGTTCACCAATATGTTTTCGGTTGCAGGAGTATGCGCTCCAAGTCGCAATTCACTGATTACAGGTATGTATCCCTCGGGTATCGGGGGAAATAATATGCGTACCAGCGAAACCAGGCGAGTAGCCAATATGCCCGACTCTCTTCAGATCCCACCCTACGAGTGCACTCCGCCGCCATTTGTTAAATGTTACACCGAATTTCTTAGAGCTTCCGGTTATTATTGCACAAACAATGAAAAGGAGGATTACCAGTTCAAATCACCCAGGGCGGCATGGGATGAATCGAGTCGCTATGCAACCTGGAAAAATCGTCCAAAGGGCGCTCCCTTTTTCGCGATTTTCAACCTGATGAGAACCCACGAGTCACAGGTTAATGTCTGGCTTGATGAACCTGAAATCATTCACCCCGACAGCGTTTTTGTGCCACCCTATTACCCCGACACATACGAAATCCGGCGCGACATCGCAAGGGTCTATAGTAATATTACCATCATGGATCGGGAGGTGGGCGAGCTAATTGCTGAATTGGAAAAAGAGAATCTTTTGGATCAGACCATCATCATCTTCTATTCCGACCATGGCGGTCCACTCCCCCGTGGAAAAAGAGAAATTCTCGACACAGGGCTTAAGGTTCCCTTTATTATTCGCTTCCCCGGAAAAGAAGAGGATGGAACAGTAGTTAATGATCTTTGCAGTTTTGTGGATGTTCCTGCAACAATACTTTCACTGGCTGGGGTGAAAATACCTGAATACATGGATGGGCAGGCGTTCTGGGGGGAGCAAAAATCCCCACCCAGAGAGTATGTTTTTGCTGCTCGCGATCGCATGGACGAGTGGTTCGACTGCAGGAGGGCGGTTAGGGATACCCGATTCAAGTATATTCGGAATTACAGACCGGAGTTTGGGGCATATTTGGATATAAGTTTTCGCAAACAACTCAAAACCATGCAGGTTTTACTTGAAATGCGCGATGCGGGTACTTTGAATGAAGACCAGAAATACTGGTTTCGTACCTCAAAGGAACCGGAAGAATTATACGATATTGAGAAAGACCCATACGAACTGCGCAACCTGGCAGCAGATCCATCCTTTGCCTCAGACCTTGAGCGCATGCGTAAGGTTCATGAGCAGTGGGTAAGGAAGATCGACGATAAAGGCGTGAAGCATTTCACTGAAAAAGAATTGCTTTGGGAAATGTGGCCTGATGGCATACAGCCGGAGACTTTGTCCCCTGAAATCAAACAAGATGAGGGTCTGGCAAAGATCTCTTCTGCCACAGAAGGAGCATCCATCGTTTACCAGATTAACCATAAAGGTCTAAACACTAAGCACTGGCAGCTTTATTCCCAGCCAATTGCATTGGTTTCAGGGGACACGGTAACAGCTATTGCACATCGCATCGGGTTTAAGGAAAGTAAGGTGTCGGAGCTGGTCTACCAAAAATAGTAGTCGAATCTGTCGGTGAATTAAAAAATCGTTAAAAATCCAAACTCAACTCATATATCGAGAAACCCATGAAATCAAAAATAATGCTGTCAATTTTCGTTTTACTGCTATTTCAGACCCTAAATGGACAACAGGAAATAAAACTTCTGGTCAGGGCTGATGATATCGGGTCCTCGCATAATGCAAACCTGGCTTGCATAGAATCATACAGGAACGGGATAGTAAGGTCCGTTGAAATTATGGTTCCCTGTCCGTGGTACCCCGAAGCAGTTCGGCTGCTCAATGAAAATCCCGGACTGGATGTAGGGGTTCATTTGGTGCTCAACAGCGAATGGGACAATTACAAGTGGCGTCCTCTGACAAACGCCTCAAGCATCACGGATGCGGATGGATATTTTTTTCCTATGGTATGGCCTAATGCGAATTACCCTGAAAACAGAACCCTGGCTCACAGTAAATGGGATATTACCGAAGTTGAGCTGGAGCTACGTGCACAAATTGAACTTGCCCTGCAAAAAATCCCTCAGATTTCTCACCTCTCCAGTCATATGGGATGGACATCGGTTTCGCCTGAATTCAAGGAGCTCTATGAGAAGCTGGCCCGTGAGTACAATCTGGAAATTGACTTGTCGCCTGTGAAATCGGCCGGTAAGTACTTCCAGGATGAACCCGGGAAATCCCCACTGCAAAATTTCATTGCGATGATTGAGAGACTGGAACCCGGAACCTACCTTTATGTTGAGCATCCCGGACTCAACACCCCGGAGGCACAGGCCATATATCATACCGGGTATGAAAATGTTGCTACTGAGAGACAAACCGTAACTGATATTTTTACCCATCCTGATGTTAAAAAAGCCATAATCCAAAAGGGTATCCGGCTTGTCAGTTATAAGGATTTAAAGAAATAGCTCAGTCGGGCAGACTTAGGCAAATTCAGCTTTCTGACTATTGATTTGGACGAACGGCAAGAATTTTACACAAGTGACTATATATCAATTTTTTAATCAATACTCAAGACATATCAACTGACAATTTTAATGTTAATTTTGTCAGTTGATTATCTTTTTTAATATTAATACAGTCTTTTTAATATCATTATTTATAGTAATTCCGTTTGTATAATGTAAATATTTACATTAATTTTATCAGTTTAACGACTAAAATACTGTAAATTTCGCTAATGATAAACCGAATAATCCAGAAAAGAATAATGAACCGCATGCAGGCGGGCAAGGTACTAATCATTGCTGGTGCAAGGCGGACAGGAAAAACCGTGCTTATAAAAGAAATAATAAAAAGCCTTGACGAGCCATGCCTCTATTTGAATGGAGAAGATTACACCACGTCACTTAAGTTGCAAAACAAAGGAATTGATGAATACAGGCAGATTATTGGAAATAACAAATACCTTGTAATTGACGAGGCGCAAAAAATTGAAAAAGCAGGGCAAATTCTGAAACTAATGGTTGATGAGATTGAAGGGCTGCATGTGCTGATTACCGGCTCATCGGCATTTGATATTTCGAACAATGTCGGGGAACCGCTTACCGGCCGGAAGTACAGCTTTCAGCTTCATCCATTAGCCCAGTGCGAGCTTCAATCGCATGAAAATCCGATTGAAACCGAGTCGAGACTCGAAAGCAGGCTTTTGTTTGGTAGTTATCCTGAGATCGTAACAATTTCAGATAATCAGCGAAAAATTGAATATCTGACAGAGCTCGTTAATTCATATTTACTGAAAGACATCCTAACACTGGATAGTCTTAAAAATTCGTCGAAACTGGTAAATATACTTAGGCTGCTGGCGTTTCAGGTTGGTAACGAAGTATCGATAAATGAGCTTGCACAAAACGTTGGTCTCAATAAAAACACTGTGGAGAAGTACCTTGATCTTTTGTCAAAAGTTTTTGTGATATACCGTATCGAAGGTTATAGTCGAAATCTCCGTAAAGAAATATCGAAATCACCCCGCTATTATTTCTGGGACAACGGCATCAGAAATATGCTGATAGCCAATTTCAATCCCCTGGTATTAAGAAACGATGTTGGGCAGCTCTGGGAAAACTATATCATTTCGGAGCGATTGAAATTGCAGCATTTTGAAGGTTGGTTATCAAACAACTATTTTTGGCGCACTTATGACCAGCAGGAAATCGACTGGGTTGAAGAACGGGACGGAAAGCTATATGCTTTCGAAATGAAATACAGCAACAAAAACAAAAAGGTACCGGGAGCGTGGGCAAAAAACTACCCGGATGCAGTTTATAATGTAATAAATCGAGAAAATTATTTATCTTTCATTCTGAAAAAAGAATTTCTTTAAATTTGCGACTTGATGGCTAAAAACACAAATTTTTCAAATAATTAAATCACACCCCATGAACTCTTTAAAAAAGTCCTTTATCCTAATTGCAATTTTTGCAATCAGTTTCAATCTGTTTTCACAGGAAGACCCGAAGCTTACCGAAGTATGGGAGCCTGTTCCTGCGATAGTTAAACCGGGGTCTGGGGTATCCGCTCCGTCAGATGCTATTGTTCTTTTTGATGGTAATAATCTTGAACAATGGCAGAATTCAGAAGGGGGCAAGGCTGAATGGCTTGTGGAAGATGCGGTATTAACAGTTAAACCGGGTGCAGGAATTATTAAAACCAAAGAGCTCTTTTCCGATTGCCAGCTTCATATTGAATGGAGATCGCCAGTAAAGGTCGTTGGTGAAGG
>JFJP01038626.1_pt1 | contig 16522 bp, 15 predicted proteins | sample 431651 | NCBI WGS metagenome assembly JFJP01 (sample SAMN02602958, study PRJNA72255) | Microbial mat metagenome, whole genome shotgun sequencing project. | biome: fresh water; feature: sink hole; material: water; isolation source: purple microbial (photo- and chemosynthetic) mats found in... | reverse complement strand
GACAGGAACCGCTTGGCCAGCTCGTTGTCGTCGAGCAGGTACTTGAAGGCCCAGTCGTACAGGGGGTTGATGATCAGCATGGCATCGGGGGGGGCTAGTTGCCTGGGGCGAAGTTACGAAAAGAGAGGAAGAGTCCTTCGGCGCTTCAGTTCAGCCTGGCCTTGATTTGCGCGATGCGGCGGCTGTCGATGGAGGTGATGGTGAACAAGAACGAGCGCAGGCTTATTGTCTGGTTCTTCTTAGGAAAATCTCCGCTGATTTCCAAGATCAAGCCTGCCAGTGTCTCTGCCTCGCCCCGATCGTGGTCAAGGTAATCGTCGGGCAGGCCCGTTACTTTCAGGAAGTCCTTCAGACTGGTCTTTCCATCGAAAAGGAAGGTCTTGTCGTCGAGCTTGGTGTAGTACGACTCTTCCTGGTCGAACTCGTCCTTTATCTCGCCCACGACCTCCTCCAGGATGTCCTCCATGGTGACGATGCCGCTGGTGCCGCCATATTCGTCCACCACGATGGCCATGTGGATCTTCTTGGATTGGAACTCTTGCATCAAGTCGCTGATCATCTTGTTCTCCGGGACGAAGTAAGGGGGCCTTAACAGGCTGTGCCAGACGAAATCGTCGGCCTTGTCGAGGAAGGGGAGAAGGTCCTTCACATAGAGGATGCCTTTGACTTGGTCGAAAGTGTCCTCATAAACGGGAATCCGCGAGTATCCAGAGTCCACGATTTCCGCCAGAAGTTGCTGGAACGATGTTCCCATTTCAGCGGCTGTGACGTCCACCCTGGGCTTCATGATGCCTTTCGCGACGGTGTTGCCGAACCGGACGATTTCGGAGAGCAGCTTGCCTTCGTCTTGCAGTTGGGCCGAAGTCAAGTCCAGGGCCTCGGACAGGTCGTCGAGCGAAAAGTCCCGCCCGCGGCGCACCACCACGCGTTGCACGAAGCTCGTGGAGCCGACCAGCAGGAAAACCAGCGGACGGAAAAGCCTGGAGAGCACGCCCAGCGGGATGGCCATCAGCAGCGCGAAGCGCATGGCCCGCTGGTTGGCGTAAACCTTTGGCATGATTTCGCCAAAGAGCAGTATCAGGAAGGTCACCACCACCACTTGGACCAGGAAGCTCAGCACGGTGTCCTGCCCAAAGTCCAAGAGGCCGTCCAGAACCAGCGTCGATAGCAGGACGATGCCCACGTTCACGAAGTTGTTGGCGATGAGGATCGTGCCCAGGAGGCTCTCCGGGTCGGACAGCAGCTCCAAGGCCGTCTTGCTGTTGCGGCTCTCGTCCTTCTCGAGCTGGTCGAGCTGCTGCGGAGAGAGCGAAAAAAGGCCCACCTCGGAGCCTGAAATCAGGGCCGAGGCGAGCAGCAGCAATAGCATTCCGAGGATGTAGAAACCCACCTCCCAACTCATGGGATGAACGATGACGGCGCTCATCGAGGCGAGGGTGGGCCAGGTCGAGTCAGGTTCCAAAATCTAGGGTTTAGGGGTGAAGGGGCGGACGGCCCATCAGAAGGGCAGGTCGTCCTCTATTTCGTTTCCAGGTCTTTCGAACTCGGGCATCGGCTCGCTGACCGTCGAGGGCGTGGCGCCCTGCGCCTGGTTGGCACGGCTCTGGTTCGTGCTCGCGGGCACGTTCGCGGCCGAGCCTTCTGCCGCCGTGCTCTGCGGGTTGTGCCCAAGCTGGATTTCGGAGGCGATGATTTCGGTGTAGTACCGGGTGATGCCGTCCTTCTCGTAGCTGCGGGTCTGGAGGCGGCCCTCGATGTAGAGCTCCCGCCCTTTCTTGACGTACTTCTCGACCAGCTCGGCTTGCTCTCGCCATGCGACTATGTTGTGCCACTCTGTGTTTTCGACGTATTGGCCCTCCTTGTTTTTGTAGGACCGACTCGTGGCCAAAGAAAACGAAGCCACGGCGGCTCCGCTCTGGAGGTAGCGCACTTCGGGGTCTTTGCCGACCCTTCCCAGCAGGATTACTTTGTTGATGTTCATACGCTTGTCGTTTTTGAGATGGGTGGATGAATCTAAGTCTGGCCCGTGTGATGGGTGGGCTCAGAACTTCTCAAAAATACGGATTTTTCAGAAAAGGACTTCGAACTCCATGGACAAGGTCCCGGCAGGCAGTTGCATGTCGAGCACCATGTAGGAGTCGTTGATGCTGGTGATGCCATAAACCGTCTGTAGCCCGCCGATTTCCGTGACCAGGACGTTGCCCTCGGCGTTGATGCGCCACTGCCCGGCCTGCTCGACGGGCCCTGTGCGCGCGATGTGGGTGCCGTCGGGGTAGAAGACGTAGTGGGTGGCCATGTCGGCGTCGTCGTCGGGGTTGGTGGGGTCGAGGTAGCGCCAGCTCTTGGCGATCCGCGCGGCCACGGGGTCGCCGGGGTAGAGTGCCTGGGCATGCTCGGGCGGGACGGCCGGCGTGCTGGGGCTTGAGCAGCTTCCTGCCATGAGGCAGGCCGACAGGGCCAGCCCGGCGAAGGTTGCGAAGGTTTTGGAAAGCATCGGGCGTTGGGGGTTTGGGTTTGTGGGGGCTCAGTCGGCCAGCTTTTCCAGCCGCACCAGCTCGATGCGGTTCTGGCTGACCTCGAGGATGGTGAACCGGAACCGCTCGGTCAGGATGACCTCGCCTTTTTCCGGCAGGTTCTGGTGCTCGTGGAGGATCAGGCCGGCCAGGGTCTCGAACTCGTCGGTCTCGTGCAGGTCCAGCTTGTACTTGCCGTTGAGGTAGTCGATCTCGAGCCGGGCCGAAAGGACGAAGACCCCTGGCGCCTCCTCCTGGTCCACGAGCTGGGTCTTGTCGTGCTCGTCCTCGATCTCGCCGAAGATCTCCTCCATGATGTCCTCGATGGTGATGATCCCGGCGGTCCCGCCGAACTCGTCCACCACCAGGGCGATGCTCTTCTGCTCGGCGATGAAGCGCCCGAGCAGCTTCCGCACGGACATGGTCTCTGGCACGAAAGGCAGCTCCTTCAGGCAGGAGCGGATCGTCTTGGGCTTCGAGAAGAGCGAGGCCGAGTGGAAGTAGCCGACCACTTTGTCGATGGAGCCCTCGTAGATGAGGATCTTCGAGAAGCCCGTGGCCACGAAGACGTCCCGCAGGTGCTCGATGCTGTCGTTGACCTCCAAGGCCTTCAGCTCGGTCCGGGGGACGTAGCACTCGCGCACCTTGGTGTCCGAGAAGTCCAAGGCGTTCTGGAAGATCTTGATTGGGCTCTCGTTCGCCGAGTCGCTCCGGGTCTGGCTCATCTCGGTCAGGAAGGCGTCCAGGTCAACCTTGCTGAAGACGGGGCTGGACTTGGGGACGATGGGCGAGCGCAGCAGCTTGATCAGGAAGACGTTCGACAGGAAGATGCTCAGGCGGGTGATGGGCGTGAAGAGCCAGTAGAAGAGCAGCACCGGCAGGGCGAACACGCGGAGCGCCCCGTTGGGGTCGAGGCGGAAGAGGGTCTTGGGCAGGAACTCCGCCGTGATGAGGATGACCAGCGTGGAGACGACCGTCTGCATCAGCAGGCCGGAGAGCTCCCCCGCGAAGGGCCGCCACTCCCCGACCGACATCGCGGCCAGCGGGGCCGTCAGCACCTCGCCCATGAAGATGCCGTAGATCACCAGCGCGATGTTGTTGCCCACCAGCATGGTGGCGATGTAGCGCTCGGGGGTCCGCGCGAAGAGGTCCAGGATCTGCCAAGGGAACTCCTTGCGGCGCTTGAGCATCTCGACGCGGAGCCGGCTGGAGGTCACGAAGGCGATCTCCATGCCCGAAAAGAAGGCCGAGAAAAGCAATGAGACGAGGATGACCGTGAACTCGAACATGTTGGGGTATGGGGTGCTTTATGTGGAGTCGGGCTTGCCGCCCAGGCGGAGCCGCCTCCGCCAAAAATAAATCAAAAAGGCGAATCCCGCCATCAGCAAGAATTCGCCGGCGCCCTCGAGGCCGTTTTTCCAAAGCTCGTAGAGCCCGATTCCCAGCGAGGCGGCCGAGATCGAGAGCCACATCAGCTCGGCGGCCTTCTGCATCTTCTGGTTGGGCGAGGCGGTGGGCATGGCGGGTCTGTGTTGGGTTAGTTCTTGAAGATGAAAGAGCCGTCAACCTTGTGGAACTTGTAGCTCGTGAAGTCGAAGCTGGACTCGAATCCGCCCTCGCCACGGACCGTCGAGCCGTCCTGGCGGACGATCTGGACGTACTGCTGCGTGTACATCGTCTCCCGCTCCTCGCTGGCGTAGAGGTGCTCGGTGGTCAGCACGTCGCCGTCCTGGTTGAGCAGCTCCACCTGGTACTTGGCCTCCCAGAGCTTGTCGAGCTCATAGTGGATGGCGTAGTTGGCCTTCAGGCTCGAGTTGAGCTGCCCGTCCTTGTAGAACCACAGCTTGATGCCCTCGGGGAAGACCGACCTGGGCTCGTCGTGGTCCTCGGCCGCGTAGTGCAGCAGCTTGGGCGCGACGGCCTTGATCTTCACGGCGCGGTCTTGGCTGAAGTAGATCTCGATGTCGTAGGCCTCCAGGGTCGGGTGGTCGGGCCGGGCCGCCAGCGCCCGGACCCGCTCCGGATCCTCCGGCTTGGAGCAGGACGCCGCCAGCCACAAGGCCAGCGAAAGGGCCAGGATGCCGCCAAGCCGCCGGAAGGCGGCGCCCGACAGGGATAAGAGCCAGCTTTTTTTCATGGGCGCAAAAAGAAAAGGAACCGCCCTGCCGAGGCAAGGGGCGGTTCCAGGGTTTTCCGACGCCGGGCGGGGCCTCAGTCGGCGAACCGCACGGTTATCGTCTCGCCGATCCAGCAGCCGACCGTCTTGGTCTGGCCCTCCTCGAGGCCTTCGAAGAAGGCCTGCTCGCGCCGGGGGAAGCGCGACGAGTTCTGGCTCGCGCGCTGGCGCGCCTTCGACTTCACGTTCTCGTCGGGGTCCACGCTCGCGGCCCGGTTGTACTGGTCAACCGCCGCGATGTAAACGAACTTGGCCGCCTCGCCCTCGCCGCACTGCGAGCTGGCGTAGAGGTCCCCGATCAGGATGTAGGGCTCGCCCCAGTTGGGGTTCCGCTCGATGGCCTTGCGGGCGTAGGCGCGGGCGTCGCCCACCTGGCCCAGCACCTTGCAGGCCGTGGCCAGCTCGAAGTAGTACTGCGCGTGGGCGGTGGCCTCCAGGCCCTCGTAGGCCACGGCCTTCTCGTAGAAGCCTTTGGCCTCAGCGTACTTCTCCTGCTGCATGAACAGGCGGGCCAGGTTCACGGCCGCCGCCGCCGAAGGCTCGACGTCGTACAGCTTCACCGAGGCCTGCGCGTAGAGGTCGCACGAGCGGCACGAGCGGCCGTCCGCGAAGGTCGTGCGCTCCATCAGGGCCGTCATGTTCTTGAGCAGCGCCAGGTCGGTCGGGTTGGCCGCGAACTTGGGCGCGAAGACCTCGTTCAGCGCCTCGCAGGTGGCCACGCCGCTCTTTTCCAGGAAGCCGTTCGCGTTGCCGATGTACGTCTTGATCTTCTCCTTCATCTGCGCGTCCGTCTCCTTCTGGAGCTGGTAGTTCAGGATGTCGATGGAGACCATGTAGTCGTTCAGGAACTGCTCGTTGCTGATTTCGCCCCGCTGCTGGCAGATGAACGAAGCCTGCATCCAGATGGCCACGTAGCCGCCGTTCATCTCGCTCTTGTCCAGGGCGTAAGACCTTTGGAAGTAGTTGTAGGCGTCCTTGTAGCGCTGCGGGTTGTAGCGCAGAAGGTCGTAGCCTTGGCTTCCGCGGAGGAACCCTTCCTGCTCGAAGTACTTGATGCGCTGCTCGTAAACCGCCATCAGCGTGTCCACCCACAAGGGCTTCTGCTCGTCCGTGGCCTTGCCGATCTGCGTCTGAATCAGCTTCACGCCGTGCAGGTAGATGTTCTTCGACGACATGGGGTAGAGGGTGTAGAGCACACGCCACGAACCCATGGCCTCCTCATAGCTCTCGTTGTCGTAATACTCCTTGTAGAGCGAATAGTGCTTCATGTAATATTCGTCCTTGGCTTCGATCAGCTCCGTCTGGCTCAGCAGCGAGGGCTGCGAAGGCTGGGCTTGCGCCGAGGTCGAGAACGCCGACACGATGAGCGCCACCGCGCCGGCCACCGAAAGGAAATTTCGTTTCATTTTCATTGAGATTTTATTGGGATTCGTCAATAGGTTGAATTGTTTTGTCGCATTTCATCGGTTCGCAACAATCGCGCCGTTCGTGGCCTTCGGAAAGAAATCAGTCAAAGCGGCGCTTGATGAACCAGATGTCCTGGAGGCTGAAGCTGACGCCCCCGTTCACGTAGCGCTCCGTCAGCAGGTCGCCTTCCGCAGGGGCCATCTGCCCAAGCTCGGCAAAAAGGTTGATGAAGGTCCGCGAGTTGCGCATCGGCAAGCCCAGGCCCAGGCTGAAGGCCATGTCCTGCACAGCCTGGCCCTCCATCCGCCAGTAGGTCTGGCTCATGTGGAAGCCCGCCCGGTAGCGGACCACCTTCAGGTAGCTCGTCACGGCGTTCCACTGGGGCACGTACTGGATGCCCGCCGAAAGGCGGCTGCTCGGGCCAAGGTCCGCGTTCGCCTGGCCGCCGAAGCGCGCCCGCGACCAGTCCTGGAGCTCGTAGTCCACCGCCACCAGCAGCCTGTTGCCCACCCGCACCGACGCGCCGGCGCCCAGGTGCGTGGGAAGCTCCACCTGGCTCTGGCTCACCGAAAGCGGCGAGAGCGTGTCCTCCAGCACCCGGTTGCCCCCGCTGCTGGTGTTCACCCGGAGGCTGCCGTAAACCAGTTCCGAGGCCTCCGAGCCCAGCGTGGCCGACGTGCGCAGCGCCGCGCCGAGGGTCAGGCTCACCCGCTCCTTGTCCCTCCGCTCGAAGTCCAGCGTGTACTGGAAGCCCCCCGTGTACTGGAAGCCCGAGAGGATGTCCCGACGTGTCGTTCGCACCGTGTTCAGCACGTCCTCGCCCTGGTACTGGCTCGTGAAGACCTGGTCCAACGAGCCGTAGAGGTAGCCCGCCGTCAGGCCTGCCGAAAGCTCGTGCCGCACGCTCTTGTCCGGCGCCGGCTGGCCCGCCTCGGGCTGGCCCGGGAGGCCCCGGCCACGCAGCAGCTTGTAGCCCGCCGCCATGAAATAGCTGTTGGTGCCGCCCTGGCCAGCGAAGCGCGAGGTCAGGCTCCCCGGGGAGCCCAGGTCAACCAGGCTCTTGGTCTCCTGGGCCGCGTAGCCCACCGAGCTGTACGGAAGCATGCCCATGCTCGCCGAAAGCCGCTCCGACAGCTTGAAGCCCATCACCAGGTGCGAGATGTTCGTCTGGTAAACCTGGTGGCTCTGCCCGCCCGACTCGTACCGCGAAAGGCCGCCGTTCAGGCCCAGGTCGAAGATCGCCGCGTTCGGCGAGAACGCCGTCAGCGCCGCCGGGTTCGCGACGTTCACCTGGTTCCGCGTCCGCGTGCCGTAGCCCGTGCCCCCCAAGGCCCGGTTCTGGCCGAAAAGCTGCGGCTGCAGCTCGCCCAGGCCGAAGCGCGAAAAGGGCGAGCTGGTGCTGGCCGAGTTCTGGGGCATTGCTGAAAACGGCGCGGCGCAAAGCAGCGCGAGGACCACGATGGCCTTTTGGGCGGTTCTTGAAGACATGGTGCGTTTGCTGTGGTTTAGAGAGGATGGGGGCGTTTCCCCCCTCGGGCAGGCCCCGAACTTCCAAGGGCCAAAACCCTTGGAGGCCGCGTTTATTGTGGACAAGCCCACTTTCTCCCGGGGGAGTTGTGGTCCAGGATGGCCTTCAGGCCAATGGCCACCAGGTTGGGCCTCGCGAATATGGAACTTTTCAGCCGTTCTTCAAAGAAATGCGTGTCGCCCCCCGTCAGAACCACCTTCAAATCCGGCCATCGCCCCCGCCAGTGGTCGATCTGGCCCTGCACCTCCAGCACGATGCCCTGCTGCACGCCCGCCACGATCGCCGAGCGCGTGTCGCGGCCCCAGTCCGGCGTCTCGGCCTGCGCCGAAAGCGTCGGCAGGCGCTGCGTGAACTCCCCCAGCGCGCGGTACCGCATCGACAGGCCCGGCGAGATGTTGCCCCCCAGGTAGCGCCCGCCCGCGTCCACCAGCTCCAGCGTCAGGGCCGTGCCCGCGTCGAACACCAGCAGGTCCTGCCCCGGGAAGAGCGCCCAGGCCCCCACCGCCGCCGCCAGCCGGTCGCGCCCCAGCGTCTCGGGGCTTTCGTAGAGGTTCGCCAGCGGGGTCGGCGTCGTCGGCGAAAGCACAATGCCCCGCCCGAACCCCAGCACCTCCCGCTCGAAGGCCTCCGGATGCCGGACCACCGACGACAGGATGCAGCCCTCGATGCCCGGGAACTCCTCCCGCAACCGACCGAGGAAGCCCGGCGCCGAAACCGCCTCGTGCGTGTAAACCCGGCGGAACGTCAGCTCGTCGCCCTCGAAGACGAAGACCTTGGCCTGGCTGTTCCCCCAGTCGATGACTAGGCTCGTGCTCATAGGCAAATGTTTTTCCGGTTCGGACATTGGTTTTTCTTATTGGTCGCCAAAGAAAGTTAAAATTGCACAATCTCTATCGCGTTCGGTACGGATTGTGCCAAGCAAATAAAAGACCCGCTTGTCCGATTTCCTTCCGGATCCTTTCCCAACCCACAGCATCCCCGCGCCATGTCCACGACAATCCCCGACCGCGAAATTCCCCAACTGCTGCGCCGCTACCTCAACGGGAGCCAGCAGCCCGTCGTCGCCCTGAGCGAGGGCCGGGTGGCCCTGGCCAACGACGCCGCCTGGACCCTCTTCGGGTGGCCCCTGCCTTCGCCCGACCTCGAGGACGACCGCAGGCGCCTGGGCCAGGAGCTCATCCGCGCCCTGCCCTTAGGCCATGGCCCCGCCGGGCAGGGACTTGCGCTTTTCGAGCAGCGCGAACACGCAGAAGGCGATGGCCGGGATCGACACCAGGTTTGTGAAGACCGCATGCTTTTCGATGTTGGGGCCGTGCAGGCCCAGCAGGCGCTCCAGCAGCATCCAGGCCACCATCATCAGCGCGAAGAAGACGGCCCATTTCAGTTCGATGGAATACTTTTTCATGGCTTTCGGTTTTGGGGTTTTCAAACTAAGTTGCGTTCGATGGTGGAAAATAAAAATCGCCAGCGTCGGGCAGAATCTAGGGCGAAATGCACGACAGTGAAACGGATTGGGCGGGCAAATCGGTTGTGCTGAATACGATGCTCTTCGTCAAAACTTGGTTTTCATCCCGATTCATGGGCTAAGCTAAGGCAATGAGGTTATTTTGAGTCCGCCAATTGATTTTCTACTAAGGCACCCGAAATTTTTGAAAAGTTTGGGTATAAAATTCGCCCATTCAAAAAACAAAAGTACGTAGTTACCTAATTGCAATTCTATAAAATCTAATACTTGATATTCAATGATTTATAAGTCGCGATTTACAAGTTGGGTTGGCCAAAAATAAGGTCTTGCCACCTTGCCAAGCAGGATGTGTTTGGTAGAAATTCCAGCCTGCGATGGATACAACCGTATCGATCCATGAATCCTAGGGTTGGCAAGGGTTTCTTGATGTCATGTTTGGTGGTTTGTGTATTTTATCTTTGAACGCAATTGTGTATCAGGCTTTTGGTATGAAAAACCAGAACAATGGCAAACAAGAGCTGGAAATGATTGGAATACCACTGGTCGATCCGCCGAATCCGCGCCGTCAGCGCGCTTTTCCACAAGATTGTTCCAAGAACCTGTTTTCATATCGCCAACAGCGTCTTGTCTGAAATTTTGGCATTCAAAGTCTTGGCTATCAATTCAAATCCAATTTTTGCTTCAGCTTTCAGTCCCATCGCGGAAGCCAATCCCGCGCTGTCGGTGCTAAGTCGCTCGTTCAGTTTTATGTGGTAATTGTTGTCATCCCCCAAGCCCAATTTGTAGGAATGAAAGTGCAGCGGGTCGCCAAGTTTGGGTATCGTGTTGATATGGGCAAATGAAAACTCCTTTTTCATGTAGTCCAGAAGATGGTCTTGGAGCACCAAAACAAGATGCTTGCCCAGGTGTTGAAAAGTCTCAATTTTATGGTGAAGTTGAAGAAGGGTTGTTTTGGCTGTCATTTTCCAATTCATTCCGTAGGATTTGTCGCCAAAGCGTTCCTCTGCTCCTTCCAAAACATCCAAGTCGATCAAGAGCCTTTGCCTTTCTGGCCAAATGGTTCCTGAGGTATCCAACGTTTGCAATTCGATGCCGACAAAATCAATTGCTCTATTTTCCCTGACGGACGCCAAAAAGTAGTCCACACTCCCACCCGGAATCGCGATTTCAGGAATCACGTGCAATTCATTGCCCGGTTCGTGTAGCGTGAGCAAATGAATGCAGTCAAGGAAAATTCTTCGTTTTTCAATCAGGCGGTGGGGGCAAATTATCACGCTCTGGTTGTCTTTTCCATGCCGCACCGTGCATGTTCCAATGGATACGCTTGGCTCGCTTTTGCGAACCTTTATGCACTTTTTGTTAATGTCTCCACAGTGTTGCGAATGGACCACTTCATTCCAGTCAATGCGTTCATTCTTCGTTGAAAAGTTGAAGAACTCCGCTATTTTCATTTTTGTATTCATTGATTCTTCTTTTTGAAATTTCAATGTACTCCGCCGAAATGTCGATTCCGATTGATTTTCTGTTGTGTTTCAAGGCAACGAGCGCGGTAGTGCCACTGCCTGAAAATGGGTCTAAAACAATTCCTTGTTTTGGGCAGGTCGCCAAGATTGGGATTTTGCAGAGGTCTTCGGGATAGACTGCGTAATGCTCTTTCCGCTTCTGCGTGTCTTCGGGGATGATTTCCCAGACGTCGCTCGGAAGTGTTCCATCAGGATGGTAGAAAAGGAAATAAAAGCCTTTTTGCGCCAATTCTTTGGCTCTGCCGGAAACTTTCTCCGCATCGGAATGCGTGGTTCTTTGCTGACCTCGGATTATCATTCTGAAATCAGCAATCTCGTGGCGGCTGATCCGGTCAAGCACATGGTTTAGAGCTTGAAGCGCATTCTTTTTTTCTTCCTGCGTCAATGCTGTCGAGAGTTCGATTTGACGTTTGTATCTCACCCCGCTTACTCCTGTCGCGGAAATCACCGCGCCATTTTTCACTATGGTTTTTCTGGGGGCGGAGCGAATTTTTGAAGTTTCGTAGTAGTACTTCTTCTCATCTTTCACAAAGTGGAAAATATTCTCGTGGGTGTTTCTCAATTTGTCCTTGCTGCTGTTCAGTCCGCCTTTGTGTTTGCTCCAAATCACGCTGTTTCGTAGGATCCAATTCTGGTCGTCCATCATTTTTATTGAGACTCGCCAAGGGATGCCCAACAATTTCTTGTTTCGGTATGTGTCTCCCAGGTTCAGCCAAAACGAGCCCGTAGGCTTTAAAACGCGGTAAAGTTGGTCTGTTATTTTCAATAGGCCATTGATGTACTCTTGGAAGCTATCTTCGAGTCCGATACCTCCGCCGCTGTATTGTCTTTGCCCCCAGTAGGGTGGGCTTGTGATGACGCAATCGACAGCATCGTTCGGTATGGAATGGAGGACCTCCAGGCAGTCCCCCAGCAGAAACAGGGGGGCAACATGCCCAGGGGCGTTGAGTAGATAGTCGTTTATTTCCTGTCTGCGATCCATTCTGCTAATGTAATGTTTTTTGGATCTTGCCGCCATCGGGGCCACGGGATCCTTCCAAGAACATGCCTGCGGGCTTGGAGTTCGGCGTACACAGCTCGACCGCGCCTTTTTCAGGGCCAGAGGCTGGCCATGCTGACCATGATCTTTTCCATGTGGGCGCGCATCTGGTTGTCGGAGCAGTTGAAATGGTTGGCTATCATGGCGAAGGCGATGGTCCGGCCCGAGCGGGTGGTGGCGTATCCGGAGTAGGCCCGGATGCGGCGGACGGAGCCGCTCTTGGCCATGATCTTGCCCTCGGCGGCGGTTCCGCGGCAGAGGCTGCTCAGGGTGCCGGTCTTCCCGGCGATGGGCAGTGAGGCCAGGAAGGTTTCGGCGTTGGGGCTGCGCAGGCGCATGTGTCGGAGCAGGAAGACCATCTGCTCGGCCGTGAGGGCGTCGTAGCGCGAGAGGCCGCTGCCGTCCTCGATGCTGAGGCCGCGGGTGTCCATGCCCTTGGCGGCCCAGAACTCGAGCATGGCCTGGGCGCCGGCGGAGGTGCTGGCCTCCGACTTCTTGGCAAGGCCGATCTGGCAGAGCAGGTTTTCGGCGTAGAGGTTGAAGCTGATGAGGTTGGTGACGCGGACGATCTCGGAGAGGGGCGGGGAGAGGAGGGTGTCGAGCATGTGGACGCCGGTTCCGGGGGCCTTGCCTTCGAGGGCCATGGCGCGGCGGGTGGTGGGCGGCTCGGCCACGCGGATGCCCGCCTGCGCGAGGGCCTCGTGGAGGCGCTGGGCCAGGAGCAGGGGCGGGTCGGGCACGGAGCCGTTGACGCTGAACTCGGAGCGGCCCAGGGGGATCTCGCCCGTGGCCAGGCGGTGGAGGTCGTTGGGGGCGCCGTAGATGTAGGCGTTGTCGTAGCCGATGCTGGCGGCCCGGACCTGGTTGTCGAGCACCAGGCCAGGGATCGGCGGCTCGGTGCGGAGCAGCGTGGCCGGACTGCCCGGCACGGCGGAGGTCTTGAAGACGAGCGCGAAGCTGTTGTCGTGGAAGCACAGGGCCGATGGGCTGGCGCCGTAGAAGTTGCCCATGTTTCCCCAGGTCCAGGTGTCGGGCACGTTTTGGCTGGGGTAGAGGCTGGCGTCGGCCACCACGGCTCCGGAGATGCTGTCGATGCCGCTGTCCTTGAGCAGCTTGGCCCAGGCCTGGAGGAAGTTGGCGTTGTGGCTGAACCGCTCGGAGCCCAGGGTGGGGTCTCCGCCGCCGAGGACTATGAGGTTGCCGCGGAGCAGGCGGGCGGCGGTGTCGAGGCTGCCGTCGTGCCGGAGGTAGGTCGGGAAGCGGAAGTCGGCGCCCAGCAGCTCGAGGGCGGTGGCGGTGGTCAGGAGCTTCTGGTTGGAGGCCGGGGCCACGGCCAGGCGCTCGTTGAGGGCGGCCAGGGTGTCGCCGGTCTCAAGGTCGAGGGCCAGGAAGGCCAGCGAGGCGTTGCGGAGTTCGGGCAGGGCGTGCATCTGGCGCAGCGCGGTGGCCAGGGCGTTCTGTCCGACGACCTGTCCCGTCTGGGCGCTGGCGGCGGGCGTGACCAGGGAGGCCAGGGCCAGGAGGAAGAGGAAGGGCAATCTTTTCATGGTTTCGCGGTTCTTGTGCGGCGCAATTTAACCAATGGCGGGCCAATGTCCAAGCGTTCTGACGCGGCGGGGCTTGGACAGGGCCCCGAAAAGCCCTACTTTTGGACTCCATGAAAAGAACCCTCGCCCTGCTAGGGGCATTGCTTTGGGCCGGATTGGCCTTGGCCCAGACGGCCTGGCTGGAAGGCCAAGTGCTTGACCAGGACGGACGCCCGATCCGGCCGGAGCCCTCGGTGGCCGTGGTGGGCGGCGCGGGCACCTACACCCGCCCCGATGGCCGCTACGAGCTGGAGCTGCCCTCGGGCGAGGCCCTGGTGGTGCGCTTCAGTTGCGTGGGCTACCAGAGCCAGGAGTTCAGCGTGCGGCTCGGCCCCGGCTCGCGGCAGGAGCTCTCGCCCCGGCTGCAGAAGGAGGACCGTACCATCGGCGAGGTGCGCATCGAGGAGGTGCGCCGGCACGAGTCGGTCATGACGCTCGACCCCAAGGTCGTCTCGGTCCTGCCCAGCGTCTCGGGCGACTTCAACGCCCTGCTGTTCTCGCAACTGGGCGTCTCGTCCAACAACGAGCTCAGCTCGCAGTACTCGGTCCGCGGGGGCAACTTCGACGAGAACCTGGTCTATGTCAACGACATAGAGGTCTATCGCCCCTTCCTGGTCCGCTCGGGCGAGCAGGAGGGGCTGAGCTTCATCAACCCCGACATGGTCTCATCCGTTGTCTTTTCGGCGGGCGGCTTCGAGGCCAAGTACGGCGACAAGATGTCCTCGGTGCTCGACGTGCGCTACAAGCGGCCGCGCGCGTTCGCCGCCAGCGCCGCGGGCAGTCTGCTGGGCGCCTCGGCCCACCTCGAGGGCATGTCGCGCGGGGGGCGGCTCACGCACGTCTCGGGCCTGCGCTACAAGACCGCCCGCTACATCCTGGGCAGCCTCGAGACCACGGGCGACTACTTCCCCAGCTTCATCGACTTCCAGAGCTTCGTCAACTTCGAGGTCAACGACAAGCTCGACCTGGCCGCGCTGGTCAACGCCGGACGCAACAGCTTCGTGGTCCTGCCCGACGACCGCAGCTCCTCCTTCGGCACCCTCGACATTCCGCTCAACATCTTCATCGACTTCGAGGGCAGCGAGCGCGACAGCTACACCACCCTCATGGGCGCCCTGACGGCCGACTACCACCCCACCGACGACCTGCGCCTGAAGTTCTTCGCCTCGGCCTTCGACAGCCGCGAGCAGGAGACCTTCGACATACAGGGCCGCTACTCGCTCAACCTGGTGGACCGCCAGCTCGACTCCGACACCTACGGCGACAGCGTGGCCAACATCGGCGTGGGCCGCTACCTCGAGCACGCCCGCAACTTCCTCGACATGAGGGTCGTCAACCTCTACCACAAGGGCTACTGGGCCCAGGGCGGCCAAGACCGCTACCTGCAATGGGGCGCCAAGCTGCAAGGCGAGTTCATCGACGACCAGCTCAAGGAATGGTTCCTGCTCGACTCGGCCGGCTACTCGCTGCCCTTTTCCGACAGCCTGGTGCTGCTCAACCAGAGCGTCCGCGCCCAGGCCAGCCTGCGCAGCGCCCGCGCCGAGGCCTACCTCCAGCAGACCCTCCGCTGGGACCTTCCGCGCGGCGGCGAGCTCATCGCCACGGCCGGCGCCCGGGCCAACTACTGGACCTACAACGGCGAGCTGCTGCTCAGCCCCCGCGGCGGCCTGGCCTGGCAGCCCCTCTGGTACCGCGCCGACTCCAGCCGCGTGGACCTGCTCTTCAAGCTCTCGGGCGGATACTACTACCAGCCGCCCTTCTACCGCGAGCTCCGCGCCCAGGACGGCAGCCTCAACCCCGATCCCCGCGCCCAGCGCAGCATCCACCTGGTCCTGGGCGCCGACTACAACATCACCCTCTGGAACCGGCCCTTCAAGATCATCGGCGAGCTCTACCACAAGCAGATGCGCGACCTGGTCCCCTACGAGGTGGACAACGTCCGCATCCGCTACTACGCCTTCCAGCGCGCCACCGGGCACGCCACCGGCCTCGACTTCAAGATCAACGGCGAGTTCGTCAGCGGCGTCGATTCCTGGTTCAGCCTCTCGCTCATGCAGACCCGCGAGAACATCGAGGGCGACGGCCACGGCTTCATCCCCCGGCCCACCAACCAGTTGCTCAACATCGGCATGTTCTTCCAGGACTACCTCCCTGGCAACGACAACTTCAAGACCCACCTGAGCTTCCTTTACGGCTCGCGCATGTACCACGGCCCGCCCAACACCGCCCGCCACCTGGCCACCCTGCGCCTGCCGTCCTACTTCCGCGTGGACCTGGGCTTCTCCATGATCCTCAAGGGCCTCGACCCCGACGGCCGCCCCGAGGGCTTCCTGGCCGGCAGCGCCTGGGCCAAGCCGTTAGAGAGCATCTGGCTCGCCGTCGAAGTCTTCAACCTGCTCGACGTCAGCAACGTCATTTCCTACCAGTGGATCAGCATCGTGCCCAACTCCGTCACCCCCGTGGGCGACTTCCCCGACCAGTTCGGCGTCCCCAACCGCCTGACCGCCCGCCGCCTCAACCTGCGGCTGAACTTGCGGTTCTGAGGGGGGCAAGTTGCGTTCTGTGTGGCAATTCCCAATCACCCATTTCCGACAGATTCGGGCTGTTATGATACCAAGTTGAGCTCGATGGTGGAATATGCCAATCGCCTACGTCGTGCGAAATTTGGCTCGAAATGGACGCTGATGACCTGGAATTGGCGGATATATCGGTTTTGCTGAATAAGCTAAGCTTCGCCAAAACTTAATTTTCACACATTTATTTTACAAATTCAAGGGGCATCATAAGGCAATAACGGAAACATACAGCCGCCGTTTTGCGCTTGTGTTGCGCCCTGCGGCAAGCGCAAAATGGTCGGCTATAATACGTTAGTCGCATATTTCATCAATCGTATTATAGAATTCTTTATAACTACTGCATTTTTCTTTTAGCCAAAGATTTTCAAAGTCATCCTTGGTTGAAATACGCATTAAATGTTCGATGTGTCCTTTATGTTTATCATAAATTTTATCAGCCAAACCAAATATATCGTTTAAATCTTTTGCAGGATGAAAAAAATACGATTGTGGGTCTATCAATTCCAAATCATAGCCCAAGGTGCTCTTTATATTTTCTTTATTCATACGTTCATCAATTCTTGGTAAAATTTCATATAGTGCTAAAAACCAAGTTTCAATTTCCATTATCGCAAATAGAAATTGTTCTATTCCTTAATAGTGGGACAAAAAGAAATGCTTACATTGCACCATGAAAAAATACGAAGCAATATTGGCCAAGATCGCGGGG
>JFJP01029748.1_pt1 | contig 16526 bp, 15 predicted proteins | sample 431651 | NCBI WGS metagenome assembly JFJP01 (sample SAMN02602958, study PRJNA72255) | Microbial mat metagenome, whole genome shotgun sequencing project. | biome: fresh water; feature: sink hole; material: water; isolation source: purple microbial (photo- and chemosynthetic) mats found in... | reverse complement strand
AATGGTCCTGATGTATGCCATCAACGCCAAGTTGAACAATTGGTGGGAGGAACTGACCCTGATCATCTGGGGTGCTCCAGCACGTCTGGTCGCAGAAAATGCGATGATTCAGGAAAAAATACGGCAGGCCATGCATGTCGGCGTCAACGTATCGGCTTGCATTGCCTGCGCGGATCAATTGGGTGTGACCGATACGCTGCGTGAAATGGGGATTGAAGTGAAAGGATGGGGAGCAGGATTGACCGAGGCGTTGAAGGACGGGATAAAGGTACTCTCCATCTGAGTCTGATCTCGGAGGGAATCGCAACTCGCATGAAACAGTCGTAAATCGACTGTTTGTACCGGAATCACAGTTCGATCCTGACAGGAGTGGCAATGGAACAGAAAGAAATGTCGGAACCAATCTCGGCAGCCGCTGTGACTTACAGGGAACGGATGGAACGATATGAAGCGGCGCTGGTTGTGCAGAACCGGGACATCAACCGAATCGGAAACCTGCGGCTTTTTGCCTTTCTTACAGGGGCAGGCTTCGCGGCAGGTTTCGGCCTCTCCCATCGGCCTGTTGCGGCCTGGATTGGCGGGGCAGCGGGTCTTTGCCTGTTCCTCTGGCTTGTGATCTGGCATGATCAACTTTTTCGTGAACGCAAGAGAACCACGCTGCAGCGGGACATTAACCGGGAAGCCTTGCTGCGGGTTACGGATCAGTGGCATTCGCTGCAGGATGATGGCTCCGCCTACCGCATGGAATCCCATCCGTTTTCCGAGGATCTGGACATTTTCGGTCCGGGCTCTGTCTTCCAATGGTGCAATACTGCCGTCTCTCCGGCGGGCCGGGAACAATTCGCAAACTGGCTGTCCATTCCGGAACAGAATCCGGACATGATCCGCGAACGGCAGGAGGCGGTCAGGGAACTGGCGCCGCTGCTGGATTGGCGGCAGGACCTGCAGACCGAGGCCCGTTTGCATCAGGGCGAATTCTGTGCGGCAGACGCATTGGAAAAATGGGCGGATGAATCGGAAAAAAGCTGGAAGATGCGAGGCGTTCTTTCCTTCATGCCGATTCTTGCCTGGGTTCTTCCAGGGGTGACATTGGTCATGGCCATCTTGCCTTCGTTGGTTCCCGGGTTCCATTATTCCCCACTCGCCCTGATGGTTCTGTTGGAAACTTTGCTCCTGGTCTGGCAATACAGAGCCCGGACGAAAGTGCTGCAGGATGCGGAACGGGCTGCAGCCGACATCAAGGTCCACCAGCAGATTCTGGCACGTCTTGAATCCTCCTCCCTGAAGGCGCCGCTGCTGCAGGACATGAAGAACAGGCTGAGGGACCGTCACGACCGTTCTGCAGCGGAACAGACAAGGCGGCTTGCGCGTATTGTGGATGCGCTGGGCAATCGGAACCATCAACTGTATATCGTGATGGACATCCTGTTTCTGCTGGATTGGCATTTCCTGTTTGCCATCGAACGATGGAAGAAGGAATCCGCCGCGCATCTTGCGGATTGGGTGGCCGTGAACGGACAATTGGAAGCTTTGTGCACGTTGGCCGGCATTGCGCATGCGCATCCGGACTGGGTGATGCCGGAAGTCCTGGAGGTGCCGGAAGTCCTGGAGGTGCCGGAAGACCGGGAGGTGCCGGAAGACCGGGAGGTGACGAAAGTCATGAAGGGGCCGGATTCGCCAAAGCATGACGTTCCATGCAGGTTCATGGCGGACGGACTGGGACATCCCCTGCTTAAAGCGCCCTGTGTGACCAACCCCGTCCTATTCGGAAAGGGAGAGGCCATTCATCTCATCACGGGTTCCAACATGTCGGGCAAGAGTACCCTGCTCCGCACCATTGGAGTGAATCTGGTTCTGGCCATGGCTGGAGCGCCTGTGCATGCAAAGGCATTTCAGTTTGCACCATGCCGTCTGTACACCTGCATGCGGACCCGGGATGACATCGAACAGGGTATTTCCTCGTTTTATGCGGAACTGCTGCGCATCAGGACGCTGGTTCAGGCCATCGAAGCCGGAGAAACCGTGTTCTGTTTTCTCGATGAAATATTCAAGGGAACAAACTCCGTGGACCGTCATACCGGTGCCCAGGCGCTGATTCGCTGGCTGGTCGGACAGGATCGGTCGGACAGGCCTGTGATGGGCTTGATCTCCACGCATGATCTGGAACTGGGTACTTTGGAAGAAAGCTGTGACGGCGTTCGGAATCTTCATTTTCAGGAAACGTATGAGAATGGCCGTTTGCATTTCGACTATCAGTTGAGACCGGGAGTCTCCACTACACGCAATGCGCTGTGGCTGATGAAACTTGCAGGGCTGCCGACGGAAGGAATTCAGGAGGAAAACAGATGAATCTCGATCATATCCGCATCGACCATGCCATTCTCCACATCATCGATCCCGCCATCGCCTGCCCGGTCATTTCGGATGTGAATCTGGAACTGGACACGGAAACCGGTGATTACCTCGCAACACACGCGGCACGGATACTGGAGAGCGGTGAAGCAAAGGAATGCTCCTTCAAGTCGGATGAATCCCCGTTCTACAAGACCATCTGCGAACTGAACGGAAACAATTTTCTGGAAACGACGAAAATTCTCGGTCAACGTCTGTTCGACATCATGAAGCAGCATCCCGACATCCCGCCGGCCGATGTTGTGTTCATCTGGGTGGAAGCCAATGGCGCCCGTTACCTGATGATGCTGAAAATGAATTTCCGCCTGCAGTTCATGCACCATGTGGAACAGGAGAGCGACCGCGTTTCGAACCGGATTGTACCGCTTCGTTCCGTTCTGCCGCCTGCTTCCTCGAAAGTGGATGAGGCCATTGTCGTCTGCATGGATGACCTGTCGATCAAAGTCATCGAGAAGTCCTATGAGATCAACGGGCAAAAATCCTTTTACCTTTCCGGGTTGTACCTTGCCTGCGAATGGGATCATTCGCCTGCCCGGAAGATGGATATCCTGACAAAAACCGCAAAAAAACTCAGTGAAAAGTATTCCGGACAACCTGCGGAGGCGGCACTTGATTTCAAGAAAGCCATCCATGAGGTTTACGAGGAAAAAGGCGAAGTGGAAGTGTCAAGGGTTCTGGATGCCGTCTATCAGCATCGGGAGGACATCAAGCACGAGTTTCGGGAGGAGCTCGGGAAGCAGCAGATGACCGAGTCTGTGGTGAAGGCACCAGAAGCCATCATTCAGAAGAAAATCGGCAAGCAGACACTCAAGACGGATACAGGAATCGAAATCAGCATTCCGTTGGACCAATACCGGGACGGGAATGCGGTGGAATTCATCAACAACCCTGATGGGACCGTATCCATTCTTATCAAGAATGTGAATCGGATTCGTTGAAGAACAGGTATTTCGATGCCTGTATGAAGCTGTATGGGATGAATTCGAACGAATCCCAAAAACCGAACGAATCCGAACGAATCATTAGCGTTCGGATTCGTTCGCTGATTGGCATGCAGGAGGAATTCATGTGGAACTTCAAATGGCGCTTCTTCTCGCTGGTGAAAGCAAATATCTTGATCTCTGCTTTTCTCGTGCCTGACCCTGTATGCATGAGAGGATGGCGATGATTCTTATGGGGTTTTATGACGCTCAGAGCTGGTGTCCGCAGGCATTGCAGAACTTGGCAGTCATATTCTGCTTCGCGCCGCATTCGCCGCAGAAGCGGGACTGGGCCATCTTTTCCCCACATTCCGGGCAGAATTTCGCGTTCTTTTCCTGTGCGGCGCCGCATTTCGGACAGCTGGCCCGGATGACGTCCTTCCAGGCTGCAGCATCCAGATGCTTGTCTTCATCCGCCATCCGCGCATGTGCCCAGACTTCCTGCACGGAATGGCTGGCTTGTGCGGCAGCCATCTCCACACCCAGTTCGGGTGCACAGTTCTTGCAGAGTCCTTTCGATTGATTCCAGCATTTTTGCCGGCAAACCCAGCTCTGACACCGTGGGCACTGCACGAAAGACTCTGTCAGTTCATTGATGGACTTTTCAAAAGCATCATCATGCGCCTTTTCCCATGCCGCAGAATTGGCATGATTGCTCAGGTCCGCAGCCCGGCTGAAAACACCGCCGAACAGACTGCTGGCTGTATCCATGATGGTGGAGACCGATCCAGTCACGGATGGTGCGAAACGGGTGCGGTGGCCAGCCCCACAGCGATCGCACAGGAACTCGAACTGGAAGCCCTTGTTGGTCGACAAGTCGTTGTAATGACTGGTGAAGTGGATTTTTCCGCTCATGGTGCTGTTGTCTCCTTTCAGTCCGAACCTGTTAAGCCCGATGATATCATTCTTTTGCGAACCGGGAAAGGAGGAATGTGCATCTGTTTCCGAAATCCGGCGGACGCCGGGATGTTGCCGTGAGTCCATATGTGGAGAAATTCGGACGGAATGGTCAATGATGCGCATGCAAGCTGCGGAGACCGGAAAAACCTATCATTTTTCCGGTGGATTCATCGTACAGTCTCAGATTCAATGACATCAGGCTCTGCAGGAGTCCGAGGGAAGGAATGGACTTCAGTTCCGGCTGGGCATTCTGGCATTCACGCAGACGATAATTCGGGATTTTCGGATTCAGATGGTGAATGTGATGATAGCCGATATTGCCCGTGAACCAGCGAAGGACAGCCGGAAGCCTGTAATACGAACTTCCTTCTGTTGCAGCCTTGACAAGATCCCAGTCCTTGTTGCGCGACCAGTATACGTTCTGGAACTGATGCTGGACATAAAAGAGCCACAAGCCACAGCTGGAGGAAACAAACACAATGGGAAGCTGGATGATCAGATAGTACTCGATGCCAAGCGTCAGACTCACGGCAAGTATGATGCAGGCAAGCGATGCATCCGTGAGCAATGTGTTCAGGTTTTCCTGCAGAGACCGATGCCTGCCGGGGAATCGGTTCATGATGACAAAAAGGAAAAACGGGGCAATCAGAAACAGGAAGAATGGGTTTCGATACAAACGATACAACCCTCTGGTCAGTTTCGTACTTGCAAGATACTCCTGGGCTGTCAGGGTCCAAATATCTCCGACACCTTTTTTGTCAATATTCCCGACTGTGCCATGATGGGTCAGATGGCTTTTCCGCCATTCCTCAAAGGCTGTGAGCGTCAGAATTCCTGTGATGATGCCAACGATGCGGTTTGTCTTCTTTGCATGGAAAAAGGAGCCATGGGCGCAGTCGTGAAAAATGATGAAAATGCGGATGTGGAAGCCGGCGCCGAGGAGGGTCAGGGGGATCAGCAGAAGGACGGGAAGACTGAAGTGGAGAACCAGAACCATGGCCGATATCGTAAGAAAATAGGGAATCAGGGTATTCAGAAGTTGCAAGGACGCCCTGACCGCATTTGTATCTGCATATTTCTTCAGATTCATTACCCACATGGGTCTGTTCATGGCATGACCTTCTCTCCATTCATTGCTCCGTGAGAAATCCGATACCAGCATGCATGCATGATGTTCCAGTGGCATGCCAGTGATTTGATGAAGTCCTTGTAAATCCTGCTGCATATTTACCACTTTCCGTGACCGATACTCTATCTTTTGTGGGCGGCTTCTGAGAAAATGATTGACGTATGGGTCGGACAAATCTACGCTTGTCATGTCAGCGCTTGTCATGTCTACGCGTGTCAAGTCTGCGTTTTTCTTGTCGAACAGCAGGGAACGGACCGCCTGGGTCAGGTCGGCGCTGAGTCGAAGGCGAAACCCATCGGGAATCTGGTTTCACACGGGAGGAAGCACATGCCGGGACGGATTCTGATCGTGGATGATGATGAAAACATTGTTCGCCTGTTGAAACTGTATCTGGGGGATGCCGGATATGATGTGGATGTGGCCGTGGACGGCAGCAGTGCCCTGACGCGCTTTCACGCAGGGAAACCCGATCTGGTGCTGCTGGATGTCATGATGCCGGTCATCAATGGCTGGGAAGTGCTGCGGCTCATTCGCGGCGAGTCCGCCACACCGGTCATCATGCTTACGTCCCGTGACCTGGTCGAGGACAAGGTGAAGGGGTTTGACCTCGGTGCGGATGATTATGTGATCAAGCCGTTTGAACCGAGAGAAGTCCTTGCACGCATCCAGGTCCGGATGTCGAAACGTGAACCGGGAGCCGTTGAAGTCCATGAGGGCAAGGCGGCGGAGAAGGAACGCGGTGTGGCCGAGTGCGGCAACCTTCGGGTGGATCTGAACCGGTATGAAGTTCTGAAGGATGGCGTGAAGGTGGTTTTGAAACCCAAGGAAATCCAGCTGCTTTATTTTCTCCTGCAGAACCGGAATCTTGTCTTTTCCCGTGACCAATTGCTGGAGAAAGTATGGGAATATGATTTCATGGTGGATACGCGAACCGTGGATGTACATGTGAAGCGGCTGCGTCAGACGCTCGAACCCTCCAATTCGTCCTGGAGCCTGAAAACGGTCTGGGGTGTCGGATACAAGATGGAAACCAGGTGAGCCGGATTTTCGGAATGCGGCATGAATCGGCAAGAACAGAAATGAAGCGGCTTCAACCGATAGGATAGATCATTTTCATGAATTCGGGGGAACGATGGGCAAGAGCCTGTTCCGAAAACTGTTTCTGGTGTATGCAGGGGTTCTGACTGCCGTTGTGGTGGTCCTGTCCCTGATTCTTTCCGTGCTTTACACCAACCGGATGTACGAAGAAAAACGGCAATCGCTCTCGAGCGCGGGTACGATGGCAAACCGGGCGATGGGAGAATATCTGGACGGGTTGATCGGCAAGGACCGTCTTTCGCAAAACATGGATATGATCGGGTATATCGCGGATGCACGCATCTATGCAATCCGGTACAATGAGGAAAATCTGGCCGAGATTGCGGCCCAATTGGCTGATGAGTCCCAGGCTGATGAGGAGCTTATGACCGATATGTCCGCATTGCTCGGAGGGGAGCAGGTTTTCCATACGCGGGCCTACTCGGCAAAACTCGATACGGATGTGGTGCTGGCTGGATTTCCCATGACACAGGGAAATGAGATACTTGGGGGTATCCTCATGTATGCACCGTTGGATCGGGTTACACGGGATGTACTCCAGATGAATTATGTCGTTTTAGGCATCGCAATCGGTGCCTTGCTGGTTGGTACACTGTTTCTTCTTCAGTTGACCGGAAAAATCCTGCAGCCCATTCGGGATATGCAGCTTGCGGCTGTCAGACTTGCCTCCGGAGAGAGTGCGGCACCGATCCCCATCCACAGTCTGGATGAGATCGGCCGGCTGGCGAAAGCGTTCAATCACATGCAGGAACAACTCATGAAAACCGAGGAAGTACGCAGGGGATTCATCGCAAATGTCTCGCATGAACTGCGTACGCCGCTTACCTCCATCCGCGGGTTTCTTCAGGGAATGATTGACGGGGTCATCCGGCAGGAGGCGGTTCGGGAGCACCTGCTTCTGATGATGGACGAAGTGATGCGGCTGAACAAACTCACCGGTGAAATTCTTGATCTGGCAAAACTGCAGTCCGGGACGCTCCTCCTCATGAAGGAACGGACGGACCTCCGCCTTCTGGTCATGGAGACGGTCGCGTCCCTCAAGGGACTTCTGGGAGAACGTTTCCTGCAGTTGGAGGTGGAAGCGGGGGAGCCTGTTTTTGCCTATGTGGACCCCGACAGAATGCGGCAGGTGCTTGTCAACCTGGTTGGGAATGCCGTCAAATTCACACCGGACGGGGGCCGGGTCGGCGTATCCGTTTCACGGGATGGTTCTGAAGTCCTCCTGGATGTTCATGACACCGGCATAGGAATTCCAGAAGCGGAATTACCGTTGATATTCGACAAGTTTCATCGTGTGGATAAATCCGGTAATCCTGCTTATGGCGGGAGCGGTCTTGGCCTCAACATCGCCAGAACCGTCGTGGAGCTGCACCGCGGATGGATTACCGCAAGGCGTCTGCCAGAGGGGGGAACGGCTTTCACAGTCGGACTTCCGGAAAACTGAAGAAGCGGCGCGTTTACAAATCGTTTACAAATCGCCGTCCTCTTTATTTACGCAGGAGGTGTAGGATGAAAGGGTGGAAGCATCGAGAATTCACCGACGCATCCCGATGAATTTTGAAACAGAAGGAATCTCGCTTCGGCGACGAATTTCGACTGGAAAGGAAATAACGGATGATACGCAAAAAAAAGAAGGCGCATCGATGGATTGCCGGCTCAATGGCGAGTCTTGCAATGGTCCTGCTGTTTTCTGCCTGCGGGTTGTCCGTCAAGGACGGGGAGCACGTTTTCTCATTGAACAGACAGGATGGCACCATGACAGGAACACCGGATGTCATTACATCGCATTCCGAGAAGCCATCACCGGCTGTCAGTCCTGTTGCATCCGACGAAGGAAACACGAATTCGGGCGAAAATCCTGCCACAGCTCCTCAATTGTCGGTCGATGCTGCGATGCCTTCTGAAGAAACAGCAGGAATTGCGAATCAGACTGCTGCAGCTGAGGCAGGGAAACCGGAAAAGACACCCACGCAAACCCCATCGTCTGACATTTCACCTGAATTTTCTGCAACCGCTGAAGCACCTCAAGAAGAGGCGGAGATCATCGTCCGATCCGGCAACATTCTCTCCAGCACGGAGAAGGAAGCCCTTCTGAAGGAATTGGAAAGCGAACTGGATAGCCTTTTCGGGGCAATCGCTGAAGTAAACGCCGAACCACAGCCCGATCTGCCGGAATAAAGGAGCAATAAGTATGAACACACGGTCATTCGCAAAGGGGTTCATCATCATGACTCTTTTCTCACTGATGCTTTCAGGCACAATGCTTTCCGCGCAGGCGGAAAGCGGGCGCCTGTCCGGCGGTGATGCAGCGACCCGGGAGGCATCCCGATCGGCAAGAGGGCCACGATCGACGGACGGAACCGAGGTTCAGCGGAAAGCACGGCTGGAAATGCGGGCGCGTCTTGCGGTCAGCAACCGTTTGGCACTGAATATCGGCACATTGAAGTATGAAGCGGCCGAGCGGTTGAAGCTGGCGAAAAACCGGATCCAGCGGTTGATGAAGAACAATGATGGTTTGACCGGAGATCAATTGGCGGCTCTGAAGGATGTCGTCGTGCAGCTGAAGAATCAGCGCGAAAATATTACCGCGCAGGAAAAAGTCCTTCGTGAAGTCAGGAAACGTTTTGAGGCGCTGCGGCAGGAAGGGCAATTTTCCGAAGCCGTCCCGGTGGCGGACGAACTCATCTCTTCCCAGAAAACAATGCTGGAACTGCTTCGGGCAAGCGAATCAGGCATTTCAACCATCATCCGGATCCAGGAGAATCAGAATTGATCTTGGTCAGGTTCGTGCGGTGCATCCGGTTCGCTTGGCGCTTCGGAAGCAGGTCCTTCTTCCTGTGCCGGTTCATTCATGTCCGGTTGTTCAGGCGGGGGCGCTGTCTCCGCTTGCCCGCCATTCCAGGGATTCGCATTGGATTTCCAGGGATCGGACGGGTTCCAGGTCTGGTTTTGATTCCAGGTTTGGGTCCGGTTCCACGCCTGCCCGCTGGATGCAGGTCCTTTCTGATTTCTGCGTCCCTGTCTCCGTTTTTTGATTTCCTTTGAAATGATGATGAATGCGACGATTCCGGGCCAGCTGACGGAAGTCATGCGGACGCCGCGGAAGCCGCCAAAGAGGATGGCAGCCAGCAAAATGGCGCCCAGCACGGAAACGGCAAGGATGGTTTTGCGGAAATTCGGGTTTGCCGGATGGAACAGCCATTGATACCAAGGCATCTGGTTCTGGAATTCTGATTCAGGATTGTAACCGGGCGGCGGTGCAAACCCTTGCTGATCACTGAAATCCGGATTCTGCCCGAAACCCGCATCGACATGGGGTTCTGCTCCAGGGGCCACCTCTTGCTCCGGGGTGGAAGAGTCTGTGTGCTGTGAAAAACCGGTGACGGTTTCCGGTGCGTTCATGGTCTGCGCAGGATAATCCGGAGATTTCGGCATGTGATCAGCCGGGTGACGACGGCTTTTCAATGGGGTCGGAGCCGAAAGACGCGGCACATGGCCAACAGGCACTCCTTCCTGACCGGAACCTGTCTGCGCAGCCGCAGACTGCTCATCGGCGGAACCCTTCAGCGTGACATTGTTCCAATAGGCATACTGGGAAAGCACTTTGCAGATGCCTTCCGTGGCTGTTGCGTAACGTCCGACCGGATAGGAATGGTCGTTGTTCCTTGGTTTGATGAACGCATCACAGAACGGAAGGCCGTTCTCGGTTCCATCCTGAAGCCTGATGTATTCGATGTCTGCCGGAACGAGAACCCATGGACCTTCGGGAAACAGCGCGGTGATGGTGGTTTCCCGGATTTCCCAGATGCCTTCGCGATAAGCGGGACCTTGTGGAATGGACATGAGAAGGTCCTCCTTTGTTTGCATGGAATGGGTTGATAAGCCCGGAATACCGAGTGAATGGATCTTTCTTTGCCAGGCGGCAGTCTTTCCAGTTTGCGAATGGGACGTTGTCTTTTCCTTCATTTTAGCATGAACCCTGTTCGACAGATATAGTCCTGTGTCTTGTATCAGCAATGGATCTGATGTAAGATGACAGACAAGAGCACACGAAGCAAAGAAGCCTTCGGACGGGAACCCGTCTGAAGGTTTCTTTGGGTTTTTGGAAGGCATGCTAGACATCACGGTCAAACCGGAGAAAGAGGTCATGCCATGGGACATGCTGTTGAATGTGAAATGGATGCGAGGTCTCCTTTGTGCGCCATTTTGAGACAGAAATCTCTGGTGGCGGTCTACCAACCAATCCTATCGCTTGTTCAAAGGCGGATTGTCGGATATGAGGGATTGTCCAGGGGGGTCAGCCCGGAAACCGATCAATGGATGCAACCTTTGGATATGTTTCGGGAAGCGGCGCGACTGGATGCTGCCGTAGAAGAATGGGAAAATGAATCGGCTGTTCAGACTTATCAGCCGGTTCGGGCGGATTCCTTGAAACTTGAGTGTCCGGAAACCTGTGGGCCTGATTTTCTGATGCGGGAATATGGAACGACCAGCCATACCGTGGCATTGGACCGCCTGTGCCGGGACAGATGTCTGTCCGGATTCGGTGAATTGCTGAAGCAGGACCATGCCTGCCATCTTTTTCTGAATCTTGATGCTTCCATCATCGACAGAGTTTCCGGTTCCGACTATCTGCTCCGGCAGGTGAATCAGCATGGCATTCCCCATGGGAACGTCATCATAGAAATCAATGAGTGTCATGTGCGGCAAGTGGAGCCCCTGGTTCGCTTTGTCAAGCGATACAGGGAAGAAGGCTTTCTGATTGCGCTGGATGACATGGGTGCCGGGTTTTCCAATCTGGATCGGATTTCACTTCTTGAACCGGACATCATCAAGTTGGACCGTTCGCTGGTTCAATCAATCGCAGACAGCCATCACAAGCAGGAAGTATTCAAATGTCTGGTCGGACTTGCAAACAAAGTCGGTGCCGTCGTTGTCGCAGAAGGGGTTGAAACGGAGACGGAGTTGAATGCAGCCATGGAATTCGGCGCGCATCTGATTCAGGGGTTTTGTTTCGCACGTCCGGTTTCTGTTGATGGCCTCGCATCCCTCTCCTTGCCGAAGCGGATGGAAGAGGCGGCCATTCGCTACATGGCGCACATGAATCTGAAAATGACCCTGGAGCGTTCGAATCGCAGAATGCTCGACCAAAGAATCGGCATGCTGGCAAAAATACTTGAGGAGACGGAGCTGGAGGATTTGGAAAAGGTTCTTGGCGGTTTTGCCGCCGGGCAGGCGGATGTCGGCATGGAATGCGCCTACCTGCTGGACGAGGAAGGCATACAGACAACAGCCACCGTCTTCGGAAGTCTGACCGGAAGCATCCACAAACGAAGGGGGTTCGTGTTTTCCCCGACGGAAGCGGGCTCTGACAACTCATTGAAAAAATATTACTACGAACTCGTGAATGCCAGGGTAGGCAAGTATGTGTCCGATCCGTACATTTCCCATGCGACCGGTTCGGTCTGCGTCACCCACTCGCGCATCATCACCCGAAAACACATGGAACGGTACGTGCTTTGTGTTGATTTTCTTCAGGACTGGAACAAACCTGGAGACATGCCTTGAAGCGGACGGCTGACCTTGTCCTTGCTTCGTCAGCACGATCCGCTCAACGGATAATGTCCAGATGTATCTTTCCGTCCTTCACCTCCACAATCCGGTCGGTTTTTTCCGCGATCCGCTGATCATGCGTGACGATGATGAAGGTGGTCCCGAAACGGGCATTGATGTTTCTCAGCAGGTCGTAGATGTTTTCCGTGCTGTCCGAGTCAAGGTTTCCCGTCGGTTCGTCCGCGAGAATGAGCCGGGGCCTGTTGACGAGTGCGCGTGCGATGGCCGTGCGCTGCTGCTGTCCGCCGGACATGTTCGTGGCTCTGTTGTTGGCGACCTTGGATAGCCCGACCAGATTCAGCAGTTCGTCGGCCCAGTCACGCGCTTCCTTCGGTGGATGCACGTCGTGAATGCGGTACGGCAGCAGCACATTTTCCCGCGCGGTGAATTCCGGGAGCAGATAATGGAATTGGAAGATGAACCCGATGGTGCGGTTTCGGAGTTCCGCAAGCGCATTCTTGTCCATTTCCCTGGTGTTGCGGCCCGAAATGGATACCTCGCCGGATGTCGGCTGGTCCAACGTGCCGATGATGTTGAGCAGCGTGCTCTTGCCGCTGCCGGAGGCTCCGATGATGGAGCTGAACGTACCCTCTCCGAAAGAAAGGTCCACGTCATATAGCACTTGTGTTTTCACCGTGGTTCCGTATATCTTGTTGATGCCCTTGAGCGTGATGATGTCTGACATGCTTTCCACCTCGTGGATCGTGCTTGTTGGCAGTATGAAACGATCCTGTTTCGCTATCCGTTCTTGATGACCTCGATGGGGTTGAGCCTGGAGGAGATTCTGGCGGGAATGACAGAGGCGATCATGGCGGATACCAGGGCGAACAATCCTGAAAGGGCGATGAAACCCGGATTGATCAGGATGGGCACAACCGGCGTTCCATCCGGATTCCGCGCAAATGTCGTGAACATCTGGAGAAGGCCGTAACCGAATCCGATTCCCAGTGCCCCACCAAGCAAACCGAGCATGGCACCCTGGAACACAAAAATCAGGCTCGCATCCCGGTCCTTGATGCCCATCGCCTTGAGAATACCGAGCTGCTTGGAGCGCTGCACCACGGAGATGGCCAGAACACTCGCAATTCCAAGCAGGACCGCAATCAGAACAAAAACCTGAATCATGAGGCTGGACACACTCTGACCGTTCAACCCGCTCAGCAGGCTGCGGTTCAAGTCCTTCCAATTGTCGACGACCAGATCTTCGTCCGACAGCACCTCTGCGATCCTGGCACCCATTCCGTCGGCTGAAAAGACGGTTGCGACCTGCATTTCCACAGTCGTAACACGTTTATCCAGACCCAGCACGTTTTGAGCGGTCTCCAGATTGGTGATGATCCAGGAGCGGTTGAGGCTCTGCACATTCAGGTCAAAGAGTCCGGAAACAGTCAGGCGAACCGCGTCTCCTGCAGGAAGCAGGATGAATGCCTTGTCTCCCGGTCGAATGCCTGTCTTCTCCGAGAGGTCTCTCCCGATGATCACTTCATCGGTACGCTCGGGGAGCCTGCCTTCATAGAGGGCTGCGCCGTACTTGTAGATTGGGTCCGAGTCCGCAAGGTTGAAGCCGCGGAGGAGGATCGGTTCCGTACCGGCCTCATATTCGATGAACGCGGAGCCGGATATCGCAGGAGAAACATAGCGGACATCAGGGCTTGCAAGCTTCACCTCATAGACGACCCGCTGCCAGTCCGGAATGGTTCTTTCGTCAGACTCCGAACGGATGGTGATCTGTGAGGAACTGCCGATGGTTGTGTTGACGAGGCTGGCCTGAAGGCCCTGAATGAGTGAGCCGATGAAAACCTGTACGGCCACCCCGACCGAGATGCCCAATGCGATGAGCAGGGTCTGTCCTTTCCCGGACTTCAGGAAACGGAGGGCGATGCTGAATGCCAGTCTCATGCGCCCACCCCCTTCGCGGCGGATAAGGCGCGGATGTCCGAGAATGTCCGGAGGATGCCATCTGCACCGATTTGACGGGCCATGTCGGGATTGAGGGCAAAGGCATGTCCGCCCACGAAAATCCGCGTGCCGTCAAGGTGATGGTCTGTCAGAACCGTACGGAGCTTCTGAATGGCTTTCCCGGTTTCGACCAGGTTGTAGAAGTCGGTGACTGAAACGGCCACAATGGCAGGTTTCACCATCAGGACCGCAGCACGGAACTGTTCCCTCGGGGTGTTGGCGCCGACAAACACTGTGTTCCACCCGCATGCCGCGAAAAAGTCCGAAACCATTCTGGCGCCGATTTCGTGGTATTCCTTTTCCGGACAGAGCACCAGAACCGATCCGGGCTGAATTTCCGTTTTTCTTTGCAATTCCGCGACAGCAGGCCAGCAGCATTCGATGACGGTCCGAACGATGGATGTTTTCACATGTTCATGCCAGATGCACCCGTCATCTCCGATGTCACAGACTTCAGACTGACTGAGTGCCGGTCCGATGATGCCTTCATACAGCTCGGGAAGCGTGCATTGTCCTTCCTTCAGACATCGGAGCGCGAATTGTACGCAACCGTCGCGGTCTTCAGCCGCAAGCCGGTCCTGAAAGGACTGACGAAGGGGGTTGATGATTGCCTCGTTCATGGTGCCACACTTCCTTTCACAAGAAGTCCGTCGGTCAGATCGGCTGACGGTGCGAGCACGATGACGGAGCCGACAGGTGGAACCTCTCCGACGGCAACGTAGCTGTTGTCCTCGATGCCTGGAACAACGGTGATCTGCCGCAGGGTTCCCTGAATGCTTCCGTCCGTTCCTGAAGCAACATCATTCAGAACGAACAGGAAGGGGTTGCCCGTCTGGTCCGTCCCCAGAGCCTCACGCTTCACACCGGCAACCTGGGAAAGGCGTCCGGTTTCGATGACCACATCCGCGTCAAATCCTGAAGCCATCCGGCTGTCCGGAGCGGAAACGACCAGTGTGGCTTCAACTTTTGGTGTTCTGCTGCCGCTGCCGTTTTCCACAGCCGCTTCTTTTGACAGGTCCTCCACCTTTGCGGTGAAGGTGTCATTCAGACCTTTCAGGGTGAAAGCCGCATCCTGTCCGGGCATGACCTGCAAAGCCTCCTGCTGCGTCAGACGTACGACCAGCTTCCAGGTTGAAGTATCCTCAATACGCAAAACGTCGCCGTTTTCAGGATATCTTCCCTCCTTGAGCGGAAAGCTGACCAGAAGACCGTCGATGGAGGCGGTGAGATGACTTTCGGCCAGTTGTCTGTCCAGCAGCTCCAGATCGATTTTGTTCTGGGCCTGCTGCCGGATGAGGGTTCCCGTTTTTTGTGCCGTTGCGTCAGGAAGATCTCCGACTTCGGTTCTGGCAGAGGTAAGGGAAGTTTCCGTTCGCTTCACCTGGTCCGCCAGATCGTTTCTTGCACTTTTGCTGGCATCCAGTACGGATGCGGAGATGGAACCGGCGTCGAAAAGTGTCTGATCCTGTTCCAGACGCGTCTCCGCCTCGGCAAGCTTTCTTCTTGCATTGGTCAAATCAAGTTCCAACTGGGAAACTCTTGCTTTCACCGCGGTGGAGGATGCCGTCAAGGTAGGTGCTGTCAATTCCTTCAGGTCCGATTCGATCTGCGCGCCGGCGAGCAGGAGTTTCTGACGCTGCAGTTCCAGGTCGGCCACATCCAGCTCGGCCAGGACCTGACCTTTCCGGACAAGATCTCCTTCTTTTGCCTTAACGGTTTTCACGCGCCTTGATGTGGACACCGGCAGAAGTTCAACATCTGTCGGCTTCAGTGTCCCGGATACCGAAACTGTTCGCAGGATGTCAACCGTCTCCACTTTTCCGAGTGAAACGGTTGCGGCTTCAGGGCCGCTTGAAAAGACAAACCGCCATACCACTACGGCGGCGACGATGGCAATGGGGATCAGAATGAGACCGATGCGGGATTTTTTCATGATGGCGGGCCTCCTTGCAGGTTGATATTTCAAGGTTACCCTGAATTCATTGCATGAAATCAAATTTTATTCACAATCATTGTGAAATTGCGAAATTGTCCGATTCCGCCCAGGTCAAGCTGTGTCCCTTCTTTATCCCGGCTGAAGGTCAGCATGCGTTCTCCAAGGCCATTCAAACGGTTTTCGAAGGCGGCCCCCTCCGATTCCGCGTCCAGATCAGGCCAATAGCTTGCTTTCATCTCCGAAAGGATCAGGGCGTTTCCCCCCAGTGTGCGAAACTTGCCGGTCTCAACCAGAATTCCGGCTGGTTCCGCGACAATCTGGGTCCAGGTGAATGTCTTTGTCTTGCCGTCCAGCTCAAGCCACTGGTCTCCGGCTTTCGGTGCGAACAGGTCACCTGCCTGATCCCGAACCTTGAAGGTGCCATGCGCAATATCGGGTGGATTCGTTGTTTTGTCCGCCAGGCACCAGCGACCGGCCGGAGAGGGTCCGCTGACGTTTG
>JFJP01020433.1_pt1 | contig 16527 bp, 8 predicted proteins | sample 431651 | NCBI WGS metagenome assembly JFJP01 (sample SAMN02602958, study PRJNA72255) | Microbial mat metagenome, whole genome shotgun sequencing project. | biome: fresh water; feature: sink hole; material: water; isolation source: purple microbial (photo- and chemosynthetic) mats found in... | reverse complement strand
GATCGTCGGCCCGCTCCAGGGCGGCGAGGTCAAGACGCAGCGCCGAGCTGGCAAGACCGACATCGAGGTGGATCACCTTCATGGTCTTCGCTTCAGCACCGGCACCCAGCGGCAGCCCCCTGCCCGGCGTCGAGATCACGCGGTGGCAGACGCGGGCGAGCGTCAGCAAGTCGAGGGCCTGCTTGAGTGCAGCCGAACGCTCCTCGCGATCGACCTTGGCGTAGGTGAACTTATGGCCGAGTTGATTGGGTACGCTGTCGAGCACCGATGCCAGTCGTCGGTGGTGGACGCGGTCTGCGTACTTGGCGAAGTCGTCGCGCACGGTGGCGAGCAGTTCGCGGTGCACATCGGCAACCGGCAGGTAGGACCGCTCACGAGCGAAAGCCTCGACTGCTGCGGGCATCCCGCCGACCAGCACCCAGGCGCGGAAGAGCGCGATGGCCTTGTCGTGCAGGTCGGCCGGCACGCCGCTGCGGATCGCCGACACGGTGAGGCTCTCGTCCAGCCAGCGAGCCAGCGGCTCTTCGCCGCAGGCGTGGCAGAACTCGATGAAGCCCATCGGCTCGAGGTGCAGGTACGAGATGCGACCGACCGGCATCGAGAAGCGGTGATCGGCCAGGGTGAAGTCGAGCAGGGAGCCGGCTGCGATCACCGGCAGCTGCGGCATCTCCTCCGCGAACCAGCGCAGTTTCGCCAGGACCTCGGGCACGGCCTGGATTTCGTCGAGGAAGAGCAGCGCCGAACCATCAGCGGGAATGCGCTGACCGAGTTGCACCTCCAGACGTTGCAGCACGGCCTTGGGGTCGTTGTCGGTGAAGCAGGCTGTGGTCTCAGGCCGCCGCTCCAGATTGACCTCGACCACGCGGCCGAACCGCTGTGCGCCCCAGCTGCGGACCAGCCAGGACTTGCCGACCTGGCGGGCGCCGCGCAGTACGAGTGGTTTGCGGTTCGGCTTGTCGGCCCAGGCGTTTAGGTCAGCGGAGCGAGATCTGAGCATGATGAATGTTAAAAGACAAGGCACTTTTAGCAATCAAGTTGTGATGACATAGCCGACAAAGTCATGCGTGAGATGCATTCAATCGTCTAGTTCTGACAATGACTTACAGACGGTGAATTGCTCAAAACATGTCCCGCTTCGTCAACCACAGGAAAGCCCCGGTGAAAACCGGGCCTTTACTGTGAACAGGTCCAGCCCCAAGGCCGGCGCACAAGCCCACGGCTTTCCGTGCACGAATGACCTCATTCGGTGTGCCCCGGAGTAGGCATACCTGTCCGTCGTGGGTAGGGTGTGGCCGTAGCGGCTGCGATTCGCAGCTGGCAGATGATTCCAGCATGAGGCTGGACGTCATCTCAGGTTGCACTTCCCCGCGAGGTTCCCATGCCGAGTTCAATCTGCCACCACCAGGGTACCCAAGCCTGCGAGCTTGGACGTCGGGCTGTTCGAGAATCATTGAGATGCGCCACACCGCTGGTGAAGCTCGCCTGCGCGCTCCTCTTTTCATGCAGGCTGCTGGTGCTCCTGCTCTGCGTCGCATTGGCCCGTACCGAGGATCGCCTGCAGATCTTCAACCCGCCCGCGCATCAGGGTCAGGCGGTCGATGTGTGCAGCGACCGCATGGCAGTGGCTGAAAACAACCGGGTGAACATGTATCAACGCACGCGCTACGGCTGGACCTTCATGGCCCAGGTGCTGCCGGAAGGCGGGTACATCAGCGGCGTCCAGATCTGTCGCGATATTCTCGCCATCGCTTCCGACGGGAAGGTGCGCATCTACGAACAGGCTCGTCTCAGTGGTGCCTGGAGCTTGCGGACCACGCTTACCGATCCTGCGACCGATCCGGACGGAAATCGGCTGTGGGGACGCAGCATCGCTCTGGATCGCGACATCCTGGTGGTGGGGGGACGCAGCTCGGCGATACCGTGGAGCGACGGTTTCGCGACCGTATTCGAACGCTCGGTCGGTCCAGGTGGATCGTCGTGGCGGCTGAGCGAACACCTGGCTGATCCCGATCCCCCGGCCAACGATCCGGACAATGAGGGACACAGCCAGTTCGGCCTCGTGGTAGCGGTATCGGGCAAGATCATCGCGGTGTCTGGGGGGCAAAACGTCTGGATCTATAACCAGGAAGCGGGGCCAGGTCTGCATTGGCGGCAGCGTGGTCGGCCGATTCCGGTGCAGGCGACCATGCTTGCCCTCGAGGGGAATGTGCTGGCCGCCGGGGATAACTTTGCCGGGGTGGTCAGTCTCTACGAACTGCAGCGTGCGGGTTGGGTTCTGCAGGGTACCCTGAACGCACCAGAGACCGATTCCGGCGGCAATCGCTGGCCGTGGAGCATTGCGCTTGATCTCGACACGCTTGCGGTGCGGGGGACGGGCATCTTCGATTTCACTGATGGTGCCGGCGATGCGCAGGTGCAGATCTACCAGCGCCGGGCCGGCATCTGGTCGCTACGCCAGACGATGACCGTGCCCGGGGGAGGAGTGGAGTTCTACGACAGTCAGCTCCAGCTGCTCGCCCTCGATGATGGAGTCCTGGTGTGCGGGGCGCCCAATTCCTCGGGCCTTAGCGGACCTGACAGAGGTGCCGCCGTAACCTTCTCCACCTCTGCAAAGGGATACACGCTGTGCCAGGTGATCGCACCGACCCAGCGGTTGGCGCTGGCCAGGATCGGGTACAAGCCCGCGCTGACCGCTTTCACCACGGGCGTTGATGGTGATCGCGTGCAGGTCACCGCTGCTGGCGCCGGCGCAGGAGGTCTGGCGGATCAGATCGGATTCGTGCCCTTCACCCTGTCTGGAGATGGCGAGATCCGCGCCCGCGTGCTCAGCCAAAGTGCGACCAATCGTGGCGTCCTGAATCCCCTGGCCCAGGCCGGCGTCATGCTGCGCGAGAGTCTCGAACCTGGTTCGCGCCAGGTCCTGCTGGCGCTGACTCCCAGCACGGGACTCAGCCTCATGTCACGGCTGAAGACCGGCGGTGGCACCACCAGCCGCGTCGTCGGGCCAGGAAAGACGCCACTCTGGCTGCGCCTGGTGCGCCAGGGCGGCGTCATCAGCGGGTACCGATCCAACGACGGAAAGAACTGGACCTTCTGCGGAAGCCAAACCCTGACGATCACCGGCCCGGTGCATATCGGTCTGGAGGTGAGCAATTCCCCGACCAAGGCCGTCAACGTGGTCTTCGATGAGGTGCAGGTCATCCCACGTGTCCGTGTGGCACCTACGGGATCGGGCTGAGTTGGGCCAGCGGATGCGAGGTGGATCGGCACCCTCGCGCCACGGCCGATCCAGGGCTTACCCCGTCTTCACCGAATCCTTGCTGCTCATCTTCCACTGCAGATCGATGTGCGCCTGACCGCGGGCGCTGACGATCAGGCTCCAGCGCACGATGCCGTCGGCGTCGGGCTTGGCCTTGGGCGTGGTCCGCTCGGCGTCGAACTCGATCTTCACCTGGGCCACCTCGCTGACCGGGATGCGCTCCTCGATCTCGACAGCATGCGCCGCGGCGCCGAGATTGGCGAGGCCGACGCGCACATGACGGTCGCTGGTGCGCCAGCTGCCGAGCATGCCCGCCTCCTCGTCCTTCTGCCAGGCGTCGCGGTTGACGCGCAGTTCGGGTTCGGCGCCCCAGCCGAGTTCGAACTCGGCGCCAGGGGCGGTGAACAGCAGGGTCGAGCGGCCGGCGGCGCCGCCGTCGCGGATCAGTTCGACCGGACCGGCGAGCAGCGGCTGCGGCGCCGCGTTCGCCTGCACCGAGGCGAGGATCGCAGCCTCGGCCAGCTCGGCGCGGACCACTAGGCGGACCTTGGCGGCGGCGGTGAAGCCGAACAGCGGTACGCGATGCGGCAGGCCGTCGCCAGCGAGGTCGTGCGCGCCGGGCGCCTGCAGCAGCCGCGCCTCGCCGCCATCATCGACGCCGGGCAGTTCGGCGGCGGGGGCGCCAGCGGCGCCCCCGGTGTCCTCGCGCGCGCGGTCACGTTCCTCGACCACCACTTGCGCCGCCTTCGGCTGCAGGCGCAGCCGGTCGGCGGCGAGTGTCGGCGGATCCGAGCCGAGATCGAGACGCTCGGTCGAGAGGCGCAGGCGCACGCCGCGCCAGTCCTCGCCGGTACGCTGCCATACGCAGGCCTCGGCATCGATCCGGACCTGGTCCTTGAGCAGGCGGGCGACGTAGCACGGCCGCCAGCAGGCGTTGGGCACGACGTAGGCCAGGGTCAGCTCGACCTCGCCGGCGCTCGTCGCTTCGACCAGCAGCTCGGCGCTGCAGGTCGTGTCCGTGCCAGGATTGGCGAGGATCAGGCGGCGCTGTTCGAGATCCTGGGCTTCGCGCGCGAGCGTGCGCCGACGCAGGGCCAGACGCGTGCGGATGGCGGCGCCGCCGTCCTCGCGCACCTCGATCTCGCGCAGCCGCTCCAGCCAGAAGGCCGGGGCGGCGCGGCCCCAGCCGGTGTCAGCCACGGCCTCGGTAAGCAACTGCCGACGCAGCGTACCCAGCTGGCCATCGATGCTGTCCAGGCTGCGCTCCTCGTGGCCCAGGCGCTCGGCCTCGGCCTGCAGGCGCAGGAGGGTGGCCTCGATCGCGGCCAGCTCGGCGGGACGGGCGTCGCGGGCGAGGCGCGCGCGGCGCACGCGCACGTCGGCGATGCGTATGCCCGGCGCAGGGCTGGCGCCGACCAGGGTCTTGTCGGCAAGCAACGGGGCGAGCCCGGCGACAGCCAGACGATTGGCGCCAGCGACGAGGGTGACGCGGCCGCGGCGCAGGACCTGGGCGCGGTCCTCCAGCACGATGACCTCGGCGACCGGCAGGGCGATGGTATCCATGTCAGGCCTCCCGGCGGTTGCCGCCGACCAGTTCGTTCTTCGACGGGATCTCGACGCGGTACTCGTAGGCGAGGTCGCGCTTCTCGCCCGCCGCCAGGGTCAGCGCCCAGCGCCGCCCGCCGGGCAGCGAGGAACTGGACGGCCGCCATTCCTGCCACGGCGGATCGACCTTCAGCTCCTTGACCGTGCAGTGTTCGACCTGCTCGTCAGGCTGCGGCAGGCGCTCGCGCACCTCGACCGCGACCGGCTTGGCCGCCTTGTTGTGCAGTGACACCTGCACATGGTGGCGCAGGTGCAGGCTGCCGCCGAGCATGCCGGCGGTCTCCTCGGCGAAGGTCGCGTTGCGCGCCACCGCCAAGGACTGTTCGACGCCCAGGCCGAGGTCGGCGGCGGCGCCGCAGGCGATGTCAGGCAGACGGGCGGTCAGCAGGAAGTCGCCGCCGATGTACACATCGGCCGGACCAGCGGTAAGCGCGCGGTCGAAGGGGCTGGTGATGGCGGCGCTGCGGAAGGCGGTACGGCTCTCGCGCGGGACCACCACCAGGGTCAGGCGCACCTCGCTGGCGCCCTCGGCCAGCGGCACGACGTGCCAGCCGCCGTCGGCCGGAACATCGACCGGCAAAGATCCTTCCCAGCGCACCGCGTAGCGCGCCGGCGACACCGGCGAGTGGCCGGGCGGCGGCGGACGCAGATCGGTGCAGCGGCGGCGGGCCTCGGCGCAGGCCTGGGCCCAGCGCGGTTCCTCGCTGAACAGCATCGCCGGACGCGGCCGGCCGCGTTCCGGGCCGTCGGCGGCCAGGCGCAGGGCGGCGAAGTCGAGCAGGTCGGTGCCGGGGGTCAGGCCGGATTCGGCCTCGGGTTCGGGTTCGGGGGGCGCGCCGCCGAAGGCGTCGTCCTTGGAGATGCACGGCATGACGCTGGCTGAGACCGATTTCGCCATCGCCATGTCGCTCGACCTGGAGCTGCGGCGACGGGACGCCCCAGGCGGCATCTCCGCGATCTTCTTCTTCTCGCATTCCTCGCGCATCGGCTGCGGCGAGGGACAGGGCACGTCCGACTCGGCGCAGACCTCATCGTCGCAGGGCGCCTGCGCAACGGGCGGCGGCATCGGCTTGGATGGGGGACTGGCCGGCCGTGGACGCAGCGTGGGCACCAGCCGCGGCTGCGCCGCGGCGAAGGCGTCCCAGTCGGCGAACAGCGCCTCGGCACCGCTCGGCGCCGGGCGCCAAGCGCTGGGTGGCGGCGGCTGGGCGCGACCGATGCGCCGACCGGCCAGACGCGGCAGCTCGCACCAGCCCTGCAGCGGGGCGGTGGCGCAGGCGATGCGCACGCCGCTCCAGTCTTCGCCGCTACGCTGCGCCACCAGGCCGCGCAGCTGGATCGCCACCCGGCCGAGATCCCGGTCGAAACGCAGCACATAGGACGGCGCCCAGCGCGCACCGGGGATGACGTAGTCCAGTTCGATCCAGCCAGGTTCACCGGCAGCAGGCCAGCGCAGCTGCAGTTCGGCGGCGAGACGCAGTTCGCCGGCACGGGCGGCGCGCACCGAAGATGCCTGCTCCAGCGCGGCCTGGGCCTGGGCCTGACGTTCGCCAGCGGCCTCGGCGGCGACTCGGGCGGAGGCGAGCTCGGCGGCGAGGCGTTCGGCCTGCTGGTCGCGGAAGCGCAGCAACTCGAAGCGGGCGGCGGCCGGGCTGGCCGGAGGCGGCTGACCCTTCACCCCCTCGGGGCGCGGCGGCGGATCCAGCACGCTGAGAGCGCGCAGGCGGGCCAGCGCGGCGTCCACCAGACGCTGCGCCGCACCGACCGCATCAGCTGCCGACTCGACTGCGAGTTCAAGCGCACGGTCGTCGCCAGCTTCAGGTGGAGCGGCCACCGCGACCAGCCGGCAGGACAGCACCTCGCAGCCACCGTCGTGCACCCGCGCGCGCACCGGCCGGCCGGCGGCGGCGAGGGGCAGGCCGACGACCTGCACCAGCGTCGGCGCATCCGTCACCCCGGTCAGGGTGACGCGCCTGCGCACCTGCGCCCCATCGGCATGGACGGTGACGGCGTGGATCTGCGACGGAAGAATGGCAGGGGAGCTCATGCGCCCGTACTAGCTGCTGGATCAGCCAGCGGGAGGACTTTCCGAATGCCCGCGACGGTTAGCGGACGCCGAGATAGAGATGCTTGGTGCCGGAGGCGAGCAGCGGAGCCGCGCTGACTTCGAAGCGGCCACCGTGGCACGACTTGATCCACGAGGCGACCTTCTCTTCGACCGCGGCCGCGACTTCGGTGTTGGTCGCGGTGTACAGGGCCTGAACCGTGAATCCCTTATGGGTTACAGGCTTCTCGCCGAGCGGCTTGTCGGTGCGACCCAGACGGATCTGGGTGACCGGCTGCCGGCCCAGGACGCGTATGATCCTGGCCTGGGCCTGGTCGGCCGCGCGAGCGACCGTATTGCTGCGGGAGGTGGCTTCGAAACTTGCGCCGTTGACCGGGTTGTTAGCCATTCCTGTAGTATCACCGCCGGCGCTCCTGAGCAAGCGATGCGACACACTGCAAGCCAGGCGATACCCGACCCCGGACAGACCCGGGGGATTCACTACAACACATTGTAGATCAAGGCTTAATGCAGCCGTTCAACATCGACCCCGACGGTCACTTCGGCCTGGCCACCACCCAGCACCATGCCTTTGAGCGGGCTGACATCGGCGAAGTCACGCCCGATGGCGACCAGGATGTGGCGCTCGCCGGGGATGCAGGCGTTGGTCGGATCGAGATCGATCCAGCCGTGCTGGGATCCGCACCACACCTGCGCCCAGGCGTGGGTCGCATCGGCACCGACCAGGCGCGGACGTCCGGGCGGCGGAGTGGTTTCCAGGTAGCCGCTGACATAGCGGGCGCACAACCCCAGCGTGCGCAGCGCGCCGATCAGGACCTGAGCGAAATCCTGGCACACGCCGCGCCGCAGGTCGAGCGCATCCAGGACCGGCGTCGAGACGTTGGTCGCCGCAGGATCGTAGACGAATTCGCGATTGATCCGCGCGTTGAAGGCCAGGGTCGCCGCCAGCACGGGCCGCCCCGGGGTGAAGTCGGGCTGGGCATAGGCGCGCAGCACGGCGGCGCAGGGGATCTGGGCCGAGTCGTAGCGGTACTCGGCGGCAGCCAGATCGCTGCCACCACCCTGCAGGGACATATCGTCCCAGGCGGGCGTCGATTCGGGATCGGGGGTGATCGGCGCCTCCACCTGGACCACCGATTGGCTGGAAACCACCAACCGGGCATGCTGCGAGGTGATGGTGAAGGCGTCGGTCGGATTGCCGAAATAGTCGCTGCGCCGACGTACCACCGCCGGCGTCGGCTCGATGTCGAGGCGCGCCTCCGACACCTGTTGGCGCACGCTGCCGCGGATCGCGAGATGGGCCAGGTTCTGCGACAGGGTCACCGGTTCGGAATACGCGTAGGTGGTGATGTGGCGGACGCGGTAGCGCACGGTCAGGCCTGCTGCGGCGGGGTGTCGTCGGTCGGCCGCCAGATATCATCGCGCGCAAATGCACGGCTGGGCGCGATATGAGTCAGCCAGGCGGTGGTCACCGCATCGCTGAGCGCCGTCAAGGTGCCAGCCAGGTCATCAAGCAGGGCGATCATCGCGTTGGCGCTGGCCGGATCGCGCTGGCACAGATCAACCGGGTCGGCCAGGCGCACGGCAGCCTGGAAATGCGTGGCGAGTCGCTCGGCCGGGCACGGCAGCGCACCGACCGCCTCACGCGGCAGGTTGGCAACATGCTCGGCGATCTGGTTGGCCTGGAAGGCGACGGCGCGCGGATTGGTGTGGTCGGTCAGCAGCAGATCGACCACCGGTGCGGTCTGGATCGTGGTCAGGTAGCGCGAGCGGTAGGTGATGGCGCTGTCGGCGACGCGCAGTAGCGCATCCAGTTCCGGGGCGGCGCCATGACCGTCCTCCAGGGCGGCATGCAGGGCATCGACCATGAAGGTGGCGCGTTCGATGCGCCGGCCGAGGTCGAGGAAGCGCCAGCCCGGGCCGCGCGTGGTGTTCTCGCGGCCCATGCCGGCCAGCGCCGCACAGGCGATGACCACGCGGTTGAGCCGGGCGAGCGCCTGGTTCGCATCCTCGGCGCCCTCGCCGCCGAGTTCGGCATCAAGCGAGGTCAGGGCACGCCAGGTATCGGCCGAGAGGCGGTCGCGCACGCCGAAGGCGGTGCGGCGCAGATGGTCGCGCACCGGCTTGAGCGGGCCGCTGGCGCCTTCCGCGATCAGGGCGACCAGCACCGCGGACGGCGGACCGGGCGGCGAGGCCACGCCCGAGGCGCGCTGCAGGATCGCCAGGTAGGCGGCGATCTGCGCCTGGTCGGCTTCGGCTGCGTCCTCGGCCAGGCAGGACAGCGCCGAGCGCAGCAGGCGCGCGATGCATTCGGCGCGCTCGGCGTAGCGACCGAGCCAGAACAGGTTGTCGGCGACGCGGCTGGGCAGGTCGATGCCACCGCGCTTGAGTTCCAGCGGCGCGTCGTTGGCGCGCAGCATGGTGACCTCGGCGACCGGCCCGTCGGCCAGCACCCAGGCATCCTTGGAACCGCCGCCGCGCTCGAACCACAGCTGGCCGCCGTCGCCCTGCGCGTCGATGCGCGCCAGGCCACCCGGCATCACCGCGTAGCCATCGCCGTCGCGCACCGCGAAGACGCGCAGGCTCATGCGCCGCGGCACGATGCGGCCGTCGTCCCAGCACGGCACGGTTGAACGCGCGACGCGCTCGAAGGCGAGATAGGCGTGCGGGCGCACGCGGATGTCGGCAGCGAGGTTGGACAGCTCGACCAGCGGCAGCGTGGCCGGCAGCACCGGACGGCCGCGGTTGTTCCAGGCCGGCCGCAGGATCAGGTCGGGCAGGCGGGCGATGATGTGCTCGGCCTGGTCGCCGCCCCACCACGCCGGCAGGCCCTCGATCAGCGCGTCCTCGCCGAGCAGCGCCTTGGTGATCGCCGGCAGGTAGGGCACCAGGGCCGGACTGTCGGCCAGGCCGCTGCCCAGGCTGTTGGCGACCGCGACGTTGCCGGCACGCACCGCTCCGGCGAGACCGAGGACGCCCAGGGTCGAGTCGTTGCGCAGCTCCAGCGGGTCGCAGTAGTCGTCAGCCAGACGGCGCAGGACGACATCGACCGGCATCAGTCCGCCCAGCGTCTTGAGGAACACCCGCTCGTCGCGCACCGCCAGGTCGTCGCCCTGCACCAGGGTGATGCCGAGGTACTGCGCCAGGTAGGCGTGCTCGAAGTAGGTCTCGCTGAAGGGGCCGGGGGTCAGCAGCACGACGCGCGGGTTGTCGCGGTTGCGCGGCGCGAGCGACAGCAACTGCTGGCGCAGGCGCATGAAGAAGCCGGCCAGGCGCTGGACGCGCATCTCGCGGAACGGCTCGGGCAGGGCGCGCGACAGCACGATGCGGTTTTCAAGCGCATAGCCTGCGCCAGGCGGGGCCTGGGTGAGGTCGGCGGCGACACGCCATTGGCCATCGGCGCAGCGCACCAGTTCGCAGGCGTAGAAGTGCAGGCGGGACTGGTTGGGCACGCCGACGCCGTGCAGCGGGCGCAGGAACTGGGGATGCCCGAACACCACGCCGGCCGGGATGACCCGCTCGCGGATCAGCCGCTGGGCGCCGTAGGCGTCGGCGAGGAAGCCGTCGATGGCCCGGGCGCGCTGGGCGACGCCACGCTCGATGCGCGCCCACTCCTCGCTGGAGAGGACCAGCGGCAGCGGGTCGAGCTGCCATGGCCGGTCGGCGGCGGCGCCGTCGCGGAACATGTTGTAGGTGACGCCGTTTTCACGGATGATGCGCCGACACTGCTCCCAGCGCCGGTTGACCTCCCGGGCACCGAGGCGGTCGATCTGCGCGAGCAGTTCGAGCCAGCCGGGACGCAGGCCGCCATCGGGAAGGTGGCACTCGTCCCAGCGTCCGGCTTCGAGCTGGTAACGAGGCTGTAAGCGGGATTCCTGCATGTCGTCGTGGACGGACTATCCCCGTCGCAGGTCGAGCGTGAAGGGGGAATCCGGGTCGGGGCTGGGCAGCTGGACCGGGCGGGGGCCGGGCGAGAAGCCGAAGGGGATGAAGCGGGCGACGCGCCGTGCCTCGGCCTCGAAGGCGTTGACAGGACGGGTGGCGTAGTTCCGGCCGCCGGGATGCGCCACATGGTAGGTGCAGCCGGCCACAGAACGGGCGTTCCAGGCATCAACCAGGTCGAAAACCAGCGGGGCATGCGAGCCGATCGTCGGATGCAGGCAGCTCGGCGGCTGCCAGGCGCGGTAGCGCACCCCGGCGACGAACTCACCCTGCGTGCCGGTCGGATGCAGCGGCAACGGCCGGCCGCCGACCGTGATGATGTGGCGCTTGTCTGTTGCACCGCGCAACAGTACCTGCAGTCGCTCGATGGACGAATCGACGAAGCGCACCGTCCCGCTGCCGCCCCCCTCTTCCCCGAGCACCGGCCAGGGCTCCAGGGCGGTGCGCAGCTCCAGTTCCATGCCACGGTGCTGGATCACACCGCACACCGGAAAGCGGAACTCGCGGTGCGGTGCGAACCACTCCGCCTTGACCGGCAGGCCGTGATCGCACAGCTCGCCGCACACATCCTCGAAGTCGGTCCACACGAACCACGGCAGCATCCAGCGGTCGTGCAGCTGGGTGCCCCAGTTGGTCAGCGGCGCGCGGTAGGGCTCGCGCCAGAAGCGCGACACCAGCGAGCGGACGAGCAACTGCTGCGCCAGGCTCATGTCGGCGTGCGGCGGCATCTCGCAGGCGCGCATCTCCAGCAGACCCTTGCGTCCGCTGGTCGAGTCGGGCGAGTACAGCTTGTCGATCGAGAATTCCGCACGGTGCGTGTTGCCGGTCATATCGACCAGCAGGTTGCGGAAGATGCGGTCGGTCAGCCACGGCGGGGTCGGCGCCCCCTCGGGGCCGACCTGGCGCAGCGCGGTCTGCAGTTCGTAGGCCGTCTCGGTGCGTGCCTCGTCGGCGCGCGGCGCCTGCGAGGTGGCGCCGATGAACAGGCCGCTGAACAGGTAGGACAGCGACGGGTGGTTGTGCCAGTAGGCGACGAAGCTGGCGAGCAGGTCGGGCCGGCGCAGGAAGGGGCTGTCGAGCGTGGTCGCGCCGCCGAGCGTGATGTGGTTGCCGCCGCCGGTGCCGGTGTGGCGTCCATCAAGCAGGAACTTCTCGGTGCCGAGCCGCGTCTGCCGGCTCTCCTCGTAGAGCGTGCGCGTGGTGTCGCGCATCTCGCTCCAGCTGCGCTGCGGGTGGATGTTCACCTCGATGACGCCGGGATCCGGGGTCACCGACAGGCTCTGCAGGCGCGGGTCGGAGGGCGGGGTGTAGCCTTCGAGCTGCACCGGCATGCCCAGCCAGCGCGCGGTGTCCTCGATCGCCGCGATCAGCGACAGGTAGTCGTCGCCGGTGGACAGCGGCGGCATGAAGACATGCAGCACGCCATTGCGCGGTTCGACGCACAGGGCGGTGCGCACGACGCCTTCGGCGCTGCGTCCGGGCTTGGGCCGCTTCTCGCCCATGACCTGGGCGCGAATCGGGCGTGGCTGCAGGGCCGGGCGCGGAATCGACGGATCCACCGGCTGCTGCGCGATGCGATCGCCCGGCACCGCCCACGGCAGGGCGTCAAGCGGGAGCCGGTAGCCCATCGGCGAGTCACCGGGCGTCAGGTACATGCGCTCCTCGCGCAGGAACCAGTTGCCGGTGCGCCACACCCCCCAATCGCAGGCGAGCGGGAAGGCGTAGCCGATGACCTGCTGCAGACCCTGGCGGAAGATGCGCGCCAACCGCTCGCGCTCGATCGGATCCTCCAGCTTGCTGTCGAAGGGATCGACGTTGGACGGCAGGCGCCGCTCGCGCCACAGGTGGTACCAGGCGTCTTCGAAGCCGGGCATGATGTTGGCATCGGGCACGCCTAGGCGACCGGCCAGCGCCTCGATGAAGGCCTTGGCGTGGGTCGCGTCGTGACGCGCCGGGCTGCGTTCGTCGGCGAGCAGCGCCTCGTCCTGCCAGGCCGGCTTGCCGTCGTTGCGCCAGTAGGCGGTGAAGGCCCAGCGCGGCAATTGTTCGCCGGGGTACCACTTGCCCTGGCCCATGTGCAGGAAGGCGCCCGGGGCGAACTTGCTGCGCAGGCGGCGGACCAGTTCGTTGGCGCGCTCGCGCTTGCGCTCGCCCAGCGCCGCGGTGTTCCATTCCTCGCCGTCGTAGTCATCGATCGAGACGAAGGTCGGCTCGCCGCCCATGGTCAGGCGCACATCGTCGGATTGCAGCCGCGCATCGACCTCGGCGCCGAGCGCATCGATCGCCGACCACTGGCCGTCGGTGTAGGGCTTGGTGACGCGCGGATCCTCGTGGATACGCGTCACGGTCATGGCGAAGCCGAACTCGCTGGCGCACTCGTCGTCCTCGTCCTTCTGCTCGAAGGCGAAGGAGCCGCTGATCGGCGCGGCGGTCTGCGGCTCGGCGGTGGCGGCGAGCGGGATGTGGCCTTCGCCAGCCAGCAGTCCGCTGGTCGGATCCAGGCCGATCCAGCCGGCCCCCGGCACGTAGGCCTCGCACCAGGCGTGCAGGTCGGTGAAATCCTTTTCGGTGCCCGACGGCCCATCGAGCGCCTTCTGATCAGCGACGAGCTGAATGAGGTAGCCCGAGCAGAAACGCGCCGCGATGCCCAGGCGGCGCAGCGCTTGCACCAGCAGCCAGGCGCTGTCGCGGCATGAGCCGCTCGCCTTGCCCAGGGTCTCGTCGGGCTGCTGCACCCCGGGTTCGAGCCGGATGATGTAGCGGATCTCCTGCGACAGGCGGTGGTTGAGCCGCACCAGCAGATCGACGGTGCGGATCTTCTCGCGCGAGACCGTGGCCACCCAGGTATCGACCAGCGGGCAGTCGGGGGCAGCCTCGAGATAGGGGCGCAGCTCGCGTGCCAGCTCGGGGGCGTAGGTGAAGGGGAAGTGCTCGGCCGCCTCCTCGACGAAGAATCCGAAGGGGTTGATCACCGTCATGTCGGTGACCAGATCGACGGTCACGCTGAAATGGTCGGTAGGATCAGGGAAAACGACGCGGGCCTGCCAGTTGCCCTGCGGATCCTGCTGCCAGTTGAGGAAGTGCTTGGCCGGGGAGATGGTCAGGTTGTAGGCGTGGATCTGGCTGCGCGTGTGCGGCGCCGGCCGCAGGCGGATGACCTGCGGCGACATCGTCACCTGACGGTCGTACTGGTAGCTGGTGGAATGGTGCAGAGCGACGCGGATGGCCATAGGAGGACTTCACCGTACGATGTGGGACGGCCTAAAGAATTGGAAACGGCAAACGGCTAGCCGAAATGGTCGCGCTGCACCTCGGCGCCAAGCTGGTTGGTCAGCGCCGTCAACTGACGGCAGAATCCATCCATGCCCGGCCCGGCGACGACCGACAGATCGGTGCCGATCAGGCGGGCTTCGATCTGCTTGGCCGTCTTCAGGGCATCGCCTTCGCGTCCGGGCGCGAAGCCCGAGATCGCCGCCGCCATCGCCTGCACGTTGACCAGCATGCCGTGCGGAGCGGTCGGATGCAGCAGGATGAGATGCAGCACCGTGAGCGGATCGAGCACCCCGGCGTTGACCTGCCGCCAGCTTTCGTGCAGGCCGAGACCTTCCAGCAGACTCTTCCAATGCCGGCACTCCGGCGACCCGATCGCCGTCTTGCCGTGGCCATCGGCCAGCAGCTTGGGCAGCATCTCGGCCAGGATGCGCGCGATGAAGTCGGCGCGCTCGATCGAACGACCGAGGTCGATGACGTGCGGCACGGTGTCGCGCCACAGTTCGCCGAAGCAGCCATCGACCATGCGGCAGCGCGCCAGGGTCCAGCTGACCACGCCTTCGGTCGCCAGATCGGCCAGCCGCGCCTCATCCAGGGCCTGCGCCTCGATCCAGGTGCCGTTCATGGTGTCCCACAGCACATCCGGCAGCAGATGCCGCGCGGTACGTGCGTTGTCGCGCGCACCACGCAAACACGAGACGACGCTCGATGAGTTGGAGCGGTCGAGGACCATGAAGCGGGTCACCGCCTCGGGCGTGATCGCGCCGACCCGCTCCTCGTAGTCGTCAAGCGTGCCGCCGACCTCCAGCGCGGTGCTCCACAGGCCGACCGGATCCTCGGCGGTCTCGGGCAGGCAGGCGTGGCGCTCGGCCATGCGCAGCAGCCGCGCGTTGTTCTCGGCGCGCTCAAGGTATCGCGCCATCCAGAAGCAATTTCCTGCGATTCTCGTAAGCATAGGTTACTCCTCAACCACCCAGGTGTCCTTGGTGCCGCCACCCTGGGACGAGTTGACCACCAGCGAACCTTCCTTGAGCGCCACGCGGGTCAGCGCGCCGGGGACGAGTTCGACCGTCTTGCCTGACAGCAGGTACGGACGCAGATCGACATGGCGCGGGGCGACACCCTGCTGGACGAAGGTCGGGCAGGCCGACAGCGCCAGGGTCGGCTGGGCGATGTAGCCGTCCGGCTTGTCGCGCACCTTGTCGCGGAAGCTCTCGATCTGCTCACGCGTCGAACTCGGCCCGACCAGCATGCCGTAGCCGCCGCTGCCGTGCACCTCCTTGACCACCAGCTCGGGCAGGTGCTCAAGCACGTAGGTCAGGTCGGACTTGTCGCGGCAGCGCCAGGTCGGCACGTTGGATAGGATCGGTTCTTCGCCGAGATAGAAGCGCACCATCTCGGGAACGTGGAAGTAGGTCGCCTTATCATCAGCCACGCCGTTGCCGATCGCATTGGCCAGGCTGACGTTGCCGGCGCGCACCGCGCGCAGCAGGCCCTTCACGCCCAGCACGCTGTCGGCGTTGAAGGCCTCGGGATCGAGGAAATCATCGTCGATGCGCCGATAGATGACGTGGACCTGGATCGGGCCGGTGGTGTCCTTCATGAACACCTTGTCGTCCTCGACGTAGAGATCCTGACCTTCGACCAGCTTGGCACCCATGCGCGCGGCGAGGAAGCCGTGCTCGAAATAGGCGCTGTTGAGCGCCCCCGGGGTCAGCACGACGACCTGCGGATCCTCGACCCCCTCCGGCGCCACGCTGCGCATCGTTTCCAGCAGCAGGTCGGGATAGTGCGCCACCGGCGCGACGCGGTTGAGGCGGAACAACTCGGGGAACAGCCGCTGCATGGCGGCGCGGTTCTCGATCATGTAGCTGACGCCCGACGGCGTACGCAGGTTGTCCTCCAGCACGTACCACTGGTCGGGCGAGGTGCGCACCACATCGATGCCGGCGATGTGGCTGTGCACGCCGTGCGGCAGGCTCAGACCCATCGCTTCCTTCAGCAGCAGCGGATTGGCCAGGATCTCGGCCGCCGGGATGCGCCCGGCGCGCAGGATCTCCTGCTTGCCGTAGATGTCCTCGAGGAACATGTTGAGGGCGCGCACGCGCTGGATGCAGCCGGCCGACAGACGATCCCACTCGCGCCGCCCGAGGATACGCGGGATGACGTCGAAGGGGATGAGGCGTTCAGCGCCGCTGGTGTCGCCGTACACGGCGAAGGTGATGCCGCGCCGCCGGAAGATGCGGTCGGCCTCGTCGCGGCGCTGGGCCAGGCGCTCGGGCGCCACCTGCGCAAGCCAACGGTCCAGGGCGAGGTAGGGAGAGCGGATGGCAGCCCCATCGCGCATCTCATTGAAGGCAGTTTCGCTGATCCTCATGGCGGCCTC
>JFJP01006464.1_pt1 | contig 16527 bp, 19 predicted proteins | sample 431651 | NCBI WGS metagenome assembly JFJP01 (sample SAMN02602958, study PRJNA72255) | Microbial mat metagenome, whole genome shotgun sequencing project. | biome: fresh water; feature: sink hole; material: water; isolation source: purple microbial (photo- and chemosynthetic) mats found in... | reverse complement strand
GCCAACCAGTACGTGTCCACCGGCTGGGGCGCCTATGTGCAAAACGTCATGCAACTCAGCCCCACCTGGAAGCTCGTGGGCGGCTTGCGCTACGACAACCTCACGGGCGATTACGAAACCTTCACCCTGCCAAACAACGCCCCGGGTCCAGTCACAGTCACCCCCTACCGCATGAACGTGTCCGAAACCAGCCAGCGCCTGGGCGCACTCTGGCAGCCCAATGCCCTGCAGTCATTCCACGCCTCGGCGGGCACCTCGTTCAACACCTCCGGCGATGCGTATTCGCTGGGGGCCAGCAACGTGGACACGCCGCCAGAGGAAAGCATCAACCTGGAAATTGGCGCCAAGCTGGATTCGGCCGACAAGCGCTTCTCCACCCGCTTGGCGCTGTTCCGCTCGACCAAGCTCAACGAGCGCAACACCGACCCCGACCTGCCGGTGGTCACGCTCTCGGGCAAGCGCCATGTGGCCGGCTTCGAAGCCGACGTGGCCGGGCGGCTTTCATCCACCTGGGAAATCTACGGCTCCTACATGTGGATTCCGGTCGCCAAGGTGGACACGGCTGCGCCTTGCCCGGCAACGGGCGGTTGCACGCAGGGCGCACCGGGTGAACGCGTGGGCGATCGCCCTACGCTGACCCCCGAGCACAGCGGCACCGTGTGGAGCACCTGGCAATTCACACCCAGCCTGCGCATGGGCGCCGGCCTGAACTTCCGCGGCAAGCAAAAACCGTTGCGCTCTGAATTTCACGTGCCGAGCTTCGTCACGGCCGATCTGATGGCCGAGTACCGCTTCGACGCCGACAACCTGGTGGTCAAAGCCAACCTGACCAACATCACCAACAAGCTCTACGCCGACGCGCTCTATCCGGCGCACTACGTGCCGGGCGCGGGCCAGATTCTGCAGGTGACCGCCAGCCTGAAGTTCTGACCCGACACCGCGCCAAGCCCATGCCGCCACACCCGTGTGGGGCGGCATGGGCTTGCATCCCAACCATTCAAACCAGCGATCTTCATGTTGCTCACCTTGCCCGACATCCTGAACCCCGACGATCTGCGCAAGGTCTACCACGCCCTGATCCAGGCGCCGTGGACGGATGGACGCGAGAGCGCCGGTACGCAGGCGCGGGCCGTGAAAAATAACCTTCAGCTGCCGCACGACTGCAAGGCCGCGCAGACCATCCGCTCGCTGGTGCTCGCCGGTCTGGATCGCAGCCCACGCTTTTTCTCCGCGGTACTTCCCCGCAAAGTCTTCACGCCGCGCATCAACCGCTACGCGGGCGACAGCAACGCCTATGGCAACCACATCGACAACGCGGTGCGCGTGCTGCCCAGCGGCGAGCGCGTGCGCACCGACGTCTCTTGCACCGTGTTCCTGAACGACCCGGCCGATTACGACGGCGGCGAACTGGTGGTGTCGGACACCTTCGGTGAACACAGCGTCAAGCTGCCCGCGGGCCACGCCGTGATTTACCCGGGCACCAGCCTGCACCAGGTCACGCCGGTCACGCGGGGCGAGCGGCTGGCCTGCTTCTTGTGGGTGCAAAGCCTGGTGCGCAGCGACGAACAGCGCCGCTTGCTGTTCGACTTCGACATGAACCTGCTCGCGCTGCGCCAGCGCCATGGCGAAACGCCTGAAACCACCATGCTCACTGGCACGTACCACAACCTGCTGCGCCAGTGGGCCGACACATGAGGCAGACGGCACTGCCCGCGGGCTTGGTGAGCCTGGCTGACCACGAACACCACGCCCACCGTGCGCTCGCCCCAGCGGTCTGGGCCTACGTCAGCGGCGGCGCGGCCGACGAGATCACCCTGCGCGCCAACGCCCAGGCCTGGCAAGCCATCGACCTGTTGCCCCGCGTGATGCGCCGGCTTGCCGGGGGCCACACCCGCGTGAAGCTGCTGGGCCGCGAATGGCCTCACCCGATTTTCGTGGCGCCCATGGCCTACCAGCGGCTGGCGCACCCGCATGGCGAGCAGGCCACCGCGCTGGCGGCCGCGTCGCTTGGCGCGGGCCTGGTGCTCAGCACCCAGGCCAGCACCCTGCTGGAAAACGTGGCATGTACCTTCTTGCCCGAACCCGATCGCGGACCACTGTGGTTCCAGCTCTACTTGCTGCCCGACCGCGGTTTCATGAAAACACTGGTACAGCGCGCCGAGGCGGCCGGCTTCGAAGCCCTGGTGCTCACGGTCGATGCGCCCGTGCAGGGCGCCCGCGATCGCGAGCGCCGCGCCGGCTTTCGTCGGCCTGCAGACATCACGGCGGTGAACCTGGCCGGGCGCGTGGCGCCTGCCGCTCGCACCTTGAAGCACGGGCAGAGCAAGCTGTTCGACGACCTCATGACGCACGCCCCCACCTGGGACGACATCGCCTGGCTGCGCTCCATCACGAGCCTGCCGGTGCTGCTCAAAGGGGTGGTGCATCCGGACGACGCGCGCCAGGCACTGGTTTGCGGCGCGGCCGGGTTGATCGTCTCCAACCATGGCGGTCGCACGCTCGACACCATGCCCGCCACCGCCGCGCTGCTGCCGCGCGTGCTGCAGGCGGTGGCGGGCGACGCGCCAGTGCTTGTGGATGGCGGCATCCGCCGCGGCACCGATGTGCTCAAGGCCATGGCGCTTGGCGCAGCAGCGGTGCTGGTCGGGCGCCCGGTGCTGCACGGCCTGGCCAATGCCGGAGCCACCGGCGTGGCGCATGTGCTGCGCCTGCTGCGCGATGAACTTGAGATCGCCATGGCGCTCACGGGCTGCGTCACCCTGGCCGATGCGCCCGGCGTGCTGGCTTCTTCAGGCGACTGATTCTTGTCATCATCTACTTAAATGCGAAGCATTATCATTTAAAATATATCCAACGGTGACCGCCGCACAACACCACCCAAAGGAAACACCATGACCACTGGACTCGCCGCCTTGGGGCTCAGCCTGATCCTGCTGCTGTGTGCGGTGTGGTGGATCTTCCGCCGCGGACACCCGAACAGCCCACCTCGCTAAACTGATGAGCTCACTCCGCGCCGCCCAGGCGCCGCGCCCCACGCCCATGTCTGCCACCCTGCCCCAGCACCTGCGCCGCCGCCTGGCCGTCGTGCTCGCGGTGGTGTTGCTTCACCTGGGCGCGCTCTGGGCGCTGCAAAGCGGTCTGCTTTCGCGCGCGGTGGAGCTGGTGATTCCGGTGCAGGTGCTGGCCGAGTTCATCGAGCCGCCGCAGCCACAGATCGAGCTGCCGCCACCTGCCCCGCCAGTGGCCACGCCCACCCCGCCCCAACCGAAACCAAGGCCGGTGCCACAGCCCTTGCCACAACCTGTGGCCGCGCTCACGCCAGAGCCCTCTGCGCTGGCGCCCGCGGTGCCGCTGAGCCCGCCAGCGCCGCCAGCGGAATCGGTGGTGGCTGCTGCCACACCCGCAGCCCCGCCCGCGCCCGCGGCGCCAATGCGCGTCGAACTGCCCTCCAGCAGCGCCGACTACCTGAACAACCCGCGTCCGCCCTACCCGCCTTTGTCCAGACGCCTGGGCGAACAGGGCCAGGTGGTGGTGCGCGTGTTCATCGAGGTGGATGGCACCGCCTCGCGCGCCGAGGTGCGGCAGTCCAGCGGCTTCGAGCGGCTGGATCAGACCGCGCTGCAAACCGTGCTGCGCTGGCGCTACGTGCCCGGCAAACGCGCCGGCGTGCCCGAGGCCATGTGGTTCAACGTACCGATCAGTTTTGTTCTGGAATAACCGTTTCTCGCAGGAGTCAGAAAAATCATGCAACCACCATTCGCCACCTCGGGCATCGCCCATGTCTGGACTCAGGGCGACTGGGTCACCCGCTCGGTGGCCATCGTGTTGCTGGTCATGTCGCTGGCCACCTGGATCATCATTTTGTGGAAAGCGCTGGATCAGCGTGCCCAGCGCGCCCAGGCCAAGGGCGTCGAAGGCTTCTGGCACAGCGCCGACTTTGCTGAAGGTCTGGACAAACTCGGCTCACCGGAAGGCAACCCGTTTCGCGCCGTGGCCCAGGAAGGCCGCGAATCCACCCGCCACATCCTGCACAAAGTTGGACACAACGGCTCGCCACCCCAGCGCCAGCTGCACGACAGCCTGGACGTGAGCGACTGGGTGGAGCGTTCGCTGCGCAAGAGCGTGGACGACTTCACCGCCCGCGCCCAAAGCGGGCTCTCGGTGCTGGCCTCGGTGGCCTCCACCGCGCCATTTGTGGGCCTGTTCGGCACGGTCTGGGGCATCTACCACGCGCTCCTGCGCATCGGCGCGGCTGGGCAGGTGAGCATCGACCAGGTGGCCGGGCCGATTGGCGAGGCGCTCATCATGACCGCGCTGGGCCTGCTGGTGGCCATTCCGGCGGTGCTGGGCTACAACGCCCTGGTGCGCGGTAACAAAGGGATCTGCCACCAGCTCAATCGCTTCGCGCACGACCTCCACGCCTACTTCGTCACCGGTGCCCGCGTCACCGCGGGTGGCGATGGCAAGGTGTTGCCGATGAAGAAAGTTCTCTGAGGAACCCCGCCATGGCCATTGGAACCAACCAAGACAACGACGACATGATGAGCGAGATCAACATGATCCCGTTCATCGACGTGATGCTGGTGTTGCTCATCATCTTCATCATCACCGTGCCGGTGATCAAGCACGCGGTCAACATCGAGTTACCGCAAGCCAGCATGGAAAAGGTGGTGGACAAGCCGAAAAATATCCGCCTGTCGGTGGATGCCGACGGCGTGTATTTCTGGAACGATCAGCGCGTGGACGACGCCGACTTCGCCGCCCGCCTGCAGGCCGCCGCCGCGCAGCAGCCTCAGCCCGAGCTGCATATTCGCGGCGACAAGGCGGTGCGCTACGAGCGCGTGGCACTTGCCATGGCCGCCGCGCAACGCAGCGGCGTGCACAAGATCGGCTTCATCACCGAGCCCGCGCCATGAACCCCGAACCCCGCCCGCAACCCGATCACCAACTGGTACCCGCAGATGACGAGCCCGAGGCCCATGAAGACGCCACCCCATCGCTCACCAGCGACTCCCTGCTGCGCGGCCGCAAGGGCGTGACGATCAGCCACAACGGTTTTGTCTACCGCCTGCAAGCCACCCGCCAGGGCAAGCTGATCCTGACGAAATAGCGTTTGAAATCGTGAGGCGACCCCGGGGATTTCACCGTCCCCGAATGTCGTTTTTGACCAGCCAAGGGGCTTCAGGCCCGATTAGCCACGTCTTTTTTCCTTTGCGCTGAAGGCGCCGCAGGCGTCAGGCGCCGATCGCTGCGATGCCTGCGCGGGCAATCTGCGCGTCTTCCGACGATTTCACGCCGCTCACGCCCACCGCGCCGATGCAGTGGCCGTCCTGCAGGATCGGCACCCCGCCCTCCAGCATGCCGGCCAGCGAGGGCGCGCTCAGGAACGACATACGACCCTGGTTGATGACGTCCTCGTAGACCTTGCTCTCACGCCGGCCGAGCGCCGCCGTGTTCGCCTTGGCGGGCGCAATGTGAGCGGAGATGGCCGCTGCGCCGTCCAGACGGTGCAGCGCCAGCAAATGGCCGCCGTCGTCAACGATCGCGATGGTGACGGCCCACTGGTTTTTCAGCGCCTCAGCCTCCGCGGCGGCCAGAATGCGTTTGACGTCGGCAGATTCAAGGGTCGGTTTGTTTTTCATGAACTTTTCCAAAAGAGGGTTGTCGTAGCACCGCATTGGACGAAGACCGTCATTTTTGCGACCCCAGACCATAACGCAGAGCTTGATGGCGGTGGAGTCACGAGTGCCCTCACCAAAACCGCTGTTTTCCAAGGGGATTCGCGCTGAGCGGTCCGTCCGTACAATGAACGCTTCGCAATCGCGACCATCGGCGCGTTGCATCGAACCATTTCACCGATGAAGGAGTTTTCACCATGATCGACCACGTACAAAACGGCGGCCGTTTCGGTTCCGCTGTGACCACCGCAGCGCAGCGCAACCAGGTGCTGCGCAACACCTACTGGCTGCTGGCCCTGTCGATGCTGCCCACCGTGCTCGGTGCGTGGATCGGCGTGGCCACCGGCATCACCGCCAGCCTGAGCGGCGGACTCGGCCTGATCGTGTTCCTGGGCGGCGCCGTGGGCTTCATGTTTGCCATCGAGAAAACCAAAAACTCGGCCGCTGGCGTGCCGGTGCTGCTGGCTTTCACGTTCTTCATGGGGCTGATGCTGTCGCGGCTGCTGGCCGGGGTGCTCGGCTTCAGCAACGGCTCCAGCCTCATCATGACCGCGTTTGGCGGCACCGCCGGCGTGTTCTTCGTCATGGCCAACCTCTCGACCGTGATCAAGCGCGACATTTCGGGCATGGGCAAGTGGCTGTTTGTGGGCGCACTGGCCATCATGGTCGGCGCAATCATCAACGTGTTCGTGGGCAGCACCGCCGGCATGGCGGCCATCGCCACCCTGGCCATCATCGTGTTCAGCATGTACCTGCTGTACGACCTCAAGCGCATCGTCGACGGCGGTGAAACCAACTACATCACCGCAACCCTCGGCCTGTACCTGAGCCTGTTCAACATTTTCCAGAGTCTGCTGGCACTGCTGGGCATCTTTGGCGGCGACCGCGAATAAGGCCTCGACGCCAACACTCCCAAGGGCCTTCGGGCCCTTTTTCTTTGCCTGCGTGGCTCAAATGCGGCTGCGGCGCTTCAAGTTTTCAGCATGCCGGCCGAAACAGACAACAAACCCACAGCCCTCCACCATGCGCCACCTCGTTTTCTCCCTTGGCCTGATCGTCGCCACCGGCAGCCTGGTGGGCTGTGACGCGCTGGGCATCGAAACGGCCACGCAGATCAACGCCAAGAAAGAGGCTGAGGCGCGGGCGATTGGCAGCGCCTGCCGCTACGCGCTTCGCGGCATCGAAGACTGTTTTGCCAGCAACGCCAAGGCTGGAAAAGCCGCGGTGTTTGAAGGCTGGAAGGAAATGGACCAGTACATGCGCGACAACCAGTTGGTCGGCATGCCGGCTGATGGTGGCGCCGCCAAGCCCGCCGCCCCCGCCGAGGCCACCGGCGCGCCCGACGCCGCCCGAACCGAGTCCAGCTCCAGCCGTTCCTGATCGGCGTTGGGGAGCGCCTCAGGCAGGTGAAACGGCAGGCAGCTCAAACACCGCCATGCTCTCCACGTGCGCCGTGTGCGGAAACATGTTCACCACGCCCGCTGCCACACAGCGGTAACCCGCCTGGTGCACCAGCAGGCCGGCGTCACGCGCCAGCGTCGCTGGGTTGCAACTCACGTAGACGATGCGCTGCGGCGGCGTCCAACCCCCGCGCAGTGCGGGGTTCTGATGCAGCTCGGCCAGTGCCTTGGCCAGCGCAAACGCACCCTCGCGCGGCGGGTCGACCAGCCATTTTTGCGCCACACCATCCGCCACCAACTGCTCGGGTGTCGTCTCGAACAGGTTGCGCGCTGCGAAATGGGTGAGCGCCAGTGCCTGCAAACGGCCCGCCTGGTTCAGCGCGAGGTTCTCGCGCGAGGGGTCTCGCTGCCCTCAATGCCCAGCACCTCGCCCGCGGTGGTGGCAATCGGCAGCGTGAAGTTGCCCAGACCGCAGAACCAGTCGATCACGCGCTCGTGCTTCCTTGCATCAAGCAGGCGCAGGGCACGCGTGACCAGCACCCGATTGATGGCTGGGTTGACCTGGGTGAAGTCGGTCGGTTTGAAGGGCATGGTGATGCCGAACTCGGGCAAGGCGTAAGACAGGAACGGGCCGTCCGTGTCCAGCAGCTTGACCGTGTCCGGCCCTTTGGACTGCAGCCACCACTGCACACCATGGCGCCCGGCAAAGGCCCGCAGGCGCGCCATGTCGTCCTCGCTGAGCGGCTCCAGGTGGCGCAAAACCAGCGCGGTCACCTCGTCGCCGCAGGCCAGTTCAATCTGTGGACAGGTTTCGCGGGCGTCCATGCTGAAGATCAGCTCGCGCAGGGGCATGAGCAGGGCACTGACGTGCGGCGGCAGCACGTGGCAGACCTTCATGTCGGCCACGTAGCGGCTTTTTCGCTCGTGAAAGCCAATCAGTACCTCGCCTTTTTTGTGCACATGGCGCACCGACAGGCGCGCGCGGTAGCGGTAATGGGCCGCAACATCGTCTCGGGTTTCACCTTGCCCAGGTGCCAAAGGTTGTCTTCCAGCACCCGCTGCTTGACGGCGACCTGCGCGGTCTCGTGCAGGTGCTGCATCTTGCAGCCACCGCAGGCGCCGGCGTGCAGCCCAAAATGCGGGCAGCCGGGCCGCACCCGCTGGGAAGACTCGCGGTGAATCGCAGTCACCACCCCCGCCTCCCAGTTGTTCTTCTTGCGGTGCACGCTGGTGCTGACCACCTCGAACGGCAAAGCGCCCTCGATGAAGACCACCTTGCCGTCGGGCCGGCGGGCGATGCCCTGGGCATCGATGTCCATGGATTCGACCACCACCCAGCCTTCGGGCAGCTCACCCCGGTCTGATGGATTGGAGTTGGGGCTGGCGGTGGTGGCCAGGCTGTTTTCGTGGGAATCGGATGCGCTCATGTGCAGATTGTCTCAGGCGCCAGCCGCCCGGCGACCTGAACCGTGCATGGTCAGGGCTTGAGCAGATCCTTCAGAAAACCGGCGATGGTATGACGCGTCTGCGGCAGGCTCAGCCCCAAGCCCTCAGATACTCGTCCCAGTGGCCCTCTGAGGACGCAAGCTTGCCCAGGGTTTCCTTCACGCGGGCAATTTCCTGCTCGTACTCGACTGCGGTGAAACCGCCGCGCATCTTCTGGAAACGGCAATACACCAGGTAGGTGTTCATCACATCGGTCTCGCAGTAGCGGCGCACATCGTCGGTGTGTCCGGCCAGGTATTGGGCATACACCTGTGAGCCATCCATGCCCAGCTTGCCGGGAAAGCCACAGAGTTTGGCCATGGCATCAAGCGGTGAGTTGTTCTTGGGGCTGTACATCGCCAGCAGGTCCATCAGATCGAGATGGCGCATGTGGTAGCGGCTGATGTAGTTGTTCCACTTGTATTCGCGGTCGTCCTCGCCCAGATCCCAGTACTTGCTGGCCTCCACGCCGTGGCGCAGGCCGCGGTAGTGCAGTACCGGCAGGTCAAAACCGCTGCCGTTCCAGCTCACCAGCTGCGGCTGGTGCTTTTCGATGGCGTGGAAAAACTGCTGCACCACCCTACCCTCGCTGTGGCCGTCGTGGTCCACAAAGGAGTGAACACGGAGCCCCTCCGAGTTCCGAAACACGCAACTGATCACCAGCACCCGCTGCAGGTGCAAGGGCGCGAAGTCGCTCTGCCCCCTTTCTTTGCGCTCGGCGAGCCAGGCTGCATAGACCTCCTCGTTGGTGGCATCAGGCGGCGCGCCGCGCAGCGCGCGCAAACCGTCCACGTCGGGGATCGATTCGATGTCAAAAACCAGCACTGGCCAGGACATGATCTCAACCCCCTGTGCCTACCGAGCTGAGCGCTGCCTCAGCGTTTGGGCAAGAAGGACAACGGATCCACCGGCTTGCCCTGCCGGCGCACCTCGAAGTGCAGCTTCACCCGGTCGGCGTCGCTGCTGCCCATTTCGGCGATTTTCTGACCCTGGCGCACGGCCTGATCTTCGCGCACCAGCAGAGCCTGGTTGTGGGCGTAGGCGGTCAGGTAAGTGTTGTTGTGCTTGAGGATGATCAGGTTGCCGTAGCCGCGCAAGCCGGCGCCGGCGTAGACCACCCGGCCGTCGGCAGCCGCTGACACCGTATCGCCAATGCGCCCTGCAATCGAGATGCCCTTGTTCTTGGCCTCGTCGAAATTGGCGATCACCTGGCCCTGTGCCGGCCACAGGAAGGTGATGTCGTCGGCACCGGCCGACGCGGGCGCGCTGGCGGCCGGTGGGGTGGGTGCCGGTGCCGGTGTGGCGGCGGTGCCGTCCAGCGGCCGGGCCGCCACCGCGCCTGGCACAACCGGCGTAGCCGTCACGCCCTTCGCGGGCGCCGAGGCAGCAGGGGGCATGGCGGCGGAGGCCACCACCGGTGGTACCACCCGCAACACCTGGCCGATCTCGATCAGATTCGGATTGCTCAGGCTGTTCCACGCCTGCAGGTCGCGCGGGCTCTGGCCCGATTCAAGCGCGATGCGGAACAGCGTGTCGCCAGGGCGCACGGTGTAGAAACCCGGCTTGCCAGCGTTTTCGGCACCAGGCAGCTGGGCCACCGCGGGTGGGGTGGCGCTCACGCCAGCGCGGTCTTCGACCGGCGCCGGTTGGGACACGCGGCGGGTGGAACAGCCGACGGTCAAGACCAGCGAAGCGCACACCGCCAGCATCGTCAGACGGTTGAACGGCTGGGGCGCCGCGTGGCGAAACTCGGCAACGGACGTGCCAGACGAAACGGTCATGAAAACTCCCAAGGAAGGTGCAGACCCGCACCAGGCGGCGGGACGCAGAAGCCGAATAAGCGTTGGCGGGCGCACCACCCGCGCCGCTCAGGCGATGCCCGATTTTAGAGGCACGAAGTTCACCGCCTCCAGCACAGTGCGCGTCAGGCCTGTGGCCGTTTTGTCGATCACCACCAGGTGCTGCCCACCCGAGCCATTGGCCGCGGGCGCCACCAGGCGGCCACCGACCGCGAGCTGCTCGGTCCAGGCCAGCGGAATGTCTTCCCCGCCCGCCGCCGCGATGATGGCCGCGTAGGGCGCACCGCGCGGAAAACCCAGCATGCCATCGCCCAGCAGCAGATGCAGGTTGGCCACGCGCAGTGGCCGCAGGTTGTCGCGTGCCCGCTCGTGCAGGCCGCGCAAGCGCTCAATGCTGTAAACCTCGCGCGCCAGGTGGCTGAGCACCGCCGCCTGGTAGCCACACCCGGTGCCAATCTCCAGTACCCGGCCGAGCTTTTCTGCGCGCCCCTGGCACAGCAACTCGGCCATGCGGGCCACCACGTTGGGCTTGGAGATGGTCTGCCCCAGGCCGATCGGCAGGCTGGTGTCTTCGTACGCCTGGTTGACCAGCGCCGAGTCAACAAACCGGTGCCGCTCCACCGCGTGCATGGCGCCGAGCACCATCGGGTCGGACACGCCCTGCGCCTGCAGCTTGCGCACCATGGCAGCGCGCACCGCCTGCGAATCCATGCCCAGGCCGGTAGCGTGCATCGGCGTGGCTGGCAAGCGCGCGGCGGGCAAGCGAGCGCTTGCCGCCCCGACAGGCGCTGACGCAGCAGCGCCGGAAAAAACAGCGGGAAAACCGGGCCGCGCCCGCGGAGCACCCGGCTTGCCGGGCGGGGCCGGATGCCTCATGCCGAGCCGCCCGGCACGGGCGCTGACATCTGAACCGCGGTCGGCACCCAGTAGGGCAGGCGCTGGTGGTCGGTGAGGTCGATCTGCAGCGGCGTGATGGTGGCATAGCCCTGGGCGGCGGCGTGGAAGTCGGTGCCCTCGTCGCCGTCTTTGGCCGCGCCAGCGCTGCCGATCCAGTACATGGTGTCACCGCGCGGATTGGTCTGCGAAATCACCTTTTCTGCCGCGTGGCGCCGACCCAGCCGCGCCACCTTGAAACCCTTGATCTGGTCGGCCGGCAGGTTGGGAATGTTCACATTGAGCAACCAGGGCAGTGCCGCTTCGACCGGGCTGGGCAGCGAAGGCAGCAACTGCGCCACCAGCTGGGCGGCCTTTTGAGCCGCGGCATCGAGGTGTGCCCAGCCCTTTTCGGTCTGGGAAAACGCGATGGCCGGCACACCAAACAGGTAACCCTCCATCGCAGCGCCCACGGTGCCGGAGTAAATGGTGTCGTCGCCCATGTTGGCGCCGTTGTTGATGCCCGAGACCACCAGATCGGGCCGGTAGCCGAGCAGACCCGTCAAGGCGATGTGCACGCAATCGGCCGGCGTGCCGTTGACATAGCGAAAGCCGTTGTGGGCGGTGTGCACATACAGCGGCGAATGCAGGGTCAGCGCGTTGGACTTGGCGCTGTTGTTGTGCTCCGGCGCCACCACCTCCACCTCCACCCCCGGAAGCGCCCGAATCGCCTCGTACAAGGCCACGAGACCTTTTGCCTGGTAACCGTCGTCGTTGGAGATGAGAATTTTCATTCGCTGGATTTTAGGTGGCGCCGGAGCCTGTCGGACTTGGGCGGCCAGCCGTCACGCCAGCGACAGCGCCGCGGGTTCACCCCCAGCGCGCCGCCCGAGCACCTACCTATCATGAGCTGCTCTTTGAACCCGACCCGATAGGACACCCCATGCATGCTTGGCTGTGCGAAAACCCGGTGGGCGTCGACGCCCTGAAGTGGACCGAGCTGCCCACGCCCGAACCCAAAGCGGGCGAGGTGCTGATCGAGATTCAAGCCGCAAGCCTGAATTTCCCCGATCTGCTCATCGTGCAGAACAAGTACCAGATGAAGCCGCCACTGCCTTTCGTGCCCGGCTCGGAATACGCGGGCGTGGTGCGCGCGGTGGGCGAAGGCGTGAAGCATTTGCGAATTGGCCAGAGCGTGGCCTGCCTGAGCGGCACCGGCGGCTTCGCCACCCACGTGGTGGCGCCCGCTGCCCTGTGCATGCCACTGCCACCGGGCTTTTCGCCGGTGGACGCAGCCGCTTTCATCATGATCTATGCCACCTCGTGGCACGCCCTGATGGACCGCGCGGCCCTGAAAGCGGGCGAAACCGTGCTGATTCTTGGCGCGGCCGGCGGCGTGGGCACGGCGGCGATTCAGCTGGCCAAGGCGGCCGGCGCGCGGGTGATCGCCGCGGCGTCGAGCGACGAAAAATGCGCGCTGTGCACCGCGCTGGGTGCCGACGAAACCATCAACTACAGCGTGCACACGCCCGATAAGGGTCTGCGCGACGAGATCAAGCGCCTCACCGGCGGCAAAGGCCCGGACGTGATCTACGACCCGGTGGGCGGCGACTTCGCCGAGCCCGCGTTCCGCTCCATCGCCTGGCGCGGGCGCTACCTGGTGGTGGGCTTTGCCAGTGGCCCCATTCCCAGCCTGCCGCTCAACCTCACCCTGCTCAAGGGCGCCAGCATCGTGGGCGTGTTCTGGGGGGACTTCGCCCGCCGCGAACCGAAGGCCAACGCCGACATGATGCAGACGCTGGCTGGCATGTATCTGAAGGGCCAGATCAAGCCGCAGATCGACCAGACCCTGCCCATGCAAGACCTGCCCAAAGCCTTCGCGGTGATGGGCTCACGCTCGGTCAAGGGCAAGCTGGTGCTGGTGAACTGAGATTGCTGGACGCCTCAGCGCTTGAAGCGATAGCCCACGCCAGTTTCGGTGACCAGGTGCCTGGGCATGGACGGCAGCTGTTCGATCTTTTTGCGCAGGTTGGCCATGTGCACGCGCACATAGTGCGAGTCATCCAGGTGGCCCGGTCCCCAGACCGCCTTGAGCAACTGAGCGTGGGTGATGACGCGGTCGGGCTGTGAGGCCAGCAGCGTCAGCAGCTTGTATTCGATGGGCGTGACGTGCAGCGCCTCGCCCGCGCGCTCCACCACATGCCGCACGAGATCGATCCGAATCTCGCCAAACTCGATCTGCGAGGCGCCATCGGGCGTTTGCTGCTGGTGTCGGCGCAGCTGTGCCCGCACCCGAGCCGCGAGTTCTCCCGCACCAAATGGCTTGATCAGGTAATCGTCTGCCCCCGCATCCAGCGCCGCAATTTTGCTGGCTTCGGTGGTGCGCGCCGAGAGCACGATCACCGGCATGGACGACCACTGGCGAAGCTCGCGGATCAGGTCAACGCCGTCGCCGTCTGGCAGGCCCAGGTCGAGCACCAACAGATCGGGCCTGCGCGTGGCGGCATCGATCAGGCCGCGCTGGTAGCCGTCAGCCTCGCAGACGCCGCAACCCTCTGCCTCCAGGGTGAGCCGCACGAAGCGCCGGATGTGGGCGTCGTCTTCCACAATGAGAACCTGCGGATGGTGTGTGTTCATGCTGCAGCGGGATTTTCCGGCGAAGGACCAGCGCCGAGGTCGGTGGGCGGTGTGCCGCGGGGCAGCGTGATGACAAAACGCGCGCCCGCCAGCGCACCGCCCGCCCCGGGTTGCATCCGGTTTTCACCCCGGATCTTGCCACCATGAGCCGACACGATGGCACGGCAGATGGCCAGACCCAACCCCACGCCGGGTGTGGCACTTTCACGCTGGCCACGTTCGAATTTCTCGAACACCCGCTCTTCGCCGCCCCTGGGCAAGCCCGGGCCCTGGTCATCAATGACCAGCTCAACGCGATCGCTGAGTGCCCGCACCGAAATCTGGATCGCGCTCCCGGCCGGGGTGTACTTGCTGATGTTTTCCAGCAGGTTGGCCAGCACCCGTTCCATCAGCACGGTGTCGAGCTTCAACAGTGGCAGGCCATCTGGCAGCTGGACGCGCACCTCACGACCCGCCAACGCGCTGCCGCAGGCGGCCAGCGCACTGCCAATCACCTCCTCCAGGGGCTGCCAGGCGCGGTTGAGCTGGACCGCGCCGGCCTGCAGGCGGGCCATGTCCAGCAGGTTGTTCACCAGCGCGTTCATGCGCTGGGCCGACTGCTGCATGTCGCGGGCCACCTCTTGTTGCGCGTCGCTGAGGCCGGGCGGCGTGAGTGCCAGCGCATCGGCCAGCCCCACCATTGAGGTCAGGGGCGTGCGCAGATCGTGCGAGATGGCCGAGAGCAGCGAGTTGCGCAGACGCTCCGACTCAATTTGTACCGTGGTGGTTTGCGCCACGTCGATGTAGTGAATACGCTCCAGCGATATCGCTAGCAGCGACGCGCAGGTCTGCAGCAGGCGCCGCTGCTCAATGTTCCAGGCGCGCTTCTGAGAAGGCTCGATCACCAACACACCGCGCACACGCATGGGCGCCTTCAGCGGCAGCACCAGACAGTCGCTGGCGGGCAGTGACGCGGTTCCGTGCCCGGCTTCTTCGCCCCGGTCGAAAGCCCATTGCGCAACCGCCAGGTCCACCGGCGCGGTTGCGCCGTCCATTGCCTGAAGCCGGTTGTGTTCGTCTGCCACCAGCAGCGCCGAGCGCGCGCCGAACTCACCGGTGAGGAAGCGCGCGCCGATCTCGGCCACCTGGGTGTTCATCAGCGCGGCCGACAGATCGCGTGACATGTCGTACAGGCTGCGCACCCGGTGCTCCCGCTGCGTGGCCGCCTCGGCCTGCTGCTTCAGGCCAGCGGTGAGCTGGCCCACCACCAGCGCCACCACCAGCATCACCCCAAAGGTGACCAGATACTGCACATCGCTCACCGCAAAGTTGAACCGCGGCGGCACAAAGAAAAAATCGAACAAGGCCACGCCCAGGAAGGCCGCCAGCACCGCGGGCCCGCGGCCGAACACCAGCCCGACACCCACCACGGCCAGCAGAAACAGCATGACGATGTTGCTGAGCTCCAGCAGGTCGATCAGCGGTGTGGCCAACAGGGCTGTAGCGCCGCAAACCGCGGTCGCCCAAAGGTAACCCTTCCAGCCACCTGCCTCGGGCTCCGAGCGCGCCACGGACGCACGCGCCAGGGCATCGGCGTCGGGATCGGCAGCCTGCCCCACCTGCACCAAATCGAGGTCGTCAGCGCGGTCAGCGATGCGGTCGGCCACGCTGCGCGGCCAGGGCCAGCGGCGAACCCGCCGCCCGAGCACCAGCCGCACGAGGTTGTGCTCGCGCGCGTAGCGCACCAGGGCAGTGGCGGTCTCTGGGGCGAACAGTGTGGCAGTGGTCGCGCCCAGCGACTCAGCGAGCTGCAGCGTGCGCTGGGCGGCCTCGCCCAAAGGCCGTCCAGGGGTTTCCACATGCACGGCATGCCAGGACACATCAAGCCGGGCAGCCATGCGCGCGGTGCTGCGCACCACCTTCTCAGCCTGGGCGCCAGGCCCCACCGCAGCCAGCAAGGCCTCGCGGTTGGGCCAGACCGGCTGGTTGGCACTGCCCAGGCGGTAGGCGCGCATCTCGCCATCCACCCGGTCGGCGGTGCGGCGCAGCGCCAACTCCCGCAGCGCGAGCAGGTTGCCCTTGCGGAAAAAATTGGCGGCTGCGCGCTCGGCGCGGTTGTCGCCGTCGCGCGGCAGATACACCTTGCCAGCCTTCAGACGTTGCAGCAATTCGTCGGGCGGCAAATCGACCACCACCACCTCATCAGCCTTGTCAAACAGGCGGTCCGGCACGGTCTCCCAGACGCGAATGCCGGTGATACCGCTGACGATGTCATTCAAGCTCTCCAGGTGCTGCACGTTCATCGTCGACCACACGTCGATGCCCGCGGCCAGCAACTCTTCAGCGTCCTGCCAGCGCTTGGGATGGCGAGAACCAGCCACGTTGCTGTGGGCGAGTTCGTCGAGCAGCACCAGGGCTTGCTCGTGCTGCGTGCCAAAGGCAAGGGCGGCGTCGAGATCGAACTCGGACAGCTGATGACCCCGGTACGGCACGGACCTCAGCGGCAAGCGCGGCAGGCCGTGCGCCAGCGCTTCGGTGTCAGGCCGGCCATGGGTTTCGACCACGCCCATCGTCACCGGCAGGCCCTGGGCGTGGACTGTGCGGGCAGCGGCCAGCATGGCGTAGGTCTTGCCCACACCGGCCGAGGCACCAAAGAAGATTTTGAGGTGACCGCGA
>JFJP01030212.1_pt1 | contig 16529 bp, 15 predicted proteins | sample 431651 | NCBI WGS metagenome assembly JFJP01 (sample SAMN02602958, study PRJNA72255) | Microbial mat metagenome, whole genome shotgun sequencing project. | biome: fresh water; feature: sink hole; material: water; isolation source: purple microbial (photo- and chemosynthetic) mats found in... | reverse complement strand
GCTCGCGCCGCACCAGATGCCGGGCGATTTCGGCGGCCAGTTGGCTCAATTCTTCCTCAACCGACGCATCGAGATTGGCCAGTGGTTGCTGTAGATAATTCAGAATCTGATCCAGCTTCTGCACCCGCAGCGCCACTTCGTCGCGGCCAGACGCCAATCCCTCGGCGTAACCCCGCTGATAACCCTCGGTATGGCCTTCCTGCTGACCTTTTTTATAGCCCTGCTCGCGCCCTTCATGCCGACCTTCCTGATAGCCAGCGGCAAACCCTTCCTCATGCGCTTCGCGCTGGATCGCTTCGACCTCATCCAGGGTCGGCGGTGCCGATGCGGGTTTTGGCGCACGCTCGCGACCTCGCCCACCCGGCGGCGGTGCTGAAAACACTTCGGGAGTTGGCTGCGGTAGCGCGGACTCCGCTTCTGGTTCGGAGGGCTGATCGACGCTGGGCAGCTCCCAGCGCTGATAAGCGGTCAGTTTTTCGCCTGAAATGACCTTAGACAAGCTGATCTCCCTTGCTACTCAGGGTAATTTCGCCAGCCTCCGCCAAACGCTTGGCGGACGACATGATTTCCTTCTGAGCGGTTTCCACATCACTGAGTTTGACCGGCGGCATAGCCTCCAGATCATCGCGCAGCAACTCGGCAGCGCGCTTGGACATATTGCCCAGAATCTTGTTGCGCACCCCCTCATCAGCGCCGCGTAGCGCCACCAGCAACGTCTCGGACGACACTTCGCGCAGCAGCGTCTGAATATCGCGGTCGCTGACGCCCAGCAGGTTCTCGAACACCACCATCATATCTTCGATCCTGGAACCCAGATCCGCATCGATTTCCTTGATCTTGTCGAGAATCTCGCCTTCCACCGAGGCGTCCAGCCGCCCCAGGATTTCCGCGGCTCGCTTGGCGCCGCCAATCTTGGAAGTCGCCGCCGCATTAATATTGCGCATCACCTGTTTCTCGATTAACTCGTTCAATTCTTCCAGCGCGCCAGAAGGCACTTCGTCGAGAATCGCCACCCGCAACAGCGCTTCATCGCGCAGCATCGCCGGCAACAGCGCCACCAGCGCCACGACTTGCGGATGTTCTTCGCGCAGGCCACCGGCGATCGCGCTGGCGTCCATCCATTTCAGCGAATCGACGCCGGTTTGCCCATCGGTATCGAAAATGTGTTCCAGAATCCCCTTGGCCTTTTCCCGACCCAGCGCCCGATTCAGCACCCCACGAATGAAGTTTTCACTATCCACTGTCAACGAGCTCTGGTTCTGCAGGTCTTCGTTGAACGTATGAATGATCTCGCTGATCTGATGGCGGCTGACATTGGTCATATTCGCCATGGCGACGCCGATTTTGTGCAACTCGTGTGGTTGCAGGTGGCGGAGAATTTCCGCGGCGTGGCTCTCGCCTAGCGCCATCAGCACTACCGCCGCCTGTTCGACGTTTTTGAGAGGAGTGGTTAATTCGGGCATGATTTACGCCTCAATAGTCAGCCAATTTCTGATGACCTGAACTGCCCGTTTCGGATCTTCGGCCACCAGGACACGAGCCAAATCCATGCGCTCCTCGAGGAGCTCGACGGGGCTGCCCACGCCTAACCCCGTTTCCTTAGTCCGCCCATTTTGCAACGCGCCACCGATTTGCACCTGATCTTCGAGTAGCCCTTCCAGACCACTGTCCTCACCACTGGCACCAGCACCCAGCAAGGCCGGCTGGCCGGTCTGGCCTCCTTCGAGAGCGGGCGTGGCGATCGCTGGCGGCGGTAACAGACGACGCATCACCGGACGCACCACCATCCACAGGAACAAGAGCGACATCACCGCGACGACCCCCCACTTGACCAGTTCGAGGAACCAGGCCTGTTGCCACATCGGCACCGGCATTTCATCAAGTACGGCATTCAGTGAGTCGAGCGCGGCTAGCGATGAAGGGGCAAAGGTCGCGCTGAAGACATTCACACTGTCACCCCGTTCGGCATTGAAACCCACCGCCTGTTTGACCAGGTTGGTGATGCGCTCCATTTCTTCCGGAGTGACCGGCGTCCGCACCGGCTTACCTTCCTGGAACGAGATCCGGTCGTCGATCACCACTGCCGCTGACACTCGCAACACGCGCCCTGGTCCGCTGCGAACCTGGGTGACTCGCTTGTCCAGCTCATAATTCCGGGTCACTTCCTTGCGGGTCGGTAGTGGTGGTGGCGTAGGCGCGGTCTGCATTGCGCCAGGATCTTGCGGGTTAGCCGGATTCGGGGGAGGCACCACTTCCGGGGCGACTGCGGTTCCAGGGGGTTGGTTGGACAGTGCACCAGGAATGCCGACCGCATTTTGCCGCGGATTGTGTTCCTCGAGCAATTGTTCACTGCGCACCGGACGCGGCTCTTCGCGAGGCTCGTAACGTTCGGCGGTTTCTTCGCTGGTATTGAAATCAAGATCCAGCGAGACCTGAGCGCGGACCCGGCCCGGCCCCCAGACTGGCGTCAACAAATCCTCGACGCGGCGGGCATAGCGTTCTTCAATCTGGCGTGAGTAGTTGAGCTGATCCATATTCAAGCCGCCGTTCGCGCCATCTTGTCCATTGCGCGTCAACAGACTGCCGTATTGATCGACCACTGAAACCTGTTCCGGCTTGAGTTTAGGCACGCTCGAAGCGATCAAATGGATAATGGCGGCCACTTGGCCTTCATCCAGCACCCGCCCCGGACGGAGCCGCACCAGGATTGAAGCGGTCGGTGGTTGTTGCTGGCGGGCGAATACGGTTTCCCGGGGAAACGCCAAATGAACCCGGGCGCTTTCAATCGCGCCGATGGTCATCACGGAACGCGCCAACTCGCCTTCGAGGGCATGCTGGTAGCGGGTGGTTTCCATGAATTGGCTCACGCCGAAGCTGTCCTGCTTTTCCAGCGCTTCCAGACCGTTGACGGTGCCTTTGGGCAGTCCCTGACCCGCTAGTTTTAGCCGCGCTTCGTGGACTTGATCAGCATTGACCATCAAGGCACCGTTGCGGGAATCGACCTTAAAGGGAATATTGGCTTTTTGCAGGGCTTCCATGATTTGGCCGGCATCCTCTTCGGCCAGACCGCGATACAGTACATCGTAGCTGGGCGCTGTGTACCACAGGGTCAGTGCGATCAGCAGCGCCAGCAACGCAATCATACCGACCAGAATACCGATTTGCACGGGACCGGGTCGGCGGAATTTGGTCATCTCTTCCCGCCAATCGATCCGAGCCGGCGGATTCGGTAGTGCCCCGTTGTTTGCTTCAGCTTCAGCCACGGCGCTTTCTCCTGGTCATACGATCATGCAGGCCGGTGAACACCGATTAAACCGGCATGTTCATAACGTCTTGATAGGCAGTCATCAGCTTATTGCGCACCTGCAGGGTGCTTTGGAAGGCCAGCTTGGATTTTTGCTGAGCGATCATGACGCCGGTCAAATCATTATGCTGGCCCAGATCGAAGGATTCGGTCAGTTGCCGAGAGTTTTGCTGCGACTGGTTGACGCCGACCAGCATGGATTTGAAGACACTGGCGAAATCTTCGGATTCCAGAGTCGCGGGCTGGAAAATTGCCGGAGTGGCAGGACTGGCCAGGTTGTGCGCGCCAATGGCGAGTGAATTCGTCGGGTTGAGGGTATTCATGGGTTCAGGCTCCCTGAGGGTGCAAGCCGTACTTGCGGATAATGCCTGAAGAAAAAGCAAGAACCATGCCTTTAATAAATTTTTATTAAATTTATTAAGTTAAACAATGACGGGGAAGGTTGAACAGGTGCGGGGAGCGCCAAAATTCTGGCGGATTCTTAAAATCCTGAAACGTGCGCTACTCGCTCTCATCACCGCGGCGAATATTGTATTTGCGCATCTTTTCCACCAGGGTAGTGCGGCGCATTTTTAGTAGGGAGGCGGCATGAGCCACGATACCATTAGCGTCTTCCAGCGCGGTCTGAATCAGCGCGGATTCAAGTCCCATGATGTATTGGCGCAGGTCGAGACCGTCCGGAGGCAAAGCGGTGCCGTCGGTGGATGCTAAGCGTATCGGGAGATCGCTGATGTCGCCGTTCTCTATAGACGCGTCTTCAATGCGATCTGCTGGATAATACGCCCGGAATTTGGCGGGCAGGTCGGCTATTTCCACCCGGCTGTCCGGTTTCATAATCGCCAGCCGTTCCATCAGATTAGCCAGCTCACGCACATTACCCGGCCAGGGGTAATGCGCCAGGCAACGCAGCGCTGCAGCGCCCAGGCTGACCCGTGATCCCTGATCATGGACCAGGCGCTGCAAGAGTTCATCAATCAATAAAGGCAAATCTTCAACCCGTTCGCGCAGGGCGGGCATTTCGATGGGGAAAACGTTCAGTCGGTAGTAAAGATCTTCGCGGAATCCGCCGGCCTTGATCAGTTCGTCGAGATCGCGGTGAGTCGCGGTGATAATACGGACGTCGGCTTCCATGCTGCGGTCGCTGCCAACGCGTTCGAAGGTGCGCTCCTGCAAGACTCGCAGCAGCTTGACCTGCATATTCAGGGGCATGTCGCCAATTTCGTCGAGGAACAGGGTGCCGCCTCGTGCCAGTTCGAAGCGGCCGCGCCGGGTTGAAATAGCCCCGGTGAAGGCTCCCTTTTCATGGCCGAACAGTTCGCTTTCCAGCAAGTTGTCGGGGATCGCGCCGCAGTTGACCGGGACGAACGGCCCTTGGCTGCGTTGGGAATGGTAATGGACATTGCGCGCCACGACTTCCTTGCCGGTGCCGGATTCACCGAGAATCATGACGGTTGATTCCGAAGGCGCGACCCGCTGGACTAGTTCGCGCACCCGGACAATGTGCGGGCTGTTGCCAATCAGGTTGCGGAACAGTTCAGCGCTGCGGCGGGACTGCGCGGGTTTAGGATCGCGGTTGGGACTTTGTTGCGATTTGGCCAGAATCTGGCTTAACTGCGAATAATGGAATGGGCGAGACAAATGAAAAACGGGGATCGAGTCAAGCATCGAGGGCAGGGAGCGGGGTTGTTCGGCTTCTTCAATCAGGATGATAACGGCGCGGGGCGCCAAAGTGCGCAGGGTTTGGATGGCCTCAATCGGCAGATCCTGGGTTCCACATCGGCCCAGGAAGATAGCACGCAAGTCCGGATTATGTTCCGCGCAGACCCGCCAACTGGCAGCATCGGTCCGGGTCACCTGGTTTTCTTCAAGAAATTGCAGTAATAGACAAAGTTCCCCGGCCCTGATGGGATCATCGTCAATGACGAGTAGCGCAGTTTTCATCAATAGGGGGACCCTTGGAAGGAGATGGAACTTGCGCAACCCTCGACTATTCCATTTATAAAAGTCAGGCTAACGGCTGACGTGCAGACAAAACCGTTGAGTGTGTCGTTATGGGAATAGGGGGCGCAGGATGCGCGAGCGCTGATCTCAACTGACAATATCAGGTATTTTAACCACATTCATGGCAGCGTCAAATTTTTAACGCGAGCTACTGGCGCGCTGGTTAGCGATCATGCGCCGATGGCGGAGAAAAATGTAGCGTTCCAGGTCTTCCTGGAGGGGTTCACTGGGCGGGCAAATCGTTGCTTTTATTTGACAATCGTTTGAAGATGGGATGGTTTCGCTGACACAGGCGTGAAGGATCAGCGGGCGGGGGTAGCTGAGATTGCAGTACAGCTCCAGCCGGAACAGGGCATTGAGCGGTGGAGCAGCGTCGGCGCGCCAAGTCACGTCAGTGACTGTCAGGGTCAGCAGTCGTTCCGGGGGAATCGCTTGCTGCGCGGCGAACAGGTGGCCGACCATTTCCAGCAGCAGGCCGACTTTGAAATCCAGACGTTTGAGTTCGGAAGCGCTGGTAAAAGCCGAAGGATCCTCGCCATGGTCGCCGGCATGAATATCCAGGGCAAACAGGGTGCGCAGGATATGCAGGTTGGTTTGTTCCAGGCGCTGCAACTCGGCCGCGTCGGGTAATGCCGGTAGTTCCCGCCAGGCCAGAGGGAGATGGCCGGCGAATATCAGGCTGGAATGGGGAGAATCGTGAGTGGTCGTCATGGTCGTGTGGGTGTCATCAGGAAGAAAATCTTACCCGTTCAGGCGTTGTCATAGGCACTGAGGGCGCGCCGTCCCTGTTTAAGCGTCCGGAGCTTGTCGCTCAATTTATCCATCTCGGTGCGTGCCAGCTCCTGCACCCGGGCATCGCTGCTCAACGTGACCTGGACGGTATCTTTAAGCAGAGGCACCCACTCGGCGGGCGGCGGGCTTTGGAACAGCGCTTCGATCAGGGCGCGGCGTTCGACTTCCTTCTCGGTGACGATCTCCCAGTCGTCGGACTGAGCGAGTTCGAGAATTTCAAGGCTCAAGTCGTGTAGACGCTGAATCTGCGGTTCCCAGTCGATAGGAAGGTTCACGAGGTTAGTCCTTGATCGGTTGCATCAGAAAACTGTGGGTAGCGGTCAACCGCTCAATCAGTCGGTCGAGGGTCAGGAATCGGGAACGGTATTGTGTTTCCAGTGTGTCCAGGTGGTTGCCCTTTTGCTGGCGTTGTTCCTCGGTCTGATCATCCGTTTCTTCAGGGTCTTCATCGCGTTCGTTCACCGGTTCATAGTCGCTGGAGAGATCACCGGATTCATCGGATCCTTCAGCGCCATTCAAAGTAGTTTCTTCCGTAAGGGTCTCGGTCGTTTCTTCAGGCAAGCCGGTTTCACGACTGACGCTGAGGTCGCTTTTGACGCCGGTCAGCACGGCAGGTAGTTTGCTATTGACCTGGCTCATCAGGGATAGCGATGTTTGGGATTCAGCTTTCGGCTGAACCGCCGATTCAGGCTGGGCAGCAGGGCGTTTGGGTTCAATTTTTCGGAAATCGAAGCTGAAACCGGGACCCTGGATGTTCATTGAGAGCATTTCCCTGAATGACCATCCAGCACGGCCTGCCCGAACGGATCAAAATCCATGTTAAGCCTTGAGCCTCGGTCACTTATTCCTATTGCTGTAATAATTGCATCACGCCTTGTTGCGCCTGGTTGGCTTGAGCCAGCATCGCTGTTCCCGCCTGCTGTAAAATCTGGGCGCGACTAAGTTCGGCAGTTTCCTTGGCGAAATCCGCATCCTGAATCCGCGACCGAGAATCGCTGATGTTTTCAGACGTCGTTTGCAGGTTGTTGATCGTCGAACTCAGCCGATTCTGTACCGCGCCGAATCCCGCACGCAGGTCATCAACGAAGGCTAATGCGTTGTCAACCACACTGATTGCGTCGTTGGCACCGATCTGGGTGGAGACACTAATATTGGCTACCGTGTTTAGCTTGGATAACCCACCGGAACCCGCAGCCACTACGTTGGTGCCACTGGCTACGATGCCAAAGCTCCTACCCGATTCAAAAATGACCTGACCACCGACCGTAGCCGTAGCTCCTGCAACCAGACCTGTTGCATTGCCGGCGATGGCATAACCACCGGAATTTGTGACGTAAGCGTCGTTGGTCGCATCGAATTGGAGTCCCTGTACTGACATTACTGCGGTCGAGTCGGCAGCCCCGGTAAGCTGAATATCATAACCATTGCTCTGTTCGAGAATCAGGCCAGTTTTGGCTTGATTCAGTTGGGCTGTCACCCCTGTCGTGCCGGTATAGCTATTAATCGTTGCCGCCAAGCCGGCCAGCGCGCTATCGTCGCTGGTCGTGGTCGAAGAAGCCACTACGTTGTAGCTGATTTTGATCTCTTGCGAAATAGTGCCAAGCTCCGCCGTGTTCTGGCCCCTTAAGTTGAAACTGAACGCCCCGCTGGTTGTTACTTTCAGTTCGAGTTGTGTAATGGCCCGGGCAGTAACACCAGTTTCCGCGGTCTTATCATTGACTGCAACGGCAACCGTTCTGGCGGCATCACCCGTCTTGACCGGAACATCTGCAGTACCCAGCGAACCATTGATTTTCAACGTCCCCGAGGTAATAGCGTTGACGGTTCCTCCGGTTGCGGTCATCCCGGTAACAGCGCCAAGAACTTGATGAGCGCCTATCGCTGTGGCTTGGACATTGCCAGCGGTGATCCCAATCGCCTGATTGGCATTGGCGCCGATATGAAATTTCTGGAGGTCAAACGTACCGTCCAGCAGATTTTTGCTATTGAAAGCGGTGGTACTCGCTATACGGTTTAATTCCTGCTGCAACTGCCCGACTTCTTTTTGCAAGGAAGCTCGATCAGTACCGACATTGGTATCGTTAGCGGATTGAATGGCCAACTCACGTATCCGCTGCAGAACCGTGGAAGATTCCTGTAGTGCGCCATCTCCGGTCTGCGCCAGGGAAATGCCGTCATTGGCATTGCGCGCCGCCTGGTTAAGGCCACGAATCTGCGCGGTCATGCGGTCAGCGATGGCCACGCCGGCCACGTCATCCTTGGCAGAGTTGATGCGCAGACCCGAGGATAACCGCTCCATGCTGGTTCGGAGGAGTCCGGCGCTGGTGTTCAGTCGCCGCCGGGCTTTCAAGGACGATTCATTATGGTTAATGGTGAGCATGGCAATTTTTCCTCACAAATTAGCGGTATTGGCGCTTGCTCAGTCCTTCACCCATCGTGATAAGCTTGCAAGGCGCGATGTTGTTCTTCCCGATCAGTCACGGTTTCCCATTCGCTGGCTTGGATCCGTTCGAGCATTTACACGCTCAATCAACGCCATCACCGAATCTGCGGTTCCCAATCCACAGAGGCACTCATGCAGGTTGGTCTACCGTTGATGCAGGAGAGGCACTGGCCTCCGGAGTTTCACCGATCGTATCCCAGGCTTCCTTGATCGGGCGCAGCAGATCAGCGACCTCGTCCAGGATCATAATGTCGGAATGCAAATTTGCTTCCAACAATCGCCGTTGCAGGTAATCGTATAGCGCATCAAGGTTAGCAGCGAGTTCGCCGCCCGCTTGTGCGTTCAATCCTTCACGGAGTCCACCAATAATATCGACTGCTTTGCCAATTTGTTGACCCTTGGCGGCAATATCTTGTCGCTGGATACATCCCTTGGCGATAGCAATCCGTTCAAGCGCGCCTTCCATGAGCATTTGAATCAAACGATGGGGGCTGGCATAGGCAACGCCGCTGCGGGTATTGACTTGGTGATATTGCTGCAGGGCTTTGGGAACATTCAGCATAGCGATGCGCACCTCGAAGGGGGCAGGGTTGGGAATTCAGGACTCACCGGTCGTTGCCTATTCGGTGCATCAGTGCATCAGGACATCGTGGGCAGGGGCGAAATAGTCGAGCGGAGGGTCCAGCGTCATAACTACAGGGGCGGTAACCGGTTTCCAGTGCATCCAGGTGTTTGACCTTGCGCTTGGGGAAACTCTCCCAGATTGCGCCTCAAGCCGTGACTCGGAGTAATCCGCTACCCATGCCTGACGATCCTGGAGCTGACTGGATCTCGAGTTCTTCCAGGGAGCGCGCAAACGCCCGGGTTTCTTCCAGAGAAATCCAGCGCACCAGGTTGCGGGTATCCTGGTCGATGATGCGGATGCGCCGGTCTGTACTGCCGTCGACGACTTCAAATTGCAGGTGCGTATTGTGGCGACGCATCTGCTGGTTCAGGCGTTCCAGGAAGGCATCCAGTTGTTCCCGGGTCGGGGCGTCTTCCGGCGGCGAATGCGCACCTTGCCCTTGGCCATCGGGATTCGTCTCACGCCGCCAGTCCGCGTTGCCAGCGGTGGGCGATTGCATAACCGCTGTTTGAGGCGTGTTCAGGGTTTGAGCGACCGCGCTCTGGATAGTGAGCGGCGGCGGGGTTTCAGGCCGCACATTAGCCCTGGCCTGTTGCGATGCGCCGGTGTTGGCCCACTGACTGCCGAAGCTGCCGATGTCGCTCATGATTTGGCGGCTCTACGCTATTACTTCTTATACATGCCGGCCATAGCGTCAAACTGTTGGGTGAGATAACTCCCCGTCGCCGACAGTTGTCCCACCAGCGAGTCCATAGCGCTGAATTGCCTCAAATAACGCGCCTGGATTTTTTCGATGCGCATACTCAGCGTTTCACGGTCATCGTCGAGACCCGAGATATTTTTGCTAATGGAGTCGATTCGGCTGTTCAGCGACCCACTGCTACTGAGCACTTTGTCCAGATAATCCTTAAAGCGCGTCCCTAAACCCTCGATAGCCGCTGTACTGCCGGTAGCTTCAGCGCCGGTAAATAACGCCGAAACACCGGCGGGATCAGCGTCCATCGCGCTCTTGAGTTTGCTGCTATCGAATTTCAAGGTGCCATCCCGCTGGGTCTCGATCCCGATGCTCGACAGGGATTTAAACGCAGAGGCGCCGCCAACCGAGCCAGTCAGCATTTTTCTTAACTGGAAATTAACCGCCCGCACACTGGCATCGCCCAGTAATGCGCCGGATTGTTGGGTTTTGGCGTCATAGCTGGTTAATGATTTGATCGAGCTGACGAGACTGTTGAACCCTTTAACGAAGGCACCCACGGCATCGACAGCGGAAGTCGTACTGCGTCCGATATCCAGTTTGGCGGTGCTGGCTGCAGCATCAGCACCCACACCCACTGATTTGACTTCGAGGCTGATCCCGGACAGGCTGCCGCTAGTGAACTGGAAGATATTGGATGAACTGGTGGTCGCTGTCGTGCTGCCATCAATGGTAATACTGGCGTCCTGCGCGTCCTGCGCCTGGATTAAGTTGGTCACCGGAGAAGGCGTGGCCGATGGATCATAGGCAAACTGCGATAGACCCAACCCGTCGGTAGGGGTACCATCGTTGTCAGCGACTCCGATCTTGATGGTGTTGGCTTGGCCCGTTGCGGTAGATTTCAAGGTGAGTTGGCGATTATCGCCACTATTTAGAATCGTCGCGGTGACGCCGATCCCTGCGGTTTCATTAATCGCCTTGGCGATTCCTTCCAAGGTATTGTTGGTACTGTTAATAGCGACGTCACGACCCACTCCGCTGCCGACACTAATGGTCAACTTGCCAGTACCTAGCTGGGCGTCCTTATTGACTGAGGTTGGCAATTCCAGCGCGTGCGCCTTGGCCAGTTGATTGACTTTGACACTGTAGCTGGCCACCATCGTGGAGTAACTGGCGCTGGCCGTGAACAGGCTGGTATTGCTGGACGTCGCGGTTTTGGAACTGAAGGTGGAGGACAGGCTCATCGAGAACACTGAGGATCGGAGATCCGATAAAGAACCCTTAAACATGCCGAACGCTGAGAATTCAGACTGGAGTTTGGCTTCACGCCGGTTGATCCGGTTAGTCGCCGGTGTCGATTCGGCGGAAACCAATTGCTTGACCAGTGAGCCGATGTCCAGACCTGAGCCGGTGCCGGTTGACGTGATGGTAGCCATATGCGCCTCCTAATAACAACTGCTGCTGCCCAACATCGGGCTTTAAACAGGATTTTACTACAATGCGAAGCCGTAGGTCAGGCCTTGGTGTTCAACAACAAGCCTTCTTGCGCCCCTGCTTTTGGCGTCAAACCACGCTCCACTAGCGAGGCGCGTTCCATCTGCTGGGCTTCCTCATCTGCTTTCTCTTTGAGAAAAGCCGCCAAATCCAGCAGTTCTTTCGGTGGAATCTGACGAATCACTTCGTTCTTTTCGATATCCATCACTTTGACGACGATTTGCTCAGATTTCTCATCCACATTGAACTGAAGGCCGATGCGCGACTCGTCGAAACGTTGGTTGAGTTCATCTACAGCGATCGTCAGTGTTCTGGCATCCTGGGCTTTTTCATCCTGAGTTTTGGTATCCTTAGCCTTGGCATCCTGGGCTTTGGTAGTGGGTGCAGCCGTTTGCGCAGGGCGGGATCCGGCTGTCGTCAAGTCAGTGCCGGGTGGTTGGGGTGGGTCGTAGGTGCGAGTTGGGCGCGCTACATCTTCCGATGAGCCTGCTTTGGATGGCAACTCGGTATTGACGGGGGGGGGCGACGAGGCGCTACTGACAGCGGTGATATTCGACATCATAACTTTCTCCTTGAGTCGTGACGCTCACGCCCGGAAATCCATTTATGCTGGTTTTCCTTACCCTGAACGCGGTTTGGCTCCCTCTCCCAATCGGGAGAGCAAAGCGGGGAGTTGAGTGTGTCGCCTGAGTAATGGCTGACCCTCTTCTTCTTCGCCCTGCCCTCCCCCGAGGGGGAGGGAGCCATAGCGCCGCTGGGTATTGCGGAGCGATGATCAGTCTTAACCCAGCAATTGCAGCACACCTTGTTGCGACTGGTTGGCCTGAGCCAGCATCGCCGTACCCGCTTGTTGCAAGATCGAGGCGCGACTGAGATTCCCGGTTTCCTTCGCGAAGTCCGCATCCTGAATCCGCGACCGCGCGTCACTGATGTTTTCACCCGTGGTTTGCAGGTTATTGATCGTCGAGGCGAAGCGATTCTGCACGGCACCAAATTCGGCTCGCAGGTCATCGACAAAGGACAAGGCGTTGTCAATGACGCTGATGGCGTCGTTAGCGCCGATCTGGGTGGAAATGTTGACGTCGGATACGGCATTCAACTTCGAGTTTGCAGCAGTGGTGCCACTAGCTACTACGTTCGTGCCCGTTGCGACGACGCTGAAGCTTCTGCCAGATTCAAAAGTAACCTGTCCACCTATCGTAGCAGTAGTACTTGCCCCACTCACAGTCACCGCGGTGCCGGCAGCAATGTAGCCGCCGCTATTCGATACTGCAGTACCACTCGTCGGGTCAAGGGCAAGTCCTTGTATCGCCACCGCACCAGTCGAATCGGTAGTACCCGTGATCTGAATATCGTAACCATTGCTTTGTTCAAGAATCAATCCTGTTTTGTCTTGATTCAGCTTAGCGGTAACTCCGGTCGTACCTGTATAGCTGTTAATCGTCGACGCCAGGCCAGCCAGAGCATCGTCGTCGCTGGTAGTAGTCGAAGAAGCTAATACGTTATAGCTGATTTTTACATCTTGCGTGATGGTGCCGCTACTTGTAACGTTCTGTCCCTTCAAGTTAAAACTGATCGCACCGGTCGCCGACACTTTCATTTCGAGCTGCGTGGTAGCCCGGGCGGTGATGCCGGTTTCCGATGTCTTATCATTGACATTAGCAGCGATGGTTTTGGCCGAGTCGCCCGACGTAACCAGAACGTTCGAGGTTCCTAGTGAACCATTGAGTCTCAGCGTACCCGCAGTGACAGAATTATTAACACTAGCGCTCGCAACCATACCACCGCTAGTCTGCTGAGCCTGAACTTGGTGAGCGCCCATCGCTGTAGCTTGGGCATTGCCGGCGCTGATTGAGATCGTCTGATTGGCGTTGGCTCCAACTTGGAATTTCTGGGCGCTAAAACTACCATCCAGCAGGTTCTTGCCGTTGAAGGCGGTGGCATTCGCAATCCGGTTCAATTCCTGCTGCAACTGCCCAACTTCTTTCTGCAGGGAGGCGCGGTCAGTACCGGTATTGGTATCGTTGGCGGACTGCACCGACAGCTCACGCATCCGTTGCAGGATGGAGGTGGATTCCTGCAAGGCACCTTCCGCGGTCTGCGCCAAGGAGATACCGTCATTGGCATTACGCACACCTTGGTTGAGGCCACGAATCTGACTGGTCATGCGGTCGGCGATCGCCACGCCCGCCACGTCATCCTTGGCGGAGTTAATGCGCAAGCCCGAGGATAACCGCTCCATGGTGGTTCTCTGCAGGTTACCGCTGGTAGCTAACTGCCGTTGGGCGTTCAGCGACATTTGATTATGGTTAATGGTTAACATGGCGATAGCTCCTCAGCAATTCGTTAATTTAGGCAATCCCGGAGGGGTCTGTTTCCGAAATCGTGGCGGAGGGTTCCGCCTTGCCCTTCTCTATCGGCGGGGGGGGGCGCAGCTTTAGGGGGTGTGAAGATTTTTTTGAGGGAGTGTCGTAAGCCCCGACTCCGGGATATCATTATATTGGTTCAACCCAAGGAGGCTCAGGGCGACGATAACTTTCGATACCCTGAAATTCGTTGAAAAATTGAAGTCGGGAGGCATCCCCGAAAATCAGGCCAAAGCTATTTCCGAGGCTTTCCGGGATGCGTCCGGAGACGCTGATGTAGCGACTAAACGGGATATCCGCGAGCTGAACCTCAAAATTGAAACCCGTTTTGAGCAGGTCAAGGGAGAACTGACTCTGATGAAATGGATGATGGGCATCCTGTTAGGCGGCATTATCGCCTTGGTTCTGAAAGCCTATTTTCCTCTGTAGATCAATCCGCGGAGACGGGGATCGCCATTGTTTTCCAGGCAATCCCGGGGAATTCTACGCGGCGTCTCCGCCTTGTCGCTGCAGAGCGTCTTCCAGATTGCGGCAGGCTTCGTTGAAATCGGGCCGGAGCGCAACAGCCTGGCGGAAGGCCTCAACCGCCTTATCCCATTGACCCAGTTCCGCATAAACCTTGCCCAGATTATTGCAGGCCAGGACATGCTCGGGGTTCAGCTCTAACGTGCGCCGGTAGCTGTCGGCCGCTTCTTCCAAACGCCCTTGCCCTTGCAGAGCCTTGCCCAGATTGTTTTGATAAGTATCCGCTTGGGGGTTGATGTGGATCGCTTGGCGGATCAGGCGTTCGGATGTGGCATGGTCGCCGCGCTGGGAATAGATCACGCCGAGCAGGTGCAGGGCGTCGATATAGATGGGTTGCGCTTCAAATACCTGCCGGTACACCGCTTCGGCATCATCCAGGCGCTGAGAACGATGCCAGTCAGCCGCCTGTTCGAGCAGTTGTTGGTAGACAAGACCAGCAGCTTGAACCTGTCCATCCTTACCCAGTTTTTCAGCCAGCGCCAAGGCTTGTGGTAACGCCAGTGGCTTTCCGTTAATTTGCACGGTGAGTTGTTGATTGCCGCGCACCAGGCTTTGCAGCAGGGAGACGGCGGCATTGCGTTCTGCGGGTGAAGCAGCAACACGATGGCCGGAACCGCCGGATTTGTGAGGTTTGTTCGACACAGGCAGGAATCCTTGGGTGGGAAGGTTAGAATTTATCTATCATTATAGCTGATTTTCTGACTCGCCCCCCTCGCCACAGGCATTGAGGCTTCCTATGCAACCTCGCAAGAAATTGCCTATCGGCATCCAGACATTTCCAGTCATGCGCAGCGAACCATTTGTCTATGTTGATAAAACTGAATTTATTTGGCAATTGATTGACGGTGGGCGTTATTACTTCCTGTCACGTCCCCGCCGCTTTGGCAAGTCGCTGCTGGTCGATACCTTGCGCTGTTTGTTCGAAGGTCGGCGAGAATTATTTGCCGGGCTATGGATTGATGATCGCTGGGACTGGGAAGTGCGCTATCCGGTGCTCAAACTCAGCTTGGGCGGCGGTGTCCTGACTGATCAAGCCGATCTGCAACACTATCTACATCGCCTGTTGACCGATCATGAGCGGGAGTTGGGGGTGACCTGCACCCGGCGGGAGGTTCTGCGCGATCATTTGCAGGAATTGCTCCGTTTGACCGCTGAACGCCATGGCCGTCCAGTCATCGTGCTGGTCGATGAATACGACAAGCCGATTCTGGATCATCTCACCGATCCCGACCAAGCGCAGGCGATGCGCGAGATCTTGCGGGATTTCTACTCGGTGCTCAAGGACAGCGAAGAATACCTGCGCTTTGTGTTCCTGACCGGCGTGAGTAAGTTTTCCAAGGTCTCGGTGTTCTCCGGGCTGAATCACTTGCGCGATATCACCCTCGACGCCTGCTATTCTGCCCTGTGCGGTTATACCCAGGCGGATGTCGAGCGGGAGTTCGCGGACTGGCTGGAGGGCGTGGATCGGGGCATGATGCGCCAGTGGTATAACGGTTATGCCTGGTTAGGCGAATCCGTTTATAACCCTTTTGATGTCCTGTTATTTCTCGCCAATGACCGGAAGTACCGCAACTGGTGGTTCGAGACCAGTACACCGACCTTTCTCGTCAAACTGCTTCGGCAAAAACCTTACTTCCTGCCCGATTTCGAGTCCCTGGAAACTGATGAACGGTTGCTGGAGAGCTTTGATGTGGATCGGATTGCCGTGGAAACCCTGCTGTTCCAGACCGGCTATCTGACGATCAAGGAAGTCCGCACGGTGTTCGACAGTCCGGTTTTTGTGCTCTCCTGGCCCAATCGGGAAGTCCGAACGGCGCTGAACGGTGTCCTGCTTGCGGAAGTGTTGCTCGATAGCCATAGCCATTTGCCGCGAACCGATTTTCAGCAGGCGCTGCTGGTCGGCGACCAGGCGACCCCCTACAATAACTTCACCCATTCCCGGTTGCATGAATACGAGGGTTATTATGCCAGCGTGATCTACGCTTATCTGGCCTCACTGGGCGCGGAGTTGATTGCCGAGGATGTCACAAACCGGGGCCGCATTGATTTGACGCTGAAGATTCCCGGTCGGGTTTATTTATTCGAGTTCAAGGTGCTGGAAAATCAGCCTATCGGGGCGCTGCAACAGATCAAGGCGCGGAATTATGCCGCCAAGTATCGTGGGTTGGGTCAACCGGTGACGCTGGTCGGTATTGAATTCAGCCGGGTCAGCCGGAATCTGGAGCGCATTGATTGGGGGTAGTTATAGTCTTTCCGGCGCATCAGCGGACATCCCGAACCACCCC
>JFJP01022050.1_pt1 | contig 16529 bp, 14 predicted proteins | sample 431651 | NCBI WGS metagenome assembly JFJP01 (sample SAMN02602958, study PRJNA72255) | Microbial mat metagenome, whole genome shotgun sequencing project. | biome: fresh water; feature: sink hole; material: water; isolation source: purple microbial (photo- and chemosynthetic) mats found in... | reverse complement strand
ACTGCCCGTTTTCTCTGCTGTTTTTGCGGAACATGCCCTCTTTAGTCATGTAACCGTTTTCATCTGTATCACCGACACGCTTCCGGTATTCCTCCCTGTTTTCGGAAAAGTTGTCAGGATAGATAAAAGAATCATTGCCGGTATTGTAGGGCGGGTCTATGTAAATCATCTTAATCTTAGCGAAACAGCTTTTTTGCAGCACTTTCAGCACTTCTAAATTTTCCCCTTCGATAAAGATGTTTCCGGTTTCCTCGAAGTTCACAGATTCGTCTTTTGCCGGAATCAGTGTTTTGCTGCTCGGCGCCTGCAAGATTTTGAAAGCATCGCTTTTTCCCGCCCAGTTCAGCACATAGCGTTCATTGCTGAAATTTATATCTTCTCCTAGCGCGGCTTTCAGCTTTTCCCAGTCTGCTTTTCCTTCGGTAAAAACTTCCGGCAGAATTGCCTGCAACTGTTTCAGCTTTATTTCATGCGGGCTGAGACTTTTTCCGTCCGTCATATTTACTTTACGCCTCTGTTATTTTTTCAGTTCTGTACCGTCAGTGCGGCAGTCGGTCTGCGGGACCGGCGCATCGCCTTTGTTATCATAATAAATCACCCGCTTGTTTGTTCTTGCGGCTTTCACGCCTGCCCGCTTTGATCCGCCGCATTCTTTCATTTTTTTATTTTACTTTTAATTAAGTGAGTTGTATTCAATTTATATGATTATATAACAGAATCCTGTGAAAACTACAAGCACATTTATTCATAAAAAATAAAATTGAAGGGTGTTGTCGGGAGGTTATGCTATTGAAATCTGTGCGGAGAAGCCTGCGGATGGGGCGGCACGGTATTCATGCAGGGCGGACATATTTATGCCCGCCCTGCGTGAATACAAAAGTCAAACATATCAAAGACACAAAATTTTATTCGGAAATATTCAGGCAATTAATATCATTCAGTTTTGGAACTGATTTCAGGATATTAAATTTTTATCGGATTAAATATTATAAAAATCATATAGTTACATTATGCGCTCCCAAACGTCTGATAAAAATGCTTGACAATGTTTTTTTCTCTTGATAAAAAAGAAACTATTGTTAATCAGACGCAGACAATTTCTATGAAAAATAATTCTATCATTATCAACCTTATCAGCTTAATTATTATCGTACTCGTTGTCGTGATTCTTCCCGACTTCGAGGAAAGCGGTTGATATTGATTGAGTCTTATAAAATTTTATTTAATAAAATCAATAAGAAATCCCTTATCAGCCGCAAAAGCTGGTAAGGGATTTTTTTTTGCACAATCTATTCTCAACTTGGAGCCAAAATGAAAAGCGACAGTGTAAAAAAAGGAGTCGAAAGAGCGCCCCACCGTGCCTTGTTCAAGGCAATGGGATATACAGATGCGGAAATCCGAAGACCGCTCATCGGCATTGCCAATTCGGCAAACACGATCATTCCGGGTCATGTGCATCTGAACAACATCGTGGCTGCCGTAAAAGCGGGCGTTTATATGGCAGGCGGAACTCCCATCGAATTTGGAACTATCGGCGTATGCGACGGTATTGCCATGAATCATGTGGGCATGAAATATTCATTAGCAAGTCGGGAACTGATTGCGGATTCTGTTGAAGTCATGGCAACCGCGCACGCATTTGACGCCTTAGTCATGGTTCCCAATTGTGACAAAATTGTACCCGGAATGCTAATGGCTGCCGCACGCCTCGATCTGCCGACCCTTGTTGTCAGCGGCGGTCCCATGCTGGCAGGGAAAATGAAAACTGAAAATTCCGAATTTAAGGACATTGACCTGATCAGCGTTTTTGAAGCGGTGGGCGCGTGCTTCTCCGGGAAAATGTCCGAGGCGCAGCTTGCCTGTGTGGAAGATGCGGCGTGTCCGACCTGCGGCTCCTGCGCGGGAATGTTCACGGCAAATTCCATGAACTGTCTCACCGAGGCAGTGGGCATGGGCTTGCCCGGAAACGGCACGATTCCTGCGGTCATGGCTGCCCGTATCCGTTTGGCAAAAGAAGCCGGAATGCAGATTATGAAGCTTTGGGAACAGCAGATCACCTCCCGGAAAATTATGACGGAAAGCGCTTTCAGAAATGCGCTGACCATGGACATGGCGCTGGGCTGTTCCACCAATACCGTGCTTCATCTGCCCGCGATTGCAAAAGAAGCCGGCGTCAATATTGACCTGAATCTTGTCAATGAAATCAGCAAGATTACGCCGCATCTGTGTTCGCTCAGTCCCGGAGGCAAGGATCATCTTGAAGACCTGAACCGCGCCGGCGGCATTTTTGCTGTGATGAAAGTGCTTTCCCGCGCCGGCATGATTCGTGAAGACTGTCTCACGGTTACAGGGAAAACGGTCGGCGAAAATATAAAGGAAGCGCAGATATTGGACAGCAATGTGATTCGGTCTCTGGAAAATCCCTATCATAAAGAAGGCGGGCTGGCAGCATTGTTCGGCAATCTTGCGCCCCAAGGATGCGTGGTCAAACAGGTTGCGGTGCTGGAAGAAATGATGCGTCACGAAGGACCCGCCAAAGTTTTTGACTCCGAAGAAGACGCATCCAAAGCCATTATGGACGGCAAAATCAGCAAAGGCGATGTGGTGGTTGTCCGCTACGAGGGACCCATGGGCGGTCCCGGAATGCGGGAAATGCTGACGCCCACCTCTGCCATTGCGGGCATGAAATTGGACGCGCATGTCGCGCTGATTACGGACGGACGCTTCTCCGGCGGCACCCGGGGCGCATCTGTCGGGCATATCTCGCCGGAGGCGATGCAGGGCGGACCTATTGCCGTTGTGCGGGACGGCGACCGGATTGCGATTGATATTCCCGGAAAAGCCGCCCCCGCCGAGAATTACTCAGGGCTATATGGCAAGATATGCGAGAATGGTGTCGTCCGCAAGCAGGGGAGCGGTTGTTAATTGAGAAGTGAGAATTGAGAAGTGAGAAATAGGAAAGGATGAATTATGGAACTCACAGGCGCACAGATTCTGATGCTTATGCTTAAATCAGAAGGGGTTGATACCATTTTCGGCTACCCCGGAGGGGTGGTGCTTGAGATTTATGATGAACTCAGCAAAACAGATATTCGCCATATTCTGGTTCGCCACGAGCAGGGCGCGGTTCATGCGGCAGACGGCTACGCGAGAGCCGGGGGCAGAGTCGGCGTCTGTCTCGTGACTTCGGGCCCTGGCGCAACTAACACCGTAACGGGCATTGCTTCCGCGTATTGCGATTCGATTCCTCTTGTCGTATTCACAGGGCAGGTTCCCACGCATCTGATCGGAAATGATGCGTTTCAGGAAGTTGATATTGTGGGCATTACCCGCCCCTGCACCAAACACAATTTTCTTGTGAAACACACAGAGGATTTGCCGAGAATTATCAGAGAAGCCTTTTATATTGCCCGCTCGGGACGGCCCGGTCCCGTGCTGGTGGACCTTCCCAAAGATGTGGGAAGTAAAAAGATAAAATTTGAGATGCCAGGAGAAGTCAAACTCAGGTCTTATAATCCGACATACAATCCCAATATCCGGCAATTACATAAGGTCATGGAACTTGTCGAGAAAGCCGAAAGACCCATGATTTTTGCCGGCGGGGGCGTGATTCTCTCCAAAGGCTCGAAAGAACTGACTGAATTTGCAAAGAAAACACAGATTCCGGTGACGACATCGCTCATGGGATTGGGCGCGTTTCCGGGGTCGGATCCGCTGTGGCTCGGCATGATCGGAATGCACGGCACATTTCGGGCAAACATGGCAACCGGCGCGTGCGATCTGATGATTGCTGTCGGCGTGCGTTTTGACGACCGCGTTACCGGAAAAACCGATACCTTTGCCTCTCAGGCAAAGATTGTGCATATTGACATTGATCCGACTTCTATCCGAAAAAATATACCGGTAACAATTCCGGTGGTGGGGGATTGCAGAATTGCGCTCGAGAATCTCAGCCGCCTCGCTGATGAAGCGAAATTCGGGGATTTGCAGAAAAAAAGAAAACCATGGCTCGATCAGATTGTTGACTGGAAAAGCATGAGGCCGCTTGACTACCAGCAGGACAGAAGCGGCCCCATCAAACCGCAGTATGTGATTGAAAAGCTTTATGAACTGACCAAAGGCGAGGCAATCATCACCACCGAAGTGGGGCAGAATCAGATGTGGACAGCCCAGTATTATCATTTTGAACGTCCCAGCCGTTTTATCACTTCCGGCGGACTGGGATGTATGGGCTTTGGTCTGCCTGCTGCCATCGGCGCACAAGTTGCCTGCCCCGGCGATCTGGTGGTGGATGTGGCCGGAGACGGCAGCATTCAGATGAATATTCAGGAAATGGCAACGGCTGTGCAGCATAAACTTCCGGTAAAGATTGTGATTCTGAACAACGGTTATCTCGGTATGGTGAGACAATGGCAGGAGTTGTTTTACGGAAAGAGATATTCGCATACCTGCATGAGCTGCGCTCCGGATTTTGTCAAACTTGCCGAAGCTTACGGTGCCGTAGGCTTACGCGCCACCCAGCCGAGCGAAGTCGTGCCGGTGCTTAAAGAGGGACTTTTCTCTTCCGAAACCGTTATCATGGATTTCAGAGTCGCGAGCGAAGAAGGGGTTTATCCGATGGTGCCGGCAGGCGCGCCGATTACCGAAATGCTGCTAGTGTAAAAATTGAGAATTGAGAATTGAGAATTGAGAATTGAAAAGTGACGAATTGAAAGATAGGACAAAGCAGTTTGCACATCGCTGTGTTAAATTGGCAACGGCTCTGCCTCAAACAAGTCTCGGCAGGCATGTTAAAGGGCAACTCATCAGATGCGCCACATCGGTTGCCAGCAATTATCGTGCGGTGTGTCTTGCTCAGTCAAAAGCAGCTTTTATATCAAAAATAAGTATTGTTTTGGAAGAAGCTGACGAATCTTATTCCTGGCTGGAATTTGTCATTGATGAAAATTTATTAAAAAAGCAACTCGTTGAACCCTTGTTAAAAGAAGCAGGGGAATTGACTGCAATATTTCTATCATCAAGAAATACAGCCAGAAAAGAGAAAAACGAATATTGAGAGGGCGACCTATTTCTCAATTCTCAATTCTCAATTCTCAATAAAAAGGGCTATGATTATGAAAGAAGACAAACACGTACTTTCAATGCTGGTTGACAACGAGCCGGGCGTGCTTTCCAGAGTCGCGGGCTTGTTCAGCGGGAGAGGATATAATATTGAAAGCCTTTGCGTCGCGGAGACGATGGACCCGCAGATTTCAAGGCTGACCATCGTTACCAAGGGAAATGAGCCGATTATCGAGCAGATTAAGAAGCAGTTGAACAAGCTGATCAATGTCATCAAAGTATTTGAAATGACAGGGCAGGATTATGTTCAATTGGAACTGGCGCTGATCAAAATTTACGCAAAACCCGAAAATCGTGCTGAAATTCTGCGGATTGCAGATATTTTCAAGTGCAAAGTGGTGGATGTGGGACAGGAATACTACACCATCGAAGTTACCGGAGACGAAGGCAAACTCTCTGCTTTGCTGAATCTGCTGAAACCCATCGGCATCAAGGAAATCGCAAGGACCGGCATTGTCGCGCTGTTCCGAGAAGCCAAGTGAATTGAGAAGTGAGAATTGAGAATTGAAGTTCTCACCTGCTCTGAAAAGGAGATTTACATGTCCGGACAAATTGTGGCGTTCCATGAAGTTTTAGATATGGTTGAGTCTTTACCGGAAGATCAGCAGGAATATCTTGTAGATATTGTCCGCCGCAGGTTAAACGAACACGGGCGGCAGATGATTGCAGAAAGAATTAAAGAGGCAAGAGAAGAATATGCCAGAGGCGAAGTGAAAACAGGCAGTGTGGACGAGTTGATGAGAGAACTTTTGGAATGAGAAAGCTTATCTGGGGAAAAACCTTTGTAAAGGCTTTCAAGCGGACGATAAAAAAGCATCCGAATCTGCGTGGCGATATTGAAGAAGTTTTGAGGGTGATGATGGAAAATCCCTTTGATCCTCAACTGGCAACTCATAAACTCAAAGGAAATTTAGCAGGTACATGGACATGCAGTGTCGGATATAATATGAGGATAATCTTTGATTTTATTAAGAACAAACAAGGGGAAGATGACATTTTTCTGCTTGAAATCGGCGTACATGATGAAGTTTATTGATGCAGCAATCTGGATTCAGTAAAAATATTTTTTAAGGAGAAATAAAATGGCAAAGATAGATTTCGGCGGCGTGCTGGAAGAAGTGATCACATCTGATGAATTTTCTCTGGAAAAAGCCAGAGAAATTCTTAAAAATGAAACGGTTGCAGTTATCGGCTACGGTGTTCAGGGACCTGGACAGGCAATGAACATGAGAGATAACGGCGTCAACGTCATCATCGGACAGCGGCAAGGCGGCAAGTCGTGGGAAAAGGCTGTCGCAGACGGATTTGTTCCGGGCAAAACGCTGTTTCCCATCGAAGAAGCAGCCAAAAAAGGCACGATCATTCAATACCTTCTTTCGGACGCCGGGCAGGTTTCAAGCTGGCAGAAGCTGAAAGCCTGTCTGAATGAAGGCGATGCGCTGTATTTCTCGCACGGCTTCGGCATTGTGTATAAAGAGCAGACCGGCATCATTCCGCCGAAAAATGTGGACGTGATTCTGGTTGCGCCCAAAGGCTCAGGGCGCACGGTCCGCACCAATTTTCTGAACGGCAGCGGCATCAATTCAAGCTTTGCCGTTCATCAGAATTTCACAGGCAGAGCCAAAGAAAGAACGCTTGCGACCGGCATTGCCATCGGCTCCGGCTATCTTTTCTCTACGACTTTTGAAAAAGAAGTGTATAGCGACCTGACCGGCGAGCGGGGCGTTCTCATGGGATGTCTCGCGGGCGTTATGGAAGCCCAGTACAGTCTGCTGAGAAAACACGGACACAGCCCCAGCGAGGCATTTAACGAGACAGTAGAAGAACTGACTCAAAGCCTCATTCGCTTGGTTGCGGAAAACGGCATGGACTGGATGTTCGGGAATTGCAGCACCACCGCGCAGCGGGGCGCGCTGGACTGGTCTCCGAAATTCCGGGATGCGGTCGCGCCGGTGTTCAAAGAACTGTATGAAAGCGTCATATCCGGCAAAGAGACCAAACGGGTTCTTGACCTGAACAGCGCGGCAGATTATCGCGAGAAACTGCAAGTAGAATTAGATGAGATCAAAAATTCCGAAATGTGGAAAACGGGCGCGGCGGTTCGGGCTTTGAGGCCTGAAAATCGGAAAAAATAGTGGCGGGTTGCAGGTTACAGGGAGCAGGTTACAAGTGACAGGGAGCAATCAGCGATACAACCCGCAACCTGCAACCTGCAACCTGCCCCCTGCTACATGAAACAAACAAAATTTTGGGAGATAAAAAAATGGAACCGATACTTTTATACGACACCACCCTGCGGGACGGAACACAGGGCGAAAACATCAATTTTACAGCAGAAGAAAAAGTCAAAGTTGCCCGGCGATTGGATGATATTGGCATTCACTACATTGAGGGCGGCTGGCCCGGTTCCAATCCCAGAGACAAGCAGTTTTTTGATTTGGCGAAAAAAATTAAATTTAAAAACGCCCGGCTGACGGCATTCGGCTCGACGCGAAAGCCTCATATCTCTGCGTCCGAGGACCAAAATCTGAAGGCATTGCTTGAAAGCGGGACGCCCACAGTTACGATATTCGGAAAAACATGGGACCTTCATGTAGAAAAAGTCATGGAGAATACGCTGGAAGAAAATCTGCGGATGATAAAGGAAAGCGTGGCTTATCTCAAGGAAAACAACCGTGAAGTCATCTACGACGCCGAGCATTTTTTCGACGGCTATAAAAACAATAAAGCATATACCTTAGAGACTTTGACAGCCGCCATAGAAGGCGGCGCTGACATGGTTGTTCTCTGCGATACAAACGGCGGCACACTGCCCTTTGAACTTGAAGCCATTATCAATGAAATCGCTTTGCCGGTTAAATTCGGCGTTCATACGCACAATGACTGCGGATTGGCGGTGGCAAATGCCATCAGCGCGGTGAGATGCGGCGCGGTCATGGTTCAGGGTACTATCAACGGGTACGGCGAAAGGTGCGGAAACGCCGATTTGACTTCAATTATACCGATTCTTTGCACGAAAATGAATTGCCCCTGCATCTCTGACGAAAATCTGAAAACTCTGCGAAAGCTTTCCAGATTCGTGAGTGAAACCGCGAACATGATTCCTCTGTGCAGCAGACCTTTTGTCGGGAAAAGCGCGTTTGCCCACAAAGGCGGCATTCATGTCAGCGCCATCATCAAAGAACCCAGAGCTTATGAACACATCAACCCTGATTTGGTCGGAAACAGCAGGCGGGTTTTAGTCTCCGATCTTTCCGGCAAAAGCAACGTGGAATACAAAGCAAAAGAAATGGGCATTGATCTGGGGACAAACGGCTATGACAGCCGTAAGATAGTTGAAGCAATCAAGATATTAGAATCTCAGGGCTATCAGTTTGACGCGGCGGAAGGTTCATTCAAAATTCTGTTAGAAAAAATTACGGAACAGTTCAAGCCCATCTTTGATCTGGAATCTTTCCGGGTAACGATTGAAAAGAACAAGAATTTTCCGTGCAGCGCTTACGCCACCATCAAGATTTCCGTAGGCGGCAAAGAAGAGATAACGGCTGCCGAAGGCAACGGCCCGGTCAGCGCGCTGGACAACGCGCTGCGAAAGGCGCTGGGCAAATTTTTCATGGATATTGATGACATGCAGTTGGTTGACTTCAAAGTCCGTGTTATTGACGGACGGGAGGGAACCGCGGCAAAGGTGCGGGTGCTGATTGAATCACGGGATCAGGATCATATTTGGAGTACTATCGGCGTTTCGGAAGACGTGATTGAAGCCAGTTGGCAGGCGCTGGCAGACAGTTTTCATTACAAACTCGCATTTCCGGCAACATCTCTGAACGGAAAAGCCTTGGAAAACTGATTGTTGTTTTTTATGTAGGGTGGGCATGGAATCAATGCCTTTAAGTTAAGGGCGGATACGCCCGCCCAGGCTGAAAACAGATATTCCCTCTCCCCTCGGGGAGAGGGTCAGGGTGAGGGGAAAAGCAGGGACATCCGCCGCGCCCCTCACCCCCGCCCTCTCCCCGGAGGGGAGAGGGAGAGTTTCTTAACTTAATGGCATTGGGGCATGAAATGCCCACCATACCGTGAACATCCAAGACATAATTTGTGATTTTAACTCTATGGTGGGCATCAAATGCCCACCCTACTGAGCAATAGCTTATGATGAGCTATGCTGGAGAAATCTCTTGAGAATGAACGAGGGAACCAACGCCGCAGGAACTACGCGTTATAGCGTCCTGCGGCCCATGCTTATAGGATTTTGCTCTTAGCTGTTTAAGTAGTCTCGTTCCCACGCTCTGCGTGGGAATGCAGAGGGAACGCTCCGCGTTTCGATTTCGATGAAATTCTCCTTTTGTAAAGGGGGATTACGCAGTTGAGTTAATTTAAAAAAAATGAGCAAATGAAAAAAGGAGCAAAACCATGAGTGATAGAGTCTATATTTTCGATACGACATTGAGAGACGGTGAACAGTCCCCCGGGGCGAGCATGAATGCGGCTGAAAAACTGCGCCTTGCCATGCAGTTGGAGAAATTGGGCGTTGATGTCCTGGAAGCCGGGTTTCCCGCGGCATCCGACGGCGATTTCGATGCGGTTGCCCAGATTGCCAGAAAATTGAAAACAACCGAAGTCGCAGGGCTTGCCCGCGCATCCAAAGCAGACATTGACCGTGCATGGGGAGCGGTGCAGCACGCGGCAAAGCCGAGAATCCACACCTTTATTGCTACGTCCGACATTCATCTGGAATACAAGCTGAAAATGACTCGCGATGAAGTCGTAAAAGCCGCTGTCGAAGCGGTCAGATACGCCAAATCGCTCACGGAAAATGTGGAGTTTTCCTCAGAAGACGGCTCCAGAAGCGACAGAGATTTTCTGTGCAGGGTTTTTGAAGCCGCGATTGAGGCGGGCGCAAAAGTCGTCAATCTGCCGGATACAGTGGGATACGCCATCCCCGAAGAATTTGGCAATCTGGTAAAGTATGTGATGACGCATACGCCCAACATTCACAAGGCAATTCTGAGCGTTCACTGTCACAACGATCTGGGTCTTGCCACAGCCAATACGCTGGCGGCAATCAGCGCGGGCGCACGACAGGCGGAAGTGACGATCAACGGTATCGGAGAAAGAGCCGGGAATACCTCGCTGGAAGAAGTAGTCATGTCGCTGCACACCAGACCCAATTATCTCCCCATGTCAACGAATATCAGGACAGAGGAGATTTATCCTACCAGCCGTCTGGTCAGCATGATCACCGGTATTATCGTGCAGCCGAACAAGGCGATTGTGGGCGCGAATGCTTTTGCTCATGAAGCGGGCATTCATCAGGACGGCGTGCTGAAAAATCCCATGACTTATGAGATTATGAAGCCTGAAACCATCGGTCTGAACCGGAACAAACTCGTGCTGGGCAAGCATTCGGGTCGTCATGCCCTTCGCTCGCGTCTGAAAGAGTTGGGATATGATCTCTCCGATGAGGAATTGAATATTGTTTTCACGAAATTCAAAGAACTCGCGGATAAGAAAAAGCATGTGGTGGACGAAGACTTGGAAGCCATTGTCACCGAAGGCATTCTTCGGACTGCTGAAATTTTTGTTCTTGAATATCTGCATGTTATCAGCGGAACAACGGTGATGCCTATGGCAAGCGTACAGCTTTCCGTCAACGGACGCTCCGTGAAAGGCGCGGGCTACGGCAACGGTCCCATTGACGCCGCGTTTAACACCATTGCCAAGCTGACCAATGCGGAAGCGGAACTCCTGCGCTTTTCCGTAAACGCCATCACCGGCGGCACGGACGCAATGGGGGAAGTGAACGTGAGACTGAAAGAAAACGGGCTAGTTGCTTTGGGCAAAGGTGCCGACCCCGATATTATCACTGCCAGCGCCAAAGCATATATCAACGGACTCAACCGGCTGGAATATCTGAAATCCCATCCGGTTCAGTCCGCACAGATGTGATAGAAATAAAATGAAATTTTCTCGTTACGAGGCTCTGCCTCGTAACGCACGGCTGCCTCTGTAGAACGGGTTTAAAACCCGTTTTACGAGGCAGACCATCATAAGATTCAACATATTGAAATTATGTAAATTTTTAATTTTTTTTCCCAGAAGGTAGAATATTCCTCCTTTCAAATACACCCTTCACCCCATTGACTTATCTTTGAATCACAAATACATTTGCCATCAAGACATGTCGAGGTTTTTTATTTTAAAGAGAACAGACCCGAAATGTTGATTGGGAATGAGATACTGTATAGCTCAAAGGGGAAATAAACCCCCCCTTAATACTCCCTCCACCCCATTGACTTATTTCTGAGTCAGAAGTAAATTATTATCAGGTTGGACATTAAAACTGAATAAAATAGGAGGGAATTTATCATGGCAAGACATATTTATCTTCATGGACAAAAGCTGATGCTGATTCTCGGCGCGCTGCTGCTGGCAATCCTTTGGCTGTGTCCGGTGCTGTATGCTCAGGACACGCCGCGGGAGAAGCTTGAGAAATCTTTGCATCTGGTCAGCAAATCCTTTGAAATGGCAAATTATGCCCAGGAAAGCGATATAACGCTGATTCAGAAATCTCATGATTTGACTAAACAGGCAATAACGCTGATTAACGAAGTCATCACCGAGGCTGAAAACACGGGCAGCACAGAACTGAAAACAGCGGCTGTAACAGCGTTGAACAGCATAGCGCCGGTTTTCACGCAACTTATCAACACTGCTCAGGCAATATTCAACAAGAATGCTGAGATGGCAGTTGAGGCTGAAAACAGCGGAAACACTGCCCAGATGCAGGAAAAATACGAAGCGGCAAAAGGAGCAGTGGTTTTTATTTCCAAGATCGCTGACGATGCCTTGAGCATCGGGGATTCGCTTTCCGCTATGGCGTATCAGTCTGTAAATATCGCTAATGCGGGGCTGGCGGGTTCCGTCAAAATGGCTGCGAATAATTTTAAAGAATTATTCCAAAATATCAATGCAATAGCGAAGTATATCGCACAGACCGGCAATCATTCGGATATTATCGGGATTACGAATCACATACAGGAAGATGCCGGCGAAGCTGAGAAGAAGTATGATACGATTGTTGCTGTTGCATCCTCTGTCGGCGGTTCAGCCGGAAACGGAAACAATGTTCCTCCTCAGGAAATCGGCGTCAATCGCCCCTGGCCCTTTCACTGGAACTATCTGCCTTTGACAGACAAACAGCGTAAAGACAAAGATGTGCCGATTCAGGATACAGAACCGGCAAGCCCCTTCGGGGCAAAATAATTTTCAAAACAATGCACACTGTTTTACCGAGAAAAATTCTGGCAGTGTCTTAATTGTTGTGTTTAATATGGCTTATTCTTACCACCGTCATAATCTGAGCTTTCCGAATTTTCAGTAAAACGATTTTGCAAATCGTTTTTCCGATAAAACGGTTTGCAAAACCGTTTTACAAAAGCGCAGATTATGCCGGTGGGCAGTATATACGAAATTGAAACACTGTCAGAACTTTCTCTGATTCGGATAATGCTGAAAGGGGTAATCAACTATGAAATTACAATGGCTATCTGTAGGATACCTTATTCTTGTTATGATGCTTTTTTCCCATACAACAGGACTTGCCGCCGGCGGAACCACTCTTGAACCCATGATAACAATAGGTTCGGAAAATAGAGAAAATACGGATTCTCAAGATACAGGCACTAAAAAGAGCGGCATCGTCATAAAGCCCATGATAACCGTCAGTTCGAGAATGGACAGCAATTTCTACAAGACGGAATCTGATGAGAAAAATGTTTATACCCATCTTCTTCAACCGGGAATCACAGCAGGTTATGAAACCCCTAAAAGCAGTTTTATGGCGAACTACTTACTCAACGCCCTTTTTTACACCGGCGACAATGATGAAGACAACTATATGGGACATACCTTCAATCTGTCAGCGAGAACAAGGCCTTTTGCCAGACTGCTTCTCGGCATAGAAGATTCATATTATATGACTCGTGACGGGGCGCAGGCAGACAATTTCAGCAACTCGGTGGACAGAGAGAAGTATTTTATCAACCATTTGACGCCTATGCTGTTATATGAATTCGGAAATAAGTTCTCCGTGGGGCTGCGCTATCGGAATACAATGACCGGCTATGATGAGCTCGATATTAAAGATTCTTCCGAACACAGAGGAATGCTTGATCTGATTTATAACTTTACACCGACACTGGCGTTTGATCTTCAATACCAGCGTTGGCAAAGAGATTACGATGATCCGGCAACTTCCGATTATGTCTCGGATCAGCTCAAGCTTATTTTTGCAAGACAGTTCAGAAATTTTTCCTTTGAACTCGGCGCAGGTTATCAGACACGGCGTTTTGATGACAGCACCTTGGATGATCTCGGATTGTTTACTTATCGGATCACGCTTGAAGGGCAATATCCGGCGCTTCCCGCGCCCAGACGGAGTTATATCTCATTTGTTGCGGAGCGGAACTATAATGATTCAGGTGTCGGAGACAGCTATTTCAAAGCACATCAGTTTACATTAAGCGCGGGCAGAATTTTCAGAGATAAAATAAGCACGAAAATCGAAGGCAGATACAGAATAAGCGATTATGAAATGTGGCTCGGCGGACGGGAAGACAACACATACAGCATTTCAGCCGGTCTCGGTTATATCTTTAACGAAAGACTGTCGCTGAACGCCGAAGCGGGGTATGAAAATCGGGATTCCAGTATCAATCAGTATGATTATAAGAATACCTACATTATGGGGAATGTTGATTTCCGTTATGATCCGAGTACCCGTTAAACTTGGAGGTTATCAGTTGTTGACGGCATGGAGAAAGAGACGATATGAGCTATCAAAAAATTATGAAAACAATAATGAGCATTCTTTTTGCGGTTCAGATGTTCCTGATATTTCAGGGAAATGCCGATGCACAGGATGAATATTTCATCGGGCCGAGAGATGTTCTTACTCTGAGTATTTATGCCGGCGGAGAAAAACAGCAGGAAGTCATTGTAACGGTCAGCAGCAGCGGAATGATCAGTGTTCCTTTCATCGGTCAGATTAAAGCCGAAGGATTGACAACTGCCCGGTTGGAAGCTGCTATCGCCGAACCGCTGGAAAGGAATTATTTTGTCAACCCGGAGGTAAGCGTCCGTATCACGGAATATCACAACCTTCGATACCATATTTCAGGTGCGGTCAAGTTACCGGGATTGTACGAAATGACTTCAAAACCGACCCTGATGCAGCTCATTGCCGAAGCCGGCGGCGTTATGCCGGATCGGGGCAATACAGCCTATATTCTGCGGAATGCGACAGAGCAGATACAGGAAGACAAGGATGTTGAAAATCTGCTCTCTAAAAAAGAGCCGAAAAAGGTGGATTTAAAGAAACTTTTGGACAGAGGCGATATGAGTCAGAACGAAGTTCTCCAATCCGGCGACGTGGTTTATATTCCTTTTGAAAAATCCATGAATCTGGCTGAATCCAAAATATATGTGGAAGGAGAGATCAAAAGTCCGGGCGTATATAATTATCTCCCGGGACTCACAGCGCTGAATGCCTGCATCATGGCAGGCGGTTTCAGCAAATTCGCCGCGCCGAGCCGCGCCAGAATTGTAAGGAAACAGGAAGGCAAACAGATCATCATTAATATAGACCTCGAAGAAGTGAAGGAAGGAAGAATATCTGATGTTGAACTGAAACCCGGCGATCTGATTAATATTCCTGAAACATGGCTGTGAAGATTGAGAAGTGAGAAGTGAGAAATAAAACACTTCCAATTTCTCAATTCTCAATTCTCAATTCTCAATTTAAAAATTTTTGCAGGAGGAAATATGAATAACAATATGAACAGCCCTGAAATTGAACAGAGCATAGATATTGCTGAATATTACTACATTATTGCCAAGCATAAATGGCTCATCATCGCGTCTTTTATTCTTGTGGTTTCTCTGACAATATTTATCACCTTTCAGATGAAGCCGGTTTATCAGGCAGGCAACACAATGATTATTGAAAAAGACCAGATTGTGTCTCCGCTGACCGGGGAAAAAATGGATTATGAAAGCTATGTCTCTCAGACCCTTACGTTCAATACGCATTTTAAAATGATCACTTCACGGCCGGTTCTGGAAAAAGTAATTGACGAACTGAATCTGGATCAGCCTGAAAAAGCAAAAAAAATGGAAACCAGTTTTCTGAAAGAGTGGATTTCCCGGAACAGAAAAAATTTTCTCTCCCTGATAGGACAGAAAGAGAAAGTGCTGACTCCGGAAGACAAAAAAGCCGCACTGATCGCGGGGCTGGGAGCTAAAATCACTATCAAAGAAGTAAGGGATACGCGTCTGCTGAATGTGAATGTGGAAGATTATGATCCTGATATGGCAAAAGAAATCGCCAATACTCTTGCCGATGTCTATATCAGGTTTAATGCTGAAAGCCGTATGAAATCATCCAAAAATACGCTCAAATGGATGACAGATCAGTTGTATGAGACAAAGCAGAAATTGGAAAAGGCTGAAAAAGATTTTCTGGATTACAAGCAGAACGAAAAATTGTTTTCCATTGAGGGAAAACAGGATGTTACGATAAAAAAAATAGAGGAGTTCAACAATACCTATATTGAAGCGCGCAACAGACGGCTTGAGGTGGATGCAAAGCTGGGAAAGTTAAAACAGCTTCTTAATTCAAGAGGGGAAGTGCTTCATGTCCGCTCTCTTATCGGCAATGCGCTGATTGACAGTCTTTACTCACAGTTGAGTGAAGCAGAGGTGGAGATGAACCGCCTCAGCAGTGTCTTTAAGCCCATGCACCCTAAAATTGTGCAGATGCAGAGCCGGATTGAGGAAACCCGGAAAAAGCTTAATGAAGAACTCAAAAAAGAAATGGAAAATTTAGATGCGGAGCGTTCAGTCCTTCGTACAAGAGAAAAAATTCTGCAAGAGACCATAGACGGTTTTGAAAACGATGCGCTGGCTACCGGCAAAAAGGAACTCCAGTACAGTATTCTTCAGCGGAATGTCACCACGCATCAGAAGCTGTATGATACGCTTCTGTCAAAGATAAAAGAGTCTAACATCGAAGAAAGTCTGGATGTTTCTCCCATACGGGTGATTGAGGACGCTGTGAGGCCTATTTCGCCGGTGAAACCCAAAAAAATGATGAATATTACGCTGGGGGCTGTTTTGGGTCTGATGCTCGGCATTGCTCTCGCATTTTTACAGGAATATATGGATCGCTCTCTCCGTACCGAGGAAGATGTTCAGAAATATCTTGATTTGCCGGTTCTTTCCGTGATTCCGGAAGCAGAGTTGCCGTAGTAGGATATACGGCATCGGTAAAACGACTTTTTAAGTCGTTTTCTATCTGAAACGATTTGGAAAATCGTTTTACCTGCAACTGACAGGCAAATAAGTAC
>JFJP01006244.1_pt1 | contig 16529 bp, 14 predicted proteins | sample 431651 | NCBI WGS metagenome assembly JFJP01 (sample SAMN02602958, study PRJNA72255) | Microbial mat metagenome, whole genome shotgun sequencing project. | biome: fresh water; feature: sink hole; material: water; isolation source: purple microbial (photo- and chemosynthetic) mats found in... | reverse complement strand
TAGCTCGATGGCTTCGAGGGCGCGGGATTTTTCGACGGTGGCGATGCGGAAGCGGTCGGCTACGACGTCGAGGATTTTTCTGCGGGTGGCGACGGTTGATTTGGGGTCAGAGCCCGTGGACTTGGGGTTTTGCCATTTCGTTTTGGATTTCTTTTCTCCTGCTTTGCTGCGTCCTGAATCGGGATCCGACCCCAATTCAACCTCTACTTCGCGCTCGGCGTGCACTCTTGTGAAGCCACTGGCGCTCAGCCATTGGGTCACTTCCTCGGCGGTGGTGTCTGCGGGAAGTTCTACCGGAAAGGTCAAGACAAGTCGCTGATTGCCCTGTGACGCTCTACGCAGCAGTTCCGCGTAAATGGACTCCGGCGTGTCGTGCTGTACAGGCTGCGCGGTGACCTTGTCAAACAGACTGCCGGCGCGCGAGAAAAGGAGTTTGAGGTGGTCGTTCAACTCGGTCATGGTTCCCACCGTCGAGCGGCTGGAGCGGACCGGGTTGGTCTGATCGATCGCGATGGCCGGGGGGACGCCTTCCACCTTGTCCACCGTCGGCTTGTCCATGCGGTCCAGAAACTGGCGTGCATAGGCCGAGAACGTTTCGACGTAGCGGCGCTGACCTTCGGCGTAGAGCGTGTCAAACACCAGGCTCGATTTTCCCGAGCCACTGGGACCGGTGACGACGGTCAATTCACCCGTGCGGATATCCAGGTCAAGGTTCTTGAGGTTGTGTTGCCGTGCACCGCGAATGCGGATGGTGCCCTGGGACATGGTGAATGCTCTGTTCAAAGAAGGACAGACATTCTAGGGATATCCGGCGAAATCTCCGCCAAATACGAACTTGCCTCAGGAATCAGCTTTTGAGTGCGTTTTCAAACTCGCGGCAGGCTTGGACGCCCAGCGCATCCTGCAGTTTCGGCAGCAGGGCCACTAACTCATCAACCCCGGAAGCAGACTCGACCGCGAGATTGAGCATAAAACCACGCAATCCCAAGCCGGCAGCCAGCTTGGTAGCCAGGGGCTTGGCCAGCAAATAGCGGTCTCGCGTGCTGATCGCTGTCGCTGACACGTCGACTGGTGCGGTGACGCGTTCAGGCGTTTGCCCGGTTTTCACCGATGCCGACGCCACCACTGCGGGCGCTAACAACTCTTTCGAAACCAAGTAATCGATATCTGCCTGGCTCACGCCTAACCCGGCAGTGGCCACCAACACCCGGTCGACCGTTTTGATGCCGTCAAACAGGATGAAAGCGGATCTCTGCCTGGCACTGAAAAGGGGCGAACGCTCCTTGAATGCAATCTGCCCCGCTTCGGTCTTGACCAGCAACATAGCTGCGGCGAAACGAGACGGGTTATTGCTTCGGTGCGCTGGCCGGTGCGACAGGCGCGGAAGTCGTGGGTGCAGCAACCGGGGCAGCCACTGGCGCGGGCACTTCTGCAGCAGGTGCTGGCGTATGGGTGGTATCGCCATGTTTCTCACCACCCATATCGATGTCGCCACCCTTGCTCAGGATAAACAGCGCCAATCCGGCAAACACAATGAAGCCAACAGCAATCTTCCACATAGTCGTTTCCTTTAAAAAAAGTGGGCTCTCGCGGGAGAGCCCATCCGATACGCCGGACCATGACAGGGCCGGCGCCCACTGTACCAAAAACCGATCAGTCGTTGGCGTAGATGTCCACGTCTTTGGTTTCCTTGATGAACAAGGTACCAATCACCAGAGTCATACCCGCCACGATGATGGGGTACCACAAGCCGTTATACATATTGCCGGTCTGGGCCACGATGGCAAACGCCGTGGTAGGCAGCAACCCGCCAAACCAGCCGTTGCCGATGTGGTAAGGCAAGCTCATGGAGGTGTAGCGAATGCGGGTAGGGAACATTTCCACCAGCATGGCGGCAATGGGGCCGTACACCATGGTCACCAGAATCACCAAATAGGTAAGGATGGCGATGACAGTCACCTTGTCAAACTTGGCCATATCGGCCTTGGCGGGGTAACCGGCAGCCTTCAGCGCCGCATCCAGGTTTTTCCCCAACAAAATGCCGCCAGCAGTTTTCTCGTTGCTGACATCGGCCACAGCCTTCTTGGCAGCTTCCACGGCTTTCGGGTCCTGCGGCTGGGCAGCAGACACTTCTGCCAGCTTCGCCTCTGCCGCAGCCTTGGCCGCAGCAATATCTTCAGGTGTGTACTTCACTTTGACAACGGTTGCACCTACCTGGATGGTGGCGGGCGTGCCAGCGGGGGCAGCGATGTTGTCGTAGCTCACCGAGGCTCCGGCCAGACGCTGTTTGGCAATGTCGCACGAGCTGGTGAACTTGACGGTACCGGTCGGGTTGAACTGGAACGAGCACTCTGCCGGGTCTGCAGTCACGGTCACCTTGTTGGCGGCTTGTGCAGCAGCCAGGTCAGGATTGGCCGCTTTGGTCAGCGCAGTAAACACCGGGAAGTAAGTCACCACCGCCAGCAGGCACCCCGCCATGATGATGGGCTTGCGACCAATCTTGTCAGACCAGGCACCAAACACGATGAAGAAAGGTGTGCCGATGATCAGCGAAATGGCCACCATGATGTTGGCAGTAGCACCATCGACCTTGAGCGCTTGCGTCAGGAAGAACAGCGCGTAGAACTGACCCGAGTACCAGACCACCGCTTGACCGGCTGTCAAACCGATCAGCGCCAGGATCACGATCTTCAGATTCTTCCATTGACCGAACGACTCGGACAAAGGCGCCTTGGAGGTCTTGCCCTCAGCCTTCATCTTGGCAAACGCAGGCGACTCGTTCATGCTCAAACGGATGTAAACCGACACGGCCAGCAACAGAATGGACACGATGAAAGGCACGCGCCAGCCCCAGTCGGCAAATGCGGCCTCGCCAATGATGGTACGGGTTCCCAGAATCACCATCAGCGACAGGAACAGCCCCAACGTGGCCGTGGTCTGAATCCAGGAGGTGTAGGCACCGCGCTTGCCATGGGGGGCGTGCTCGGCCACATAGGTTGCCGCACCGCCGTACTCGCCGCCGAGCGCCAGACCTTGCAGCATGCGCAGCGCAATCAGAATGACCGGGGCGGCCACACCGATGGAGGCGTAGTTGGGCAAGATGCCCACGATGAAGGTCGAAACACCCATGATCAAAATCGTGACCAGGAAGGTGTACTTGCGACCGATCATGTCGCCGAGCCGGCCAAACACCAGCGCGCCAAAGGGCCGCACGATGAAACCGGCGGCAAAAGCCAACAGCGCAAAGATGAAGGCCGAGCCTTCGTCCAGTCCGCTGAAGAACTGCTTGGCAATAATGGCTGCCAAAGAACCGTACAGGTAAAAGTCGTACCACTCAAAAACGGTACCCAACGATGAAGCGAAGATAACCTTCTTCTCTTCAGCGGACATCGGCCGTGCGGCTGCTGTTGCCATAGTTTGTCTCTCCAGATAAAAAATAATTGCGTCGCCCAAGGCTTTTGGGTAGACGGACTGTGAGGGCAACATCTGACCCAGTTCTGACGACCTCCCAACAGCAACTTACCGCTAGCTGAATACCTGCTTACGAAACTAGCAGTAACCCTGACGCTGCGTTTCTTATGGTGATAAATCAGGGCTTTTTTGGGGGTTTCTGGGTCTCTCAACCTTCCACAACCAAGGGAAAGTCCCTAGTTTTTTCTGCGACGCGTAAGGGCTTAGTCAGTAGCTGACAACACTATCGCGCCGTTGCCAGCCCATCCTGGGCAAAGGCAACGGAAGAAAACCCCGTAGGAGAAACGCAATGATCGACCCCCTGGTGGCCAAAATTGAGGCCAGTCCCAAGTACCATGAGTTGCGCAGAAAACGTAACTCTTTTGGCTGGATGCTTACCATCATCATGATGGTGGTCTATTACGGCTACATCGCGCTGATTGCGTTCAACAAGCCTTTCCTGGCTCAACCCATTGGCGACGGCGTGACCACCTTGGGTGTACCCATCGGCATGGGCGTCATCGTGTTCACCATCGTCATTACCGGAATTTACGTGCGCCGAGCCAACAGCGAGTTCGACCGCCTGACCGCTGAAATCCTGAAAGAGGCTTCCAAATGAAATTTGTGACTCGAACGCTATGGGCCCTGGCAGCCTTGCTCGGCACCGCAACGGTGTTTGCCGCTGGTGCTGACCTGGGCCAGGTCGACAAGCAACCCACCAACTGGGTCGCTATCGGCATGTTTGGCACCTTTGTGGTCGCCACCCTGTTCATTACCAAGTGGGCAGCTGCCCGCACCAAGTCGGCTGCTGATTTTTACACCGGCGGCGGTGGCATCACCGGTTTTCAGAATGGCCTGGCGATTGCCGGCGACTATATGTCGGCAGCGTCCTTCCTCGGCATTTCTGCCGCAGTCATGGCCTCCGGCTACGACGGGCTGATCTATTCCATCGGCTTCCTGGTGGGTTGGCCTGTCATCACTTTCCTGATGGCCGAACGCCTGCGCAATCTGGGCAAGTTCACCTTTGCCGACGTGGCCGGCTACCGCTTTCAACAAATGCCTATCCGCGTGTTTGCGGCCTCGGGTACGCTGGTGGTGGTGGCGTTTTACCTGATCGCCCAGATGGTGGGCGCAGGCTCTCTGATCAAACTGCTGTTTGGTCTGGAATACTGGATGGCGGTGGTGATCGTCGGCGCGCTGATGATGATTTACGTGCTGTTTGGCGGCATGACAGCGACCACCTGGGTGCAGATCATCAAGGCCTGCCTGCTACTGTCTGGCGTGACCTTCATGGCCATCATGGTGCTGGCAGAGTTTGGCTTCAGTCCGGAAGCACTGTTTTCCAAGGGCGTCGAGGTCAAGACAGCCATCGCCAGCGGCAGCGGCAAAACGGCTGAGGACGCGGCCAAAATCGGTCTGGCCATCATGGGGCCGGGTGGTTTCATCAAGGACCCGATCTCCGCCATCTCCTTCGGCATGGCGCTGATGTTTGGTACCGCAGGTTTGCCCCACATTCTGATGCGCTTCTTTACCGTGCCAGACGCCAAGGAAGCTCGCAAATCCGTGTTCTGGGCGACCACCTGGATTGGCTACTTCTATGTGTTGATTTTCATCATCGGTTTTGGTGCCATCACGCTGGTGCTGACCAACCCCGAGTTTGCCAATACCGCCACAGGCATCATCAAGGGCGGCGGCGGCTCGGCCAACATGGCTGCGGTGCTGGTAGCCAAGGCGGTGGGCGGCAATGTGTTCTACGGCTTTATCTCTGCCGTGGCCTTTGCCACCATCCTCGCGGTGGTGGCGGGTTTGACACTGTCTGGTGCGTCTGCCGTGTCCCACGACATTTACGCCACGGTGGTCAAGAAGGGCAATGCCGACAGCGCCTCGGAACTGAAAGTTTCACGTATCACTACGCTGGTACTGGGCGTCGTCGCCGTGACATTGGGCATTTTGTTTGAGAAGCAGAACATTGCGTTCATGGTGTCACTGGCGTTTGCCATCGCTGCATCGGCCAACTTCCCGGTGCTGTTCATGTCGGTGCTGTGGAAGGACTGCACCACCAAGGGTGCGGTCATTGGTGGCTTCCTGGGTCTGATTTCTTCGGTCGCGCTGACCGTGGTGTCCCCGTCGGTATGGGAAGCTACGTTGGGCAACCCCAAGGGCTCGGCATGGTTCCCGTACTCCTCACCCGCCTTGTTCTCGATGACCATCGGTTTCGTGGGCGTCTGGCTGTTCTCAATGCTCGACCGCAGCCCGCAGGCTGCCAAGGAACGCGAAGCCTACAAGGCGCAGCAGGTGCGTTCGGAAACCGGTCTGGGTGCGTCGGGAGCATCCGGGCACTGAGTCGAACAGACCCAGCTTTGAAGAACCGGGCCATGCCCGGTTTTTTTATGCCGCATTGGCTTTGAAAGGTTGCGCAGTAAGCGTGAGCTGCTAGACTTTTTGAACGAACAAAGAGATCCCTGCTCCAACTTCAGCAGTCCTATGAATCCCACCCCGACCCACTTTTTTTTCACCGCACCTTGGGAACCGTTATCAGTGCGCCGTGGCGATGCACTCGGTCTAGGGGCTCTCGCCGATCAATTTGCCGACGCGGTAGCGCCCGACTTGAGCAACCGCATCAGTGACGGACGATGGGTCACGCTGTTGGCTTGGAGCCTGGTGCAATCCCAACACGGTTTTCAATCCAGCGGTGGGCGATCAGTGGTGACTCGCCAAGAGCAAATCCAGCGCTATGCCTGGCTGCGCCCGCTGGAACTCCTGTGGGTGGCACGGACCATCAGCCTGCTCAAAGCAGACACCGAAGACTGGAAACAGCGCCCTTTGCCAGGACGTAGGCGTGTGGCACCCTGGGTTGATAACAACATGAAAGCAGACCGGTTCGGCATGACCCCAAAGCAATTTCAAGCCTACCGCCAAACCGGACCTTACGGCGGCTACCGGCGGGCTTTTCGGAAATGGCCAGGGCTGACTACGGGTGACGGCTGGACACCTGGCCCGCAAAGCAAGGCCCTATCGAGCTGGCTCGATGGCAAACTTAAAGGCGCGCGCCTTCAACTTGCCGATGATGTGAGCCGCAGCGCGAAACTGGCACGCAACAAAGAGGGGCGTGACGGTGAAAACAAATGGTGGCTTGAACACTGGCAAACTTTTGATCAAGCTGGCAAAGCGGCTGAACTCAATACGCTGCCACGCCAGCGTGGCGACTTCTCTGCGTTGCCGGAGGCAGCGTTGCTGAAGCCGCTCATTTTTGGCAACGATACAGCGGGGAGAAAGCGTTTGACAATCGCACAGTCCATAGCCAAATCCGGTGCAACCGACCATGCGTCGCTATGTCAGTACCTGAGCCAAAAGTTCAGCAACGACCCGACGATTGCCCGCTTGGTCACTTTTTCAAACCTGGCTGACGCGGGTCTGGAAGCCATGAATTACATCAATGACGTGCTTAAGCGTGAGCCCAAAGTGGCGTTGACCGAAGTTGCCAGGGGCAGCACAGCCAAGGAAGTTTATAAGGCGCTTCAAGCGGCGGCACAGGCCTGGCTGGCGGTGCAAGCCAGGACGGCAGCCCATGCAACGTCGCTACGCCATGCTGATGCCGCAGACCGCTTTGCGCAGATCATGGCCACTAGCGCCGCGCCGCTAGATTGTTTTCACCAGTTGCTGCGTCACCACGAAACCTACGGCGGTGGTTTGCGGTGGTTTGTTTTGCGTGACGGGCACGTTGAAGCTCGCACTTTGTCAAAAGGCGAGGCTTCGCGCTACGGATTTCGCTTGTGGGCCTTGTGCCGCTTGGCGGTGCAATGCGGGGTATTGACAAAGATGCCCAAAGCTTTGCATGACGACATTGACCTGGACAACGACGATGACGATGCGTAATGACACCGGATTTGGCTGGCAGACGCTGATCAAATCTGTCGCCCCTCAAGGCTGTGCCTTCGCGGGGGCGCTGTTGACCACCTACGACCGGGCCGAGACGCGCTTGCTGGCTGAGACCCTACTGCCAGAGTGGCTTGCGCTTAATCACATGCCGGGTGATGCTGATGCGCTGGAGCAGACCAGTTTTTCACTTGAACTGGATGGGCGGCTGAAAAATTTGCATAACCGCATCGTGGTGGTGTCCTCGACTGTGCGAGAAGACCACGTTGAGGCGGATGTTGCCACCGCTGATGAGAGTCTTTACCCCTGGATTTGGCGCTCGATCCGCCAGCTCACGGTCGGCAAAAACGGTCAAGCGGTGCAGCACTCCAAACTTTGGCTTCTGCATTGGGTGCATCCCGAACAAGGAGAATACCTCGAAGTCGTTGTTTCATCGGCCAATCTGACACGCGCCGCGTTCAAGGACCAAGTTCAGGCGGCCTGGCGAATCTGTTTGCCGCTGCGGCCCAAGTCGTCAAAAGCCAGGGCAGGTGCCTGGGGTGTATTGCCCGGCTTTGTGCGGGCCCTGGCGGACTCTTGCGGCGATGCCACACAGCTTGACCACTTTACTGATCTGCTGGCACGCGCTGAATGCCCAGTAGGAGTCAGTTTTATTGCCAGTGTGCCTGGCAAACATGCGTCGCGCGCGCAGTGGGGTGCGGGCGGTTTGCGCAGTGCTACCCCGCCCGGTCGAGGGGCGGTCAAGGTCTCGATCTTGAGCCCGTTTGTGGGCGCCTGGCGGGCTGATTCCTTAGCGCAATGGTGTGCCCAGTTTGAAGGCACGCCGACACAACTTTCGCTCGCCTGGATCGAAAAAAACCATCCATGGGAGCCAAATTGGCTATTGCCCGCTGCAACGTTGACTGAGTTGGAGGCGGCTGGCAGCACGCTATTGCAACTTACGTTGGAGCCTGGCAATGACAAACTGTCTCATCATTTTCATAGCGAACACTACAGCAACGACGTGCGTTGGAGCCATGCCAAGCTGTATGCATTCCAACGTGGCAATTCCCGTCGGCTGCTGCTAACTTCGGCCAATTTCAGTCAGGCAGCCTGGGGCAAGCGGGCCATCAATGGAGACCTGACCATTGACAACTTTGAACTCGGGGTTTGTATTGAGCAGGCGGCCTGGCCACTGGGTCAATTGGCCGCATTTGCCACGCTTGAGAACTTGGCCATTCGGACCGACAAACTGATGCGGGGTCGTTGTTTGATCCCTTGGGCCGAAGCCTCATGGGACGGCAAGCACATTCGGCTGGAATGCAAATGCCAGTCGACGCTGACGGGCGAGGTCTTGAGCCGTAAAGCTTCGCTGAAAATAGCGCGCTGGCAGTCCGGCAGCGGTGCCTTGTTGTCAGCACAAATACCCTGGGCAGATGCCAAACACTTGCCGCAGTCGGTGGCGCTGCACTGCGAGACTGAAACCTTGAATGTGCCGATCTTCGATATGCGGGAACCCGTAGCGCGTGAATTGTCGTTTCCAGAGGAAATATCGGATGCTGAGGTGCAAGCGCTCAGTGACCAACTGCTGCTGGAGCGCTATGGCGGCAAAGCGGTGACTGAGGATGAGACTGACGATGCGGCAGACTTTGACAGCCCTGTCGCCGATGACGACGAAGCCCTGCGCAATGACGGCACGCCTAATCTAAATGACGGTACCCCAGGCGATGCCGCGTCAGCCGATAGCTATGCCGTAGCAAGCTTTGTTGTCGCGCGTCAGATGTTGGACATTGTGGACAACTGGGCCAAATTAGTGACGCAAGCCCAGCGGGGTTCCAGTGCGTTCATCTTGGATGGTTTGCTGCGCGACGGCGCGCTATTGAATGCGGCGTTCAATCGGAGAGCCAGTGCCAAAGATGACATTGCGTCTGAAACATTGGGATCAATGAACCATGCTGCCTATCGACAAACTGAGCAACTATTCGGCAACCCAATGGCGGTTTTTGTCGAATCCGGAAAAGTATGTAGCGCTAAGTCAATCCAATGCCCCCACCCTGGCGATCAAAGGAAAAACTGCAAACGTATCAAACAGAGTGCCTGCCGAACAGCCTAGTGTGCGCCCCTTGGCACTTGAGAGCACGCGGCGTCAATTTTTGACGACTGAAGACATTCTGGCACGGCTCGGCGGCTGCTGTGGTCAAGAGGTACGCAAAGGGGTTTTGTTGGCAGACGATGTGGGACTTGGAAAAACCACTGTGGCGGCTTTGGTGGCGTGGGTGTTTGCGTCAGCTGGCGAAAAGCGCAGTGTGCGCATCTTGGCACCTAATGACGTGATGGTGCGACGCTGGGAAACTGAGCTCAAATCCCACGTCGAACTGCTCAAGCAATGTGCAACTAATTTGCTAGATATTGACGCAAAACGCATCAAATCCGCTGCCAACAATCTGACAGTAGGCTCTATTCAAGTGGTGAAGCACTCTCACGCAGGCAATGGCAAAACCCTGCAATGTGACTTGTTGATCGTTGATGAAGCGCATCGAGCCAAGGGTGACCAAACGACATTTAGCAAAGAACTGAACAAACAAAGCAGAAAAGCCAAGCGGGTTTTGATCCTCACCGCTACACCGTTTTCAATCCACCTTGCCGAGTTGAACCGGATGCTGACTTTGGTGGGTGCCGGGCATGCTCACAGTGCTGTCAAAAGTTTCAGCCTAGCGCTAGATAGGCTTAATAACGCCCCGCCGACTCGCCAAGCGGATGTCGCAGCGAAAAGCCTGATAGACAAAGCGGCGAAGGCGATAAATGCCATTCAGAAACAGGTCGTCCGCCATAGTATCGATGATCTGCCCAATGAAAGAGCTTCTCTAGGCGCGTGTGAAGAGTGGAAGCTTGCGGACACCCATGCCAGCGCTGATGAGCTGGAGTTGCTGCTGCGTATGGATCGCCTGCTTCGTATCGGCAAAAGCGTGGGCATGGACACCGGCGCCACCAACGATGCGCGCTTTCATGTCGGCTGGCAGCACCTTGATGAAACTCTGGCCGACTTGGTTGAGCCCATCAACGCACTTGGTGAACCCAACAAGTCGCTGATGGGGACCCACGTTCGGCACATCAACAAACTGCGCAAAAAGCTGCTCAAAGAGGTCGGGCCCCATTCCAAAATGCTGGCGGTGGCACTAGAAGTGATCGCGACCGTGGGCAAAGGCGAAAAGGTTGTCATTTTTTGCCATCACATCGCCACCGCCCAGGAATTGACCCTGTGCCTGGCGGGTAAAGTGCCGCCCATGTCACCCACAACCAAACTGAATGCCACGGTATGGAAGACAGCTTGGCAGCAGGTGTTTGAGAAATTGGACGCAGCGAAACAAAACCCCACGCTGCGTGACACTTTCATTAACTGGCTGACCTCTGATTTGATTTGTGCCCAAACGCAAAGCTGGTTCAGCAGCAACCCGCGATCTGGCGCGGCATTGGTCAAAGCGTTGACAGAGCAGCGCGCACGCAACCATCCAAAAGAAACCATTGCGAAGGCTGCGCTCAGCCTTTTTCAAGAACTGTTGAAGTCAAAGTCTGGCAAAGGAGTGTTGCGGGAGGCGGCCAACTACCCTGAATTGATGCCTGGCACCTCCGGAAAAAAAACGACCGGCCGGGTATTGGGTGTTTGTGAACCGAAAGTTAACGCCGCCTTATTCATGCGCAATAACCAGCCCGACACAGTGATCCAGGTGTTTGGCAGCCCATTTGGCCCGGACGTGCTGGTGGTCACGGACAAGTTGTCCGAAGGCATTGACCTGCATAACTATTGCCGACATTTGATTCACTATGAACTCGATGCCAGTCCGATCCGCACCGTGCAGCGCAACGGGCGTATTCGCCGGGTCCAAAGCTGGGCTGCGGTAACGGGTGAAAAAATTCGTTACGCCTATCCGGCGTTTGGTGGCACGCGTGATCAACGCTTGGTCGAAATCATGAAAAAACGTGTGGCGACCTTCTCGCTGCTGCTCGGTGGAGTGCAGGACTTTGATGATTCGGAGATCGATATGACCAGCGCCGCGGATGAAAAATGGCGCAGCGCGGTAGTGCAACAGGCGCAAAAACAACTCAAGAAGGAGGGCGCACGGCTGGTGGCACAAAAGCCATGAAAGAGTCGCGCGGCGACCAGGCCTGTTGCGTCAGTTAGCGCTCTTCACGTGTATGCCAGACCCTCAAAATGTAGATGATCGAGTCGGCCAATTCGTAGCGCATTTCATAGTTGCCGACGATGATGCGACGAACCTCACGTGGCAGGTATTGATCCAGCTGTCGGCCGCTCTGGGGACGATCCAGTAGTCGTCTGGGAGCCAAGGTCAAGGTTTGCGCCGTGCGTGCGGCGGCGGTCGGGTTCATTTTGGCCAGAAAGTCTTGGAGCCGCACAATATCGGCCACAGCTTCACTGGACCACTTCAAATTCATTGTCGCGGCACGGGCAAGGGTTTATCGCTTGCCAGGCTCGCCGCCCACGCCTCTACATCGGCTTGGTCAACCACCCGACCGGCGGTGACGTCTGCCATGCCCGCCAGTGTCAAGCGGTGACGCTCTTCTTCCTCACCGACCCATGCGGCCAAGGCCTGCTTGACAATCCAGGCCCGCGGTCGATCCAGTCGTGTGGCCAGGTCGTCAATCTTTCTGGCCAGTGGCAGCGGCACATGGGCAGTCATCACTTTTGTATCCATCGGTAGCCCTCTCTTTAGCGAACATCATCTTAGTGATTTATCTCGGCCGTGAACGAAAACACATGCGCCGCAGTGGCTTTGCCATGGACTTGCAGTCGATTCCTGGCAAGGCACTCGTAGTACGCGCCCGCCTTGCGCGCAACGGCAAGGCTGGGGGTGTTGCCGTCGGCCACGACGATTTCGACACGTGCAAGGCCCAGGCGCTGCAGTCCAAGGTCGCGCAGCGCCAGTGTGGCTGCGGTGGCGGCGCCGCAGCGCTGTCGCGATTGGCGAACCCAATAGCCCAGGTTGCAGAGCTTGTTGATCCGCGAAAACTGGTTCAGTCCGCATCCGCCAACGAACGAGCCATCTGCGGCGAAGATTCCGAACTCATGGGCGGTTCCAGCGGACCGTGCCTGATTGCAAAACTCAAACCAGCATGCCGCGTCGTAGTCGTTGAAGTCGGCCTTGGCCCAGGACATCCAGCGCCCCACAGTCTGTGCCGACTCTCGCACCGCTGCGCTCATTTCGGCTGCATCGGAAGACAGGTAGGGGCGAAGAAGATACTGGCCAGCTGAAATCATGTTGGTGTACTGCGGTGCGATGGAGTAGACGCAGGTCAGGAGACTGCTGCAAGACAGCCATTATCGGATCACTCCAACTGCCGCAGCTTCAAGTATGCCAACGCCGCCATCACGGCGTCGTTGAGCGCGTCATGTGCTGACCACAAGGGCAGGCCCAGATCCTTCATCAGGCTGTCAAAACGCAGATCGATGTTGCGACTATCACGCGCGTGCGAGGGCAGGTTGCGGTACTTGTAGTCATAGTACAGCCCCGACACTTCGATCTTTTCCTGGGGCAGCCCCATGCCCAGAATCGGAAACAGCACCCGGTTGACCATCGCCACATCAAATTCCAGGTAATAGCCGACCAAAGGACGACTACCGATGAAGTGCATCAGCTGCATGATGGCGTCGTCCACCGCCACACCTTGCGCCACATCCTGCGCGCGCAAGCGGTGCACACGCACACTTTCGGCCGAAACCTTGCGTTTGTCGGGCCGCACCAGCAACTCCAGCCGCTCGCTGGTCATCACCCGGTTGCCGCGGATACGCACCGCACCAATGGCGATGATGTCGTCGGTCTTCACATCCAGGCCGGTGGTCTCGCAGTCCAGCGCCACCCATTCGTCGGGCGGCGGCTTGTCCCACATGAAACGAAACCGCGGATCGCCCAGGTGGTAGAGCATCCACTCCCGCTTGAGCGCCGCTATCCAGGTAGCAAGCGGAAAGTCGGCCGCCATTACAAAACTTCCAGATGAAAGCGCTGGTTCAGCAGCACCTTGAATTGCTTGACCACATCCAGCGTGTCGTTGAGCAGGTCGCGGTCCAGGCTGCTGAGTTTTTCCAGTTGGATGCCGCCGGATATGGCGTGGCCGGTGTCCATTTCCTGCAAGCCAACCTTGAGCTTGAGACCCATGAAGAAGTGCAGACTGTCGATCAGGTCGGCCCCCATCTTGGCCGGCAATTTGCCACACGCCATGAGCGCCTCAATGCGCTGTGCAGTGGACACGGCGGTAAGGTGCTGCGCCAGCGCCATGCTGCGGATGCCGTGCACCAGGGGGAATGTGCCGACCTTTTTCAGGTCCAACTGGTCGCCGCCTTTTTCGCTGCGCGATAACAAGCGGTTCCACCAGCCATTGCTGCTGCCAAAGAAATTGATGGCTGCGGCAAAGCGTGCCAGCATGGCGTCGTTGTCCGCCGTCAGGGCAAACACCGAAGCGCGCACCTGGTCAAGCAAAGCGCTGTCACCACACACGGCGTGGGCATCCAGAAAGATGGCGAGTTCCATCAGCGTATCCGGGCTGGCGGTCACCGACCACATGCGCACCATCTGGCTGAAGTCGGCCACACTTTGCCGCCAGTGCGGGTTGCTCACCATGATGTTGCCCGGGCACTCGGGGTAGCCAAAATCGGCCAGCGCCTGCGAAAACTGACGGCACACTTGCGCAATATCCACGCTGCACACATAGCCATCGCGCAGCACCAGTCCATTGTCCTGGTCGGTCTTGAGCAACTGCTCGCCACGGCCTTCGCTGCCCATCACAAACAGGCAACTGTTGTCCACCAGGTCTTTGGGCGCTATCAGCTGCCAGGCACGCTCGAACAGGCGCAGATTGAGCTCCTGCACCAGCCGCGCAATCATGTTGACCTTGGTACCGTTGCGATGCAGCAGTGCAATCAATCGCGTAATCTGACCGGCGGCAGCCTTCAGGGTCGGCACATCCTTGGCCGACAGAATTTGCTCGTTGATCTGGTACGACTGGTTGGACAGGAAACCAAACAGGTCCAGCGCTTCGAGCACCCCGTGAATCGTGTCGCCGTCCGCCACCACCACCCGGTGCACTTTGTGTTTGATCAGTGTGGCCAGGGCGTCGCCCATCAGATCGTCCGGCTTGACCTTGATCAGCGAAAAGTTGGCCAGCTCGCCTACGGGCAACTGGTCCAGCGGAGTGCCGTGCAGAATAGCGCGCTGCAAACCGGTGCCGGTAAAAATGCCCAGCGCTGGAGGATCCACGGTGTGGTCCTCGACCATCACGGTATTGATGCGCAGCGCGTGGAATTTCTTCACCACATCCAGAATGCTGATCGTGGCATCGACAAAATGCGGTGGGTGGATAAAGGCTGCGTCCACACGTGCCATCGCCAGAGACTGCAGTTCGTGCTGGCTCTGACGGTCCGACAAGGCTGTGAGCTTGTTGGACAGGTCGGAGAACAGCAGCGCGCCGAAAGTCACGTTGGCGGCAATCAGGTCGCTCACGGCCTGCTTGGCCAACTGGTAGGCCACCACCTCCTCTACCGCCACAAAACGGCTGCTGACCTTGCCGGCGACCAGCCCGCGGCCATCAAAACAGTCGTCGGGCCCGTAGGTCGTCACGACCTCGTTGCCGTCGAACTGCTGCACAAACCCTTTGATCACCACAAACAGGTGCGTGGGCTGGTCTCCTACCGCCAGGACTACTTCACCCTGCGGGAAGTAGGCAATATCAACGCTGTCGCGCACCAGCCGTTGTTGCTCGAGCGTCAAGCAATCGAAAGGCGATGCAGAGAAATTAAAACCACTGGGCATTGGGAACTCTCACAAGCAGAGCCAGCCCGGAGCAACGGGACGTGCAAGGGTGCTGGCGTTAGCGCCGCGCCACTCCCGAAGGAAGTTCGACAACAGCATTCCATTGGGGTCCATCAAACCATGGATTGCCTTCAAGATACTGACGCAGCATCGGTAGCGAATCGAGCCCCCAGAAGACTTTGCCGTCCACCTCGAATGCCGGCACGCCAAATACACCGGCGGCAATGGCGGCATCGGTATGGGACTTGAGTTGCGCCTTGACGGTGGCATCGTCAACCGCCCGCGCAGGTGCGAGTTGCGTCACCAGAGACTGCAGGCGCACCGGGTCCGCAGCGTCGGCGCCACCCACCCAGACATGGCGAAACAGGGTTTCGCACACATACCGGTTGGGCAGCCCCTGCACGTCAGTTGCAACGGCCAGACGCAACAGGCTCAAGGGGTTGAACGGGTGGCTCGCCGGCATCTGCAGTTCCACGCCCTTGGCATGCGCAGCCCACAGCACATGGCGGTAGGTCCAGTCGCGCTTGAAGGGAATTTCGGCCGGACCCTGGTGTCCGAAGTGCTTGAGAATCGAGCCAAACAGCACCGGCTTGTAGGTCACCGAATACGACAGGCCTTGCAGGGCTTGTGGCAACTCCTCAAACGCCAGGTAGGCGTAGGGCGAAATAAAGTCCAGGTAAAAGGTGATGTGCTTCATGGAGCTCTTTGGAATAGCGCGTCCCCGCGCTGTGCGAGCTCCGCCAACACTTGCCTTTTTCGGGCTTCGCCCATGCTGCTCCAATGTGCGATCTCATCGATCGTGCGCAAGCAGCCTTGACACAAACCAGTCTGCGGGTCCATCTGGCATATGGAAATACAGGGTGAAGGCACATTTTCGGCCGTAGCGCCCGCAGATTGAGCGTGAGCAGCTATCAAATCAGGAGCATTCATGGGCGACCTGAAACTCCGGTCACACCACAGTGGCACCAGATTGGCGTTTGGCGAGCAGCGCGTTGGCGGCGCGGGAATTGGGTTTACGCTGCAGAAAATCGCTGATGAACTTGCCGACATCGATCAGGGCGTCCAGATCGATACCGGTGTCGATGTCCATGCCCCGCAGCATGTAGACCACGTCTTCGGTTGCCACATTGCCGGTAGCCCCTTTGGCGTAGGGACAACCGCCCAGCCCGGCCACCGAGGTGTCAAATTGCCAGACCCCCAACTCCAGACTTGCCAGCGTGTTTGCCAAGGCCATGCCGTAGGTGTCGTGAAAATGGCCGGAAATGTGGTCAAGGTCGTAGTGCGCCAGGGTGGCTTCGATCGCACGTTGCACCTGGCGCGGCGTGCCCACGCCTATGGTGTCGGCCACCCCCACGTGCTGCACCCCAATGTCGGCCATCAGCCGCGCAAGGTAGGCCACGCGCT
>JFJP01041560.1_pt1 | contig 16530 bp, 17 predicted proteins | sample 431651 | NCBI WGS metagenome assembly JFJP01 (sample SAMN02602958, study PRJNA72255) | Microbial mat metagenome, whole genome shotgun sequencing project. | biome: fresh water; feature: sink hole; material: water; isolation source: purple microbial (photo- and chemosynthetic) mats found in... | reverse complement strand
TGGCGTGGAGATCGTCACGACTTTTCTTGAGGATCTCTATAGCTGTCTTCCGCTCTGTTGTATCACGGGCGACCCCCCGGTAGCCAATCAGGATTTCCTGCTCGTCGAAGATCGGCACGGCGTTGTATTCCAGAATCACGATCTTACCGTCCTTCCTCAGAGAGGGTACTTCGAAGCCGCTGAAGGCCTTCCTCTCGGCCAGCAGTTGGGCAAACGCCGTACGTAAAGCCACGGCCTGGTCGGGTGTCGCGAAATTCATCAGGCTGGCATGGGCGATCTCTTCGGGCTGAAAGCCAAGCAGGCCCGCCACATGAGGGCTTGAGTACGTATACCGGCCCTCCCGGTCAGTCTCCCAGATCCAGTCGCTGGTAGTCTCAATCAGGTTGCGGAATCGTTCCTTGCTCTTTTCAAGGGATTTCAACAGGGCTCCACGCTCCATGAAGATGCGCTGTCGTTCCCGATCGGCCATCAGACTCTGGCGAATGGAGTAGAGTGCGAGCAGCGAAATGATCAGCAGGATTCCCGCGGAAACAGCGGAAAGCCTGTGGCGGATTGCGGCGATCTCAGCTTCGATATCATCAACATACAGGCCTGTACCAATGATCCAGCCCCAGGCCTGGAAGCCTTTGACATAGGAGATCTTGGGGACGATTCTTTCGGCCTCGTCCTTCCACTGCCACATATAGTCGACAAAGCCGGCACCTTGCTGCTGAACCACACGGACGAACTCGACAAAGAGGTGTTTGCCGTTCTGATCTTTGTACGTTGAGATATCCTTGCCATCCAGGTCGGAACGATACGGATGCATGATCATCCGGGGGGTCATATCATTGATCCAGAAATAGTCCTTTTTTTCAGGACCGTAGCGCAGTTTACGGATGCGCAGGACAGCCCGTTTCTGGGCCTCTTCCTTGCTCAATTCGCCGTTCAGTTCCCGTTCATGGTACGATTCGACCAGACTCCAGATTGTCTGAGTCAGTTCCATGATCATTTCCTGTTTTCTCTTCAGCAGACTTTGTTCAAACTGTGGCAGGAAGACAAAAAAAATGACGATGACAAAGAGGAGGATGGTCAGAAACGCCGGCAGGGCGATCCGGCGTGAAATCGTATTGGCGAGCTTGTTTAACTTTTTCTCAGGCATGGTTGCAGGCCAGCGCGTAACTCCTCGATACAACCTCCGGGGAGATGAGGGAAAAGCCAGTTATGTCAACGCGATATGATTGCGATTTCCGGGGTGATCCGGCGCTTCTCGGTTTTCGTCCTTGATGAGGCGGCGAACCAGGAACCCATACAGGTGGAAACATCCCTCATGCTTAAACCGTGGCAGATCGATGTTAGGTCATTACACCAAAACGAAATTCTTTCTTGCTCCGGTTTCCGTTGTTTTGACCGTTTGCTTGTTTTTGGTTCGAAAGTTTGACCTTTCTGGCAATCAATCCCTGGTCAACTGCGTGGCATTCGAAATCAACGGTTGCACCGACCTTTAAAAACTGACAACCGACAAGGTCGGCCTTGCACACCATGATGTCCGGCCCATTGCCATTGTCGAGAAATCCTGAGTCCTTGTCTCGAAACCATTTTTTAACTACTGTTTGCAAAAATCCACCTATGAATTTTAATTAATGGGTTAATTCCCAATGATTTGAGCCAGACAATGTCGCCTTTGAAAAGGAATTTCGACAGCGTTGCTCAAACTGTTCATTTGCCTTCTTTCTCTTCAACCTTGGTAAGATATTTTAATCCCTTGGCAATAGAGAGTTCATTTGTGCCTTCGAAAATGACTCTGATCGTGCCACATCTTTCTACCGCAATAATTTTTCCGATACCCCATTCTGCTTTTTTATTATGTCGAACATTCTGACCTTCACATAATATTGCCATGATTCCTGCCTCCCGGGAGATTTGTTGTAAAACGTATTTGCTAATATAAGCATGAAATTGACTAAATCTCAGATTGCTGCGCAAAAAGGGAGAAAGTGTGATCTCAACTGTTCTCGGATTTCAAGCCGTGCTGCAGCCTGTGACTGCCGATCGATGTCACGACTCGATTCGGAGAAAATCTGGAAAAAATGCTATCTGTTGCCATCTTTGATGGTTTTGCTGCTTGTATCGGCACGTTTACCGTGTTCTGCTGCAAGGGAGCAATGCCTGGGAAAGAAACTCCCGCGACCAACGTGGCGCAAGGGGAGGATTTTTCCACATGAATGTTTTCATCCTGGATGAGGAATGTGTGCCTCATTGAATGCATGCGCTCGGCTGATTCTTTCTTACATTCTGACAAAAACCCAATCAGAAGCATGAGAGGCAAATATTCAAATTTCAGCGAATTGGCGCTCAATGAGCGCGAGGGTGAGGATTACACCATAGTCTATCGCGAAGTTGACTCGCGTATTGCCATAATTGCGCCTCATGGCGGAGGAATAGAGCCTGGCACAATAGATATAGCAGATGCAGTTGCTAGCTTAGAGTATACCCTATATGGGTTCAAAGGTGTTAAAAAAAATGGAAATTACATACTCCACATAAACAGCAACGCATTTGATGAACCGTCAGGGGCGAAGGCCTCGAGGAATTCCTTGGTTGCCGTGACAATCCATGGTTGTCAGGACAAAACGGCAATTGTCCTCCTCGGCGGCAGAAATCAGGAACTCAAACAGTATATGCTGTCTGCTTTGAAAGCAGCAGGTTTTGCTGCCGCGATAAGTGAAATCCCAGGGCTCCGGGGGATTGATCCTGAAAACATCTGTAATCGATGCACGAGCGGAAAGGGCGTGCAACTGGAAATTTCAAGAGGATTGCGGGAAAGAATGTTTGATAATCTGGATCATCGTCTGTTGAGAAAGAAGACGATACTCTTTTATTCATTCGTTCATGCTCTCCGAGAAGCCTTGCTCACCTTTGATGAACATCTGCAAATGAGCAGTGCAGCAGGCCCCCGAAACTGTTGAAATTCGCGTTCTTGTTACTCCCGCCTGCGTCGGAGTAACAAGAATTAACAGTTGGGTTCCATTCGCCGCAATCATTTCTTGATGAGAGGATGTCCCATTTCCTGTCGCTGCGCGACATAACATTCCGCCACCTTGCGCGCGACATTTCTGATACGGCCGATATAGCGGGTTCTTTCCGAAACACTGATAGCCTTCCGGGCATCGAGAAGGTTGAAGGTATGTGAGCACTTCAGGCAGTAGTCGTATGCCGGCAGGAGCAATTTCTTGTCCACCAGTTTGTTGGCTTCCTCTTCGTATACGTCAAAGAATGACATCAGCCTTTCAACGTTCGCCTCTTCAAAGTTGAAGGTGGAAAATTCGATTTCAGCCTGGTGGAAGATTTCACCATAGGTGACGGTGTCGTTCCAGGCGATATCATAGACACTTTCAACTCCCTGCAGGTACATGGCGATACGTTCGAGGCCGTAGGTGATCTCAACCGTCGTCGGATGGAGGTCGATGGACCCGGCCAGCTGAAAATAGGTAAACTGGGTGATTTCCATGCCATCGAGCCAGACTTCCCAGCCCAGGCCTGAGGCCCCGAGGGTTGGTGATTCCCAGTCGTCTTCGACAAAACGGATATCGTGTTCCTTAAGGTTCAGGCCAAAGCGCTCGAGACTTCCGAGATACAGATCCTGGACGTTCAGCGGTGAAGGTTTGAGAACCACTTGGTACTGATAATAGTGCTGCAGGCGATTCGGATTAGCGCCGTACCGTCCGTCTGTCGGTCTTCTGGAAGGCTGCGGGTAGGCCGCTTTCCAGGGTTCCGGTCCCAGAGAACGGAGCAGGGTGGCTGGGTGAAAAGTTCCGGCGCCGACTTCCATGTCGTAGGGTTGCTGAATGACACATCCCTGGTCAGCCCAATAGGTGCCGAGGTTGAATATAATATCCTGAAAATTCATCAAGTTCCCTCTTTGTTCGAAGTGCGGATGACGTATGCGCTTAAAAAGCGGCCGGTACAGTGAACATACCGGTTTTGCATGTGTGATGAGTGCTGCTGTATATAATTGCTCTCTTGACTTTTGTCCATGGGCTCATCATTATATTCGGACACGCTACCACAGCACTTCCCGGGGGTAAATCTTTTTTCTCCACATTTTTCTGACCTTTCCACGTTGTCTAGGATATAGAAAACCCTATGATTACATTGAACCAGCATGTTGAAGTGGAACAGCTTCTGCGCCGTTCCAGGAGCATCGCCATCGTCGGGCTTTCTCCCAAAGAAAATCGTCCCAGCAACATGGTCGGTCGGTATCTTCTGGCCGCGGGCTATTCTATCTATCCTGTCAACCCTGGCCATACTGAATTACTCGGCCAGCCTTGTTTCCCGAATCTCTCCTCAATTCCTGTGAAGATCGATATCGTCGATATTTTCCGTCGTGCGGAAGAAGTTCTTCCCTTTGTCGAGGAGGCTGTGCGCATAGGCGCAGCGGCGGTCTGGATGCAGCTTGGCATTGTCAATCAATTGGCCGCCGACTATGCCAGAGCCAATGGTCTTGCCGTCATCATGGATCGATGCATAAAGATCGATCACCTGAATCTCCTATGACCCTTCCGGATTGTCTCTGATCCGATCCTCTTTTCCCCGTAAAGTCTGATGGAACCCAAGATACTCAGCATCCGTGGTGCTCGGATGCATAATCTGAAGAATATCAACGTTGATCTGCCCCGGAATCAGCTCGTGGTCTTTACCGGTCTCTCCGGTTCCGGGAAATCGACTCTGGCCTTCGACACGCTTTATGCCGAAGGGCAGCGGCGGTATGTCGAATCACTGTCGACCTATGCCCGGCAGTTTCTTGGCCAGATGGATAAACCGGATGTTGATGCCCTCGAGGGGCTTTCTCCGGCCGTCTCCATAGAACAGAAGACGACCAGCAAAAACCCCCGTTCGACTGTGGGAACGGTTACCGAGATCTATGATCATCTGCGGTTGCTGTTTGCCCGGTGTGGCCGGCCGTTTTGCCCCGAGTGCGGCAATGAAATCCAGGCACAGTCGGTCGAGGATATGGTGGATATCCTGCTGAACCAGGAAGAGGGAACCAGGATTCTGCTGCTGGCGCCGCTGGTCACCGAAAAAAAAGGCAGACATGAGCAGCTTATTGAACGGGTGCGGAAAGAGGGATTTGTTCGGGTGCGGATTGATCGTGAGGTCCTCTCCATCGAAGAAATTCCCGATCTCGATAAGAACCGTAAGCATACTATAGAGGTCGTTGTTGATCGCCTGGTACTTAAAGGAGACATCCGTCGCCGGTTGTCTGATTCTGTCGGCACTGCGGTGAAACTCTCAGGCGGATTTCTCCTGGTCCACTTTGTCGAGAGCGGGCGGGAGAAACTGTTCAGTGAATTTGCCGCCTGCCATACCTGCTCAATCTCGCTGCCGCAGCCATCGACACAGCTCTTTTCCTTCAACAATCCGCAAGGGGCCTGCCCGGAGTGCAGCGGCCTCGGCGTGAAACAATTCTTTGATCCTGCTTTGGTAGTGCCTGATGAAACCCGGAGCATTGTCGAGGGAGCCATCGCTCCCTGGGGCTGGCGAAAGGAAAACTCCTACACCGGCCAAATCCTGGCTGCTGTTGCCGAGCATTATGGATTTTCGCTTGAAATGCCTTTTTACCAACTGTCTGCCAAGGCGCAGAAGGCTATTCTTTATGGGTCCGGTAGGGAGCACATTCGCTTTGAATACCGCAACGAACGTCGGACAATGACTGATGAGAGGACCTTTGAGGGGGTTATTCCTCAACTTGATCGACGTTTTCATGAGACTCAGTCGAATATGATCCGTGAAGAGCTCGGCAAGTTCATGAACGAGCAGACCTGTCCTGTCTGCCTGGGAACTCGGCTGAAACCCGAGGCCCTGGCCTATCGGGTGGGGAACTGGTCCATACATGGCCTTGTCTGCCTCTCAATCGAAAAGATCCTTGCCGAGCTTCCACTCCTGCCACTGAGTCAGCGGGAACGCAAGATCGGTGAGCCTATTCTCAAGGAAATCGTTGATCGACTTGCCTTTCTCGAGGATGTCGGTCTCGGTTATCTCTCATTGGAAAGAAGGGCTGGCACGCTTTCGGGAGGAGAAGCCCAGCGTATTCGGTTGGCATCCCAGATAGGATCGAGGCTTGCGGGAGTTCTCTATATTCTCGATGAGCCGAGCATCGGGCTGCATCAGCGGGACAACCAGAAATTGATAAATACCCTCATTGAATTGCGAGATCTCGGCAATACCGTCATTGTCGTCGAGCATGACACCGATACTATTCTTGCTGCCGATCATGTCCTGGACATGGGCCCCGGGGCCGGAGTCCATGGCGGCGATGTCGTGTATAACGGCACTGTGGCGGGCCTCCTGGCTTGTGAATCTTCGGTTACAGGAGCATATCTTACCGGCAGAAAAGCTATATCTGTGCCGGATCGAAGGCGGTCCGTACCGCCAAAGATGAAGAATGCCCTGAGAATTGACAATGCCTCGGTGAATAATCTGCAAGGAGTCAGCGTGGATTTCCCACTGGGGGTCCTCACTTGCGTCACCGGAGTTTCCGGTTCCGGCAAGAGTTCTCTGGTCATCGAGACGCTCTACAGGCTTGCTAAAAAAGGCCTTGGCAAAAAAGCAGCGGCAGTTGAGCTTGATGGAGCAACACTCAAAGGGTTGGCCTCCATCGACAAGATTGTTGATATTGACCAGAGCCCGATCGGCCGAACCCCGAGATCAAACCCCGCAACCTACACCGGAGTATTTACGCCGATCAGGGAACTCTTCTGCCGTTTGCCCGAATCCAGAGCAAGGGGGTACAGTGCCGGCAGGTTCAGTTTTAATATCAAAGGCGGCAGGTGTGAGAGCTGCGATGGAGAGGGCGAGATCAGGATCGCCATGCATTTTCTGCCCGATGTCTATGTCCTCTGCGAAAAATGCCATGGTAAACGATATAACGCGGAAACCCTCGATATTACCTACCGGGGCAAGAATATCCACGAAATCCTATCGTTGACCGTTGAAGAGGCGCTGGAGTTCTTCAGGAATGTGCCCGCCATCTTCAATAAACTGCAGACTCTGTATGATGTCGGCCTTACCTACATTACTCTCGGGCAGTCCTCAGTGACTCTATCCGGCGGAGAGGCGCAGCGAGTTAAACTGGCACGTGAACTGTCGAGCCGGAGCAGCGGCAAGACACTGTATATTCTCGACGAGCCGACTACAGGGCTGCATCCTGCCGATATTCAACATCTTCTGCATGTTCTCAACCGGCTCGTAGAGCAGGGAAATACGGTTGTGGTGATTGAACATAATCTGGATGTTATTAAAACTGCCGACTGGCTTATTGATGTCGGGCCAGAAGGTGGTGATGGCGGGGGCCGGATCATTGCGAGTGGCAGACCCGAGGATGTGGCCTGCAATGATCAATCTCATACCGGGAAATTCCTGGCTCCGTTGCTCCAAAGGTTGGTCCGCAATTCTTGAAAAGCTTGCTTGAAATGGGCAACTGAAGTTTAATGCCCGCGTATATGTTCGCGATTGCCGGTTCGTCAAGTTCAGGCAGGCGATTGAGAAAACAATTCATTTAACGAGGTATGTAATGGCTGAAAAAAATGGAAATGCTGAGGCCTCAGCGCGGCCTGAGTTCCGGATGCAGAAAATGTATATTAAGGATCTTTCTTTTGAGAATCCCTATGCCCCTGAGGTCTTCATTACACCTCAGAAATCCGAACCGAAAGTGGAACTCAATCTGAATCTGAATAACAAGAAAGTGGATGATGACCACTGGGAAGTCACCCTGCAGATTACCGCCAAGGTAGTTTCCAAGGACGAGGATAAGGCGATGTTTATCCTTGAGGTTGAACATGCTGCAGTTTTTCTATTGAAGAACATTCCGGTTGAACACCTTGATATGGTACTCAAAGTGGATTGTCCGACTTTGCTCTTTCCCTTTACTCGCCAGATTGTCAGCCAGGTCTCTGTTGATGGTGGCTTTTCGCCCTTTCTTATGGAGCCGATCAATTTCATGGCCCTTTTTCAAAATGCCAAAAAACAGAGAGAGGCTCAGAGCTGAAATAGAAAAAGGCCGTCTGCCTAGAGCAGACGGCCTTTTTGGGTAGTGCCATCAAGCCAGAAAATGGGTTTTTCTATAAACCTGTTGTGACAAAATTATCAATGAGGGTTGTCACACCTTTCTCTATAGCTTTGTTGAAGAGCGCATCGTATTGATTGTCAGCAAAGAAGGTTTCCGGAGAAACTTTCACATCCACTCTGTTGGTCCAGATGACATTCCCTGAAGTTGCCTCCTGGACCCAGACCCGGAGTTGCACCACAGCCTGATCGACGCGGCCACTGTTGTACGAAGCGCTACCGATTTCACTGCCGATCGAGCCCCACAATATGGCGTTCGCATCGGCTCCATCACTCAAGCCGAAGATCGTGTCGCCCTCGTCAGAATCCCAGGGCCAATTGCTGTGTTCGTAGCCAACACGAGCCCCCAGTGCGGCGCCAGTAATTTTTTGATTGAGCTCATCATAGGATTCTGAACTGGCAAATCCCATCATGATTCTGCTGGTACCGCCGTTGATGAATGGCAGGATACCTTTTTTCCAGGGCTCCCAGGTAGCTTCCTGGCGGGTCTTATATTCAAGAATTCGACCTCTGACAACATAGTCAGCCTTGAAATGGCGTCCTATTTTAGCAACTTCCTGCGAAGTCAAGCCATGTGTGCCGGGACTATTGCTGGCGCTGGTGTTTGCCGTGGTATTCTGCTGGGAAATGTAACGGGAGATCTCGCCTTTCATGGTGTCAGACCAGTCATTTGACATTTCATTGACCATGGAGACAGATTTCGTCTCTTCGTACGGAACGACATTGATCACACCTTCATTGACAAGGTACAGGAAAACGTCCTCCTGTACCGGCAGCCCGAAGCCATTCGCGGAGAATCTATCCGTGAGAGTCTCGGTCACTGCCATGTTTCTCCTGTAAGCAGAATCAATATTGCCTGCGTAGGAGTAGTCTGCGAAAGGCAGAATGACGACACTCCGTCCTTTTCCTGGCGCATCAAAACCTGGTGCTGCCGGAACATTCAAGGTCTCAACGACTGTCTGCCCGCAACCAGCCAAAGTCAGTGCTAAAATTCCAACGACCAGATATTTCAGCCTCTCCATAATTGTCTCCCTACCTGAAAATGTATGTTATCTGATTAAAGAATGTGTTGATCTCAACTTAGATGATGCTGGGCTTCAACAGAATAATAAGCTCCCGTTTCTGATTTGTTTTTTCTTCATAACCAAAGAGATATTTGATAAGCGGAATGCTTCCCACGACAGGAGCAAATTCGCCTTGACTATCTTTAACATCACTGATGAGGCCACCAATAACGAGCATCTCGCCATTCTTCACCCTGACTGTAGTACTCATCTCCCGGACATTTACAATAGGTAGACCAACTGTCGCACCTAGTGTGCCAACATCTCTATATTCGATTGGTTCCAGAAGTTCAGAGTTGCGGTAAGGGCCATGCCGATACCTGATAGGATGCGTTCTGTGTTTACCGTGTAGGTGACGATGCCTGATTCAGAGTCGAGATCAGATTCGATATTATCTATATAAGTAACATTTCGGCCTACGGTTATGAGCGCAGGCTGGCCGTTCATCACGCTGATTTTAGGATTGGAGAGTACTGTTGTATCGCCTTGTTCTTTTAAGGCGTTGAGGAAGACAGTGAAATTCTGCGGGTTAATCGAAACCTTCGAGACAAAACGGGTAGGATCTTGAATCTTGCCATGGTTGGTGCCATCATCCCAGACACCATTGGTGCCATCTTCATTGGCAAAGACAAACGGATACACCTGGCCACCAAGTGCCTTGGAACCGAATTCGATCGCGCCGTCCACGCTGAAATTCTTCAGCACTTCGCTCCAGTTGATACCTATGCTTGAGTTATCGGTGAGACGAACTTCGATTATCTTGGCTTCAATGTTTATCTGCTTATACAGTTCTTTTTTCAAAGACTTGAAATACACATCAAGCCTGTCTAAAATCGGCCTGGGTGCTGTAACTGTGATCAGCCCAATTGGCTTATCAATAATGTAGATATTTTTATTGCCAGAGAGGCGTCGTGTTGCTTCAGCAACGACCTTTTCAGTCTTATTATCCCCACCATCATTTTGAGATTGTGTAGCCGGTTCGCCCTCTACCTTCTCAGTTTCGACTTTCTGGGTTACAGCTTCAGTGGTCCAGACGTCAAGAATGGAATTGATGTTAGCCTCAATGCTCTTCCACACATCAAATTCGTTGTCGCTGCTTTTTAACTCAATCGTTCCATCTATATTGTTTGATTCTTCCTGGCTGCCAAGGACATTGCCACCGGTTCCGGTCTTATAGTTTTGTTTGGTAAAGGGCATGGCAATATGGAACTGCCGTGTCTCTTTATATTTGATAACAATAGTGTTTCCTTCAAGTTCATGAAAATAATCAACCTGACGGAGGAGGTTGGCGACAGCCTCGTTGTAATCGTCACCAGCATTGATATCGACATCGACAAGAACCTTCTGGTCAACATCACTCGCCCAGGAGATATTCATGTTCTTTATGGCTGCCAGCCTCTTCATGATATCCCAGAGGGGCTGCGGCCCACGGGTTGATTTGATCGTCGCGCCGACTTTCATCCCAACTTCTTCGCTTTTACTCAACTCGTCCTTGCTCTCCTGACCTACCAGGTAGGATGGGGTCTGGTATTGCACCGGTAGCGTAGGAGGTGCAGTGGCTTTTGTGGCAGTAGGATCAAGCGGGTTCTCGGTCTGCAGTGCGCCGGGATCCTGTTTGTCAGGTGCCTTGTCCTTGGATTGCTGCATTGAACTGCATGCTGAGAGCATCAGGAGCAGCAAGAGGCTACTGTAAAAGAACATGTTTTTTAAGGACTTCATAAAAACCTCTTGGGCTAAAAAAAATATACGCATCAGTTATTCAAGCTCTACGATCAAGCGAATCGACTACGATTTCAACTAAAAGCCTTTGGCTGCCAGTCGACCATAAATAAATTTTTTAAGATCTGGTGCTAGAGGGAAACCTGAGGCGATAATAGCCTTGTATTGTTGAGTCGCCTTGTCGGCATTTCCCATTTTATCGAATATCCTGGCCTTGGAAATCATTGTGTCTACGGTTTCGCCGTAGGCCGCATTGTACTTATCCAGTAAAGTGATTGCCTGATCATTGCGACCGCTGTTCTCACAGAAGGTTGCATAACTGATCAAAGCCTCTTTCATAGGCGGAGTGCCACTTATACTCTGGGTGAAATATTCGACAGCATCCTGGTTTCGCTGCATATTGGCAGAGGCAACTGCGGCGTATAAGGCAGCCCGGGTATTGGTCGGTTCTTGTTTGAGGCTTTCTTTGGCGTAGTGTACAGCTTTAGCGTTTACGCCGAGATTTACAAGATACAGTGTTGCCAATCTGTTGGATATTTTTGCATTGGTCGGCCAGAGTTTATTCGCTTGCTCGTAGAGATCGGCGGCCTCTTCGTAATTTTCACTCTCATCTGCAAGCTGGGCTTTACGCAAAAGTTCCTGGGCAGCCAAGACTTCTGGAGAAAGATTTGCCGACTGTTCGATAACGAGGGCGTCCTGCTCGACAATTTCGGTGTCGGCCTCAACAGTGAGGTTATCTTCCATGCGATCCGGCCAGATAAATTCTTTCTTCTTGGGATAGATGACGATGGTATTGAAGCGTTCTTCTTTTTTGAGGTCAGCAAGATTCAAAATAATATCAAGTGCAAAATCCCAGGGGACATCGCTGAGTGCAAGCGTCAGGGCGCCGGTGACTGATTCGTCCACGATGATGTTGAGATTTGTAACCTGGCGGAAGAGACGGAATACATTATGAAGGTCAATCTTGTAGAAATCTACACTGATTCGTTCCTTATTGTATCCTGCGAAGGCAAAAGTGTCTTCGATAGCTGATTTGGCTTTTACTGGTTTACCAGATACAGCTGGAGCCTTACCATCTTGCGCCAGCATATTCTCTGTCTCGCTAATAAGAGAATCGAGTGTTTTGTCGTTTTCTGCGGAAGGTTTGGGCGATGTGGTCATCGCTCCGGGAAGAGTCGGATTCTCTTGAATGGTGACAGTCAGAGCCCCAGTTTCATCTGAAATAGTGTAGTCGAAAAGATCTGGCTTTGCGGAATCAAATATGATTCTGGCGCCGGTTCCTTGCGGAGCCACCCGAATCTTATCGACTGAGGTCCCAACTTTCTTTTCACGGACCAACTCAGAAATGTTTACATTTTCGATGTCAATAAACATCTGAGGTTTTTTCCCTGCGTTGCCGGCTAATTTGTCAGAAGTGTATTTGACGAGGGGGGCTGAACTGACAAAGGTTACCGTTGTTGCAGACGGAGAAGTTTTTACGAGAATATCTGTCAAGGCGGGTACACTTCCGGCAAGCGGAGTTAAAACCTTGGGGGCGGATGATGCAATTGCCGGCATAACCTGGATTTTGATGTTATTGCCGTTACGTGAGACTTTGTAATCGTGCGTATCAGCGATGGTGAACTCGAATCGCGATATCGGCGGTGCCTGATCACTGAGGGTAGAAGTCTGCAGAGAAACGAATGCATTTGCAGGAAAAAGCGCAGATTGAGGGTTGATGGATGGGTCAAAAGCGGCATCTGCGATATCAAGCACCACTCTGAAAGGAGAGAACCTTTCAGAAACTGTATAGGCAGGCTCCGATCCTCCCAAGATGTCCAGGGTCAGAGTGTTGCTATCAAGATTGGCCTGAATTTTGGAGATCTGATAGATGTTCGATTTCTCTTTGCCCGGAACTGTATCAGCAGAAAAAGCAACCGTACAAGACAGGCAGATAAGAAAACTGAGCACCGAGAAAATGGTCGATTGGGATATGAGTAACCTCTTGTACATTTTCTATTTTTCTCCCTCTTTTTTTAATACCATGTCGATATGCGTTATAATCTTTTTTCCAGCGCGAGTCTGGGCGATTTCTTCAATGAGAACCTTGTTGGGTACAATGCTTTTAACTACGCCGCGTTTTCCTATCTTTGTACCTTCGGTTATGACATACCCTTTGCCGGTAAAATCCTGCACCATAGCCACCTTTTCACCTTCTTTTTCCATCAAGGCGACAAGAGTGAGTTGTGCGGGTTCAAAAACCTGCATCCCGGTGAGTTCTTCGTCGGTTTCAACAATCTCATTCATATCACCAGTTTCCTGGGTGGCAGCCTTTTCAGTAATGAAGGGCACAAAGGGATCGGCTCGGTTTTCTAGAATATACTCAAAAGATTTGGTTTTCTTAGATTGCTCGGCTTGAGTCGCAGTTGGTGTTTTTTCTGCAGTCACCGCTGCCTGCGAATTTCCTTCCGAAAAGAGAAACACTGCAAGACAGGATCCAAGAATGAATAATGCAACTGTACTGGGTTGCAACAGGCCGTGAAGAGTCTTTATCTGGGTTTTCATAAAGTATCTATTTGCTCTCACTTTGCTTTTTCTGGCTGTTTGGGAAGTTCAACGTTGGTGAAGCGATATGTTACCAACGTACAATCTGAATTAAGCAGCATTTCCCCCTTCTCTTTTGTGGGAGCGGTCATTTTTATGTTCGACACGGTGACAATACGGGCAAGTTTGCTGACCTGGTCCAGAAAGGATCCCATGTTGTGGTACGGACCACGGACGTTAATGGAAATAGGGATCTCTGCATAGAAATCCTGTGGTACATCGGGAAGTGGCTTGAAGGTGAGAAAGTCTAAGCCAACACCTTGGCCGGCGGCTGAAATATCCTTGAGGAGTTGCGGAATTTCCTTTTCCTTGGGCAGCAGCACGGCAGCTTCATTAAAGATTCTTTCAGTTTCAGCGAGATCCCGCTTGAGTTTTGGTAGGTTGCTCTCTTTGGCGCGCAACTCAGTTATCTGTTTATCGAGCGTCTCCTTCTGCTGCGTCAGGCCGGTAATTTTCTTTGCGTTTGGCTGGTAGAAGAGGAAGAAGAACATCACTACCGGAAGGAGCATGAAAACAATGAGAGCCGCAATTTTGATCTTAGGCTCAAGAGGGATATACTTGGTGTCAAGAAATTTCTCAATTGATGCGCTGCTTGTTTTCATGCTGTCAGATTATCCGAATATTCAAATTGGTTAATGAGTATTATTTTGTTACAGCCACTTCTGCCTGCGCTGCTTGGCCAATTGAGCACGTCAGTACAAAACTCTTGAGATTCCTTTCGGAAACAACTTTGAGTGATGAACTCGTGAGATTAACATCCGTGATATAGGGTGATTCCTTGAGCTTGTCCATAAATTGGGCCACTGTCTCATTGTCCAGCGCAACGCCAGTCAGATTCAGGGTAGTACCTTCCTGGCTGAGGGAGTCCAGCCACATTCTCTTGTTGTCAACTGTATTGGCAACTTCGTCAAGGACTCGCACAGTTAACGAGGAGTCTGCTTTCAACTTGTTGATAATGCCTGTTTTCCGTTCCAGCTCTTCTTTCTGTTTCTTGATTTTTTCAATATCGGCAAGAATGGGGGCATATGAATCTTTGACGCGGGTCAGATCCGCAATTTGAGTTGTCAGGGCATTGATTTTACCTGTCTGAAAGATCGCAAGCAGTCCCAGGAAAATAAGAAGACAGAAGAAAGCCACAATCGCACTGAGGATCTGGTTACGTGCTTTTGCCCGCTTTTTAAGCTGTCGGATCGGTAGCAGGTTTATTCTGAGCATATCTCTTCCATTGAAGGGGCTGAAGCCCTAAATAACTGATGGTCTAATGGCTATACCAGTGGCAATTGCCATTTCAGGGCCAATACTTTTTAGATATTCAGGATCAATTTTTTTATCATTCGAAACCATATTGGCAAAAGGATTGAATATCTCAACAGTGAGCGATGTCTCTTTGACGAGAAAATCCGTTAAGCCGACAACTTTTGACCCGCCACCGCTCAATACCAATTTGGTTAAGGGCGCATCGGGATGATTGGCGTGGTATAAATCGATTGCCTTCTTGATTTCCAGGACCCATTGTGTGCAGGTTGTTGAAAAAATCTTCTCGATCCGGGCTTGCCTGTCTCCTGCGGGGATAAAGCCGAGTTTCAAGGCCTCTGCTTCTTCGAAATCAATATCTAAAGCTCCCTGCAGCTGTTCCGTTAACTGGCGGCTGCCTACGACGATATCTCTGGCAACTACGGATATTCCGCTTGAAAGGATATTGATGTTCATTTTTGATGCACCAATATCGACAAGCGCAACATTGTCAATTTTCGGATAACTGTGCTCATAAGTATTTTCAAGAGCAAAACCATCCACATCAACAATTACCGGGATAAGGTTGATCCCCTTGAGCATGTCCAGATAATCATCAACGATTTCTTTTTTTGCTGCGACGAGCATGACATCGGTACGCTCGATGGTATCTGTATTGGTCTTGAGATCCTGGAAATCCAGGTAAACATCTTCAATATCAAATGGAATATACTGTTCTGCTTCAGCCAGAATGTGCTCTTCGAGCTGCTTGTCGTCCATCACCGCAAGGTTGACTTTTTTTACGATGACAGAATAGCCGGAGATCGAAAAACCAACTTTTTTATTTTTGATTTTGAGATTGTCAAACAAGCTTGAGATGGCCTTGCCTACTGCCTCGGGGTCATTGAGAGTACCGTCATCCACTGCGCCTTCTGGCAGAATGACACTGCCAAGAGCTACAACAGAGTAGGCCTTGTCAGTCCGCTTGAGTTGACAGACTTTTACAGCATGAGAGCCTATGTCAACACCTACAACCAGATTGTCTTGAGACAGAAACGGCAGATTCATGATGTTTGCGGAGGAAAAATTAATCAATAATTACAGCATAACCAAAATGGATAGCATCGCTAAGCTGCAGACTTTTCATGATAATTATTATATAGGACATATAAAAAATTGTTTGTCAAGAAAAAGTAGCAAAGGGCGAGAGAAAAAATGCTTTTTAAACAAGAAGTTAATCGGCTGCGACTGAGGCTAAGTTGTTTTTGTCTACAATATATAGTTGAAATATTTTCAGTCTGTTCTTTATGTGGTATATATCGACCGGTTTGCCCTGAAATTAAAAGAAAAAGCGAGAATATGTCCGATTTGTTGAGTTGCGTTGAACTCACTTGTAATTCGAGGCTGATTCAAGTATTTTGGGCTTGCGCTGGGAACGCCGGATATCGGCAAACAAAGAAAAATCACTGAGGGGCAGGACGTTGAGCGGAGATACTGGAAATAAGTCGGTCATAAGAGAGTATGTTGAAGCCATTGTCATTGCGATTTTGCTGGCACTCTGCATACGCACATTTGTGGTCCAGGCTTTCAAGATTCCTTCGGGATCGATGCTGCCTACCCTGCAGATCGGTGATCACCTGCTGGTGAATAAGTTTATTTATGGAATTAAGCTTCCCTTTACCGGTAAAATCCTCCTGCCCTGGAAGACACCGATTCGCGGCGACATTGTTGTCTTCAGGTTCCCCAAGGATCGGAAGGTCGATTATATCAAAAGAGTTGTTGGGGTGGCGGGAGATAAGGTCGAAATAGTGAACAAAAAGCTGATGAT
>JFJP01041805.1_pt1 | contig 16531 bp, 8 predicted proteins | sample 431651 | NCBI WGS metagenome assembly JFJP01 (sample SAMN02602958, study PRJNA72255) | Microbial mat metagenome, whole genome shotgun sequencing project. | biome: fresh water; feature: sink hole; material: water; isolation source: purple microbial (photo- and chemosynthetic) mats found in... | reverse complement strand
TGCGAGACTTGTGCATCAATAGGTGATATATTTACTAACGAAAGGCTTTTCCTGCTGCATGGTGAGACAAAATATATTGATATACTTGAAAAAACACTTTATAACTCAATGCTTTCAGGTGTCTCTATTTCAGGTGACAGATTTTTCTACCCTAATCCTCTTGAATCGAACGGGCAACACACCAGGCAAGCCTGGTTCGGATGTGCCTGCTGCCCCTCAAATGTAGCAAGATTTGTTCCTGCCATTCCGGGTTATATTTATGCTGTTACAAATAAAGAATTATATGTGAACCTCTTTATTTCTAACGAAGCAAATATTACGCTGAATAATAATAAAGTCTCGGTTGCCCAAAAAGCAGATTTCCCATGGGATGGAAAGGTTGATATTTCTGTTAACCCCGAATCACCTCTGAAATTTGACCTGAAAATCAGAATCCCGGGATGGGCTCGTAATGAAGCTATTCCGGGTGATCTCTACAAATTTGCTGATCAGGATACTTCAAATGTAAAGATTTCTGTTAACGGTGAAGTTGTTGAAGTACATCAGCCTGTTGATGGTTATGCTGTTATTTCCCGTAAGTGGAAACAAGGTGACAAGGTAGAAGTTCTTATCCCTATGCCGGTACGCAAAGTTGTTGCCGACAGTCAGATTAAGGAAGACAGGGATAAGATGGCATTTCAGCGCGGACCAGTTATTTATTGTGCCGAATGGCCAGATAATAACACGGGTAATGTACTTGACATTGTTGTAAAGAATGATGCCCCGTTCACAACCGAATTTAACCCGACCCTTCTCAATGGTGCACAGGTTATAAAAACTACAGGATATCAGACTAAAAGGACTCTTGACGGCAAGGTTGAACTTCTGAATGAGGAGCAGGTTACTCTGATACCTTATGCATTGTGGAATAACAGGGGTGCCGGACAAATGATAGTCTGGTTACCTTCTTCAACTGCATCAGCCCGACCTCTTCCCGCACCTACAATTGCAAACCGGAGCAAAGTGAAAGGCAGTAAGGTCTCAACCGGTGATCTTAAAGCAGTGAATGATCAGATTGAACCAATGCATTCAAACGATCATTCGGTAGCCTATTACCACTGGTGGCCTGCAAAGGATAAATGGGAGTGGATTCAGTATGATTTTGAGAAGACAGAAACTATCTCAAAAACAAAAGTTTACTGGTTCGACGATGGCCCCGATGGCGGCTGCAGAGTCCCCGATGAGTGGGAGATTTTATACCTAAACGGTAATATCTGGGAACCGGTTAAAGCAAAAACACCGTATAAAATAACAAAGGATGGCTGGGATTCTCTTGAATTCAAGCCTGTTAAAGCAACTTCAGTAAAAATAAAAGTAAAGCTCAATAAAGAATTTGCGAGCGGAATTTATGAATGGGTAATTGAATAATTTATAATATGAACAGATATTTAACTTTTCTGCCTGATACCAGTGTCGATGCGAAACTTGAGTGGGGGCAGTGTCTTGAAAAGATGCATGGATTCAGACTGACCAACTATAAGCTTGTCAGGATAAGTATTTTTGCAAATATGCCTGATTATCAGGCATATGTATTATTTATTGAGGAGGTAAAGCGTTCTCTGACTGAAAAATATGGCAACAGTTGTCCTGCGTTCAGTGTAATTTTGGATCCTCCCCGTAAACCTTTGAATATTACTGTGGAAGCAAGGTACATGAATGACACAGCAGAGGATTTTGTTACAAAATTCAATAATTCAATTCCTTATGTTGTAAGAGAATCTGATTCTGCAAAAGAGATCTGGGCCGGAGGTATGGGAGCAGGATTATTCCCTGCCGATACAAGGAAAGCATCGCAGGCTGCATTCGACCAGATGAGAGAGATACTGGAAACAGAAAATATGTCTTACGACCATATTGTAAGACAGTGGAACTTTATCGGTAATATATTGGAAATTAAGAATGATCTTCAGAATTATCAGGTATTCAATGAGGTGCGGAGTGAAAATTATTTAAAATTCAGAAAAATGCATAGTTATCCTGCCGCTACGGGAATTGGAGCAAAGCATGGAGGTGTAACAATCGATTTTTATGCAGTTGAACCCCGAAGATGTTTGAAGATTATTGCTATTGACAATCCCGATCAGATACGTCCTTACGATTATGGTCAGCAGGTTCTGAGGGGTAAGCCGCTCCAGGGAAAAGATACAAAACAGCCACCTCAGTTCGAAAGAGCCGTTTTTGTTGCCGACCGCGATAGCTATACCTTATACGTTTCAGGCACAGCTTCAATTATCGGACAGGCAACTATTGGCATTGATGATATTGAAAAGCAAACAGAAGTTACACTTGAGAATATTAAGAAACTTACCGATGCAAACAGGATTCAGCATCTTACAGGTAATTCACAGGCCGATGCGGGGAAACTTATTCTACTGCGTGCCTATATTAAGTATCAGGAGGATTTTCTGAAAGTAGAATCGATTTGCAATGAACGTTTTCCAGGTGTTCCAATAATTTATTGCGAAACCGACGTTTGCCGCGACAACCTTCTGGTTGAAATTGAAGCAGAATTTTCAAGAAATATTAAATGAAAAATCTATTATTTCTTTCCGCTGTTGTTTTCCTTTTTACTTCATCCGCAGATACAAATTGGAAAAAAACCGAAAATGGTGTAATAATTAATCTTAAAGGAGACGGTGGAAAAACTGTCAGGTCGATGAAAGTTGAGGTGATAAGCGATAAGATAATTCATATTGTCGCTTCACCTGAATCAGACTTTTCGTCAGAGAAAAGTCTTGTTATTATTGAACGTAAAGAAAGTAATACCCCATTCATTCTTGCTTCCAATAAAAAGAATGTTGTCCTTTCAACGTCTTCAATAAAAGCCACAGTTTCTCTTTCCACAGGTCAGGTGCTATTCAGCGATATTGATAATAATCTCATCCTTGGTGAAGCTAAGGGAGGAAGATCATTCAACCCGATAGCTGTTGAAGGGACGAAAGGTTATGAAATGAAACAAATTTTCGATTCACCTGACGATGAGGCATTTTATGGCCTCGGTCAGCATCAGTCAGATGAGTTTAATTATAAGGGTAAAAATGAAGTTTTATACCAGTATAACACAAAAGTTTCGGTTCCGTTTGTTGTTTCCAGCAAAAATTACGGGATCCTTTGGGATAATTACTCACTCACAAAATTCGGAGACTCGCGCGATTATTCAAACCTTGATCTGTTTAAGCTTACAGATAATAAAGGAGCTTCCGGCGCACTAACAGCAACATATTACAATAGTTCCGACACAACAAAAATCTTTCTTCAAAGGAGAGAGTCTGCTATTGATTATGAAAACCTCGAAACTATCAAAAAATTTCCCGGAACAGTTCAGCTGGGAAATTCAAAAGTTGTCTGGAGTGGAAAAATTGAACCAAAAGAAACAGGAATTTTCCGTTTCAAACTTTACTATGCCGGATACGTCAAACTCTATATAAACAACGAACTTGTTGTTCCTGAACGTTGGAGAACTGCATGGAATCCAAATACATATAAGTTTACAAAAGACCTGGAGAAAGGAAAGAAATATGATCTGAGAATTGAGTGGAAACCAGATGGTGGTACTTCATATCTAGGGTTGAAGGCCCTGAGCCCGATAACTCCTGAAGAACAGGGAAAATTATCTTTATCATCAGAAATGGGCAATCAGATTGATTACTATTTTGTATATGGAAAAAATACTGACGAGGTTATAAGCGGATACCGTGAATTAACAGGCAAGGCTCAGATTATGCCAAAATGGGCCATGGGTTATTGGCAGAGCCGCGAACGATACAAGTCTCAGGATGAACTTCTTGGAGTTGTAAAAGAGTATCGCAAGCGAAAAATCCCGATCGATAATATTGTCCTCGACTGGTCTTATTGGCCTGTTAAATCCTGGGGTTCTCATGAATTTGATCCGAATTTTTTTCCCGATCCTAAAGGCATGGTCGATTCAGTTCATTCCCTGAATGCACATATAATGATTTCAGTCTGGCCCAAGTTCTACTACACAACAGACCATTACAAGGAATTCGATAAAAATTTCTGGATGTATAAGCTGGCTGTTAAGGACAGCATACGCGACTGGATTGGAAAAGGATATATCGGTTCGTTCTATGATCCCTATAGCCAGGGTGCGCGCGACCTTTTCTGGGGACAGATAAAAGAACATCTTTATTCAAAGGGGTTTGATGCCTGGTGGATGGATGCCTCAGAGCCTGATATCCTTTCAAATGCGAGTTTAGAATACCGCAAGAAACTTTCGACACCAACTTCATTGGGGCCTTCAACAAAATACTTCAATACTTATGCCCTTATGAATGCAATGGCTATTTATAATGGTCAGCGAAGCGCCGATCCTGATAAACGGGTTTTTCTTCTTACCCGTTCAGGATTTGCAGGTTTGCAGCGATATTCCACTGCAACCTGGAGCGGCGATATCGGAACCCGTTGGGAAGATATGAAGGCACAGATTTCTGCAGGATTAAATTTTGCAGTATCAGGAATTCCATACTGGACAATGGATATCGGAGGCTTTTGTGTAGAGAACAGATACTCATCGGCAAAAGAAGGATCGGAAGATCTGGAAGAATGGAGGGAACTCAATGCAAGATGGTACCAGTTCGGCGCTTTCTGTCCTTTGTTCAGAAGTCACGGACAATATCCATACAGGGAGATTTACAATATTGCGCCGGATGATCATTCTGCCTATAAATCTATGGTTTATTACGACAGGCTTCGGTATAGTCTGATGCCATACATTTATTCACTGGCCGGAATGACACATTTCAGCGACTATACTATAATGCGTCCTATGTTTATGGACTTTAACTCAGATGTTAATGTAAAAGACTTAGGCGATCAGTATATGTTCGGCCCGTCACTTCTGGTGGCTCCGGTTTACAAATATAAAGCAAGGGAGAGAGACGTTTACTTCCCGGCTTCAGTCGGATGGTATGATTTTTATACAGGTAAATTTATAAACGGAGGGCAGAAAATTTCAGTTGATGCCCCCTTCGAGAAACTCCCGTTGTATGTGCGGGAAGGTACTATCCTGCCCATAGGACCGGATATCCAGTTTACAGATGAAAAACCTGCGGATGTGGTAACACTTTATGTTTATACCGGTAACGATTGTACTTTCACATTGTATGAGGATGAAGGGACTAATTACAATTATGAAAAAGGTTCGTACAGCAATATTGTTTTTTCTTACAATGAAGCCGGAAAAAAACTTTCGATAAGCAGTCCTGCAGGTAATTTTAATAAGATGCCTCAGTTCCGTACTTTCAATATTGTATGGGTAGGCAGGGATAAGCCGGTTCCTTTCGACAAACTGATAAAACCTGATAATGTCGTTGATTATAATGGGTCAGCAGTTCTGGTTACAATGAAATAGACCGGTTCTGTTTGAATTTTATAGGTTAAGGGTTCATGAATAATAAATTGATGTAATGATGAATGCAGATTTCGACTCACGATTAAAGACGCTTAAAGAGGAACACACAAAGCTTATTTCAAGGAAAAACATAAAAATTGAACCGGGTAATGGCATTTTTCACAGGTTTAAGTACCCGATTCTGACCGGTGCGCACGCCCCTTTATTTTGGAGATATGATCTTAATCCTGAGACCAATCCTCACCTGATGGAGCGGATCGGCATCCATGCTGCATTCAATGCCGGAGCGATGAAATTTAACGGTAAGTATATTCTTGCAGTAAGGGTTGAAGGAAGCGACAGGAAGTCGTTTTTCGCAATTGCCGAAAGCCCGAATGGTGTCGACAATTTCAGGTTCTGGGATTATCCTTTGACAATGCCCGAGACAGATATTCCTGATACAAATGTTTATGATATGAGGCTTACAAAGCACGAAGATGGCTGGATCTATGGAATATTCTGTTCTGAAAGAAAAGACCCATCGGCACCTGCCGGTGATCTCTCATCTGCAGTTGCTGCTGCCGGGATTGCCCGTACTCACGATCTTGTAAAATGGGAGAGGCTTCCCGATTTGAAAACAAAGAGCCAGCAGCGGAATGTTGTGCTTCATCCTGAATTTGTAAATGGTAAGTATGCTCTCTACACACGTCCACAGGATGGGTTCATTGATGCAGGTTCAGGAGGCGGAATAGGCTGGGCATTGATTGATGATATGATGCATGCAGAGGTAAAAGAGGAGAAAATTATTAATTTCCGTTATTATCACACAATTAAAGAGCAGAAAAACGGGGAAGGGCCGCATCCGATTAAAACTCCTGAGGGCTGGCTTCATCTTGCACACGGAGTGAGAGGCTGTGCCGCCGGTCTGAGGTATGTTCTATATCTCTATATGACTGATTTAAAGGATCCTTCGAAACTTATTGCAGAACCGGCAGGCTTTTTTATGGCCCCGGAAAAGAAGGAGCGGACCGGTGATGTATCGAATGTGCTGTTTACAAATGGCTGGATAGCAGATGATGACGGGACAGTTTTTATTTATTATGCTTCGTCCGATACCAGGATGCATGTTGCCGAATCGACAGTTGAGAAACTCGTTGATTACTGCCTGAATACTCCTGCAGACGGATTGCGTTCAGCAGCATCAGTTGAAACACTAAAGAAGCTTATCGACAGAAATCTTAAACTGAAGGATTAATTGTTCTGATTAAACAATAAAAAAACTGATAAATGGCCATACAAAAACTTAAGCTAAAAGAGAAGATCGGATACGGTTTCGGTGACGCTGCAAGCTCTATGTTCTGGAAACTCTTTTCAATGTATCTGATGTTTTTCTATACAGATGTTTTTGGAATCTCAGCAGCACTTGTTGGCACTATGTTTCTTGTAACACGTATCTGGGATGCTGCATTTGACCCGTTCGTAGGTATTCTTGGCGACCGTACCGAAACAAGGTGGGGCAAATTCAGGCCGTATCTACTGTGGATGGCCGTGCCGTTCGGAGTTATAGGAGTGCTTACTTTCACAACTCCCTCATTTTCAGAATCTGGTAAGGTTGTTTATGCTTTCGTCACATATTCACTTATGATGATGATTTATTCAATGATTAACGTTCCCTACGCATCGCTTATGGGCGTAATGACCTCTGATGGAAAAGAGAGAACAGCACTGGCAACATACCGTTTTATTTTCGCTTTCGGAGGGAGCCTGCTTGTTCTTGCCTTAGCCGAGCCTCTGGTTGATATTTTCAGTAAAATGGGAAAGGAAGAGGTAAACCTTCAGTTGGGATGGCAGCTGGCTGCTGTAGTTTTTGCTATTATCGCTATCACGTTCTTTATGTTCACATTCTCATGGACAAGAGAGCGTATTAAGCCTGCAACTGTTAAAACGTCTCTGAAAAAAGACCTGAATGACTTACTTCATAATTCGCCGTGGTTTATACTACTCGGAGCAGGTGTCTCAGCAATTTTCTTTAATTCAATCCGCGACGGAGCTGCTATCTATTATTTCAAATACTATATTCAGGGACAGAGTGCATTTTCTATTAATGCCATTAATCTGACAATTACACTCAGCAGTCTTTATTTTGTTCTCGGTCAGGCAGCCAACATTGTGGGTGTTTTGCTTGCCAAGCCTGTTTCTGACAGAATAGGCAAGAAGTATACTTTTTTATATGCAATGTTATTTGCGACTGTCTTAAGCATAGCATTTTACTGGCTCGACAGGGAAAGTCTCAGCCTGATTTTTGTATTCCAGTTCCTGATTAGTGTAAGCGCAGGAATCATCTTTCCGCTTGTATGGTCGATGTATGCCGATTCAGCTGACTATTCCGAATGGAAAACAGGAAGAAGAGCCACAGGCCTTGTTTTTTCAGCATCCTCAATGTCGCAGAAATTCGGATGGACAATCGGAGGCGCACTGGCAGGCTGGCTGCTTGGTTATTACGGTTTTAAAGCAAATGTTGTTCAGACAGTTGAAGCTCAGACTGGAATAAAAATGATGCTAAGCTTCTTCCCTGCATTAGGTACCTTGCTCGGCGCTTTCTTCATGTTTATTTATCCTCTGAGTGAGAAAAAGATGCTGACAATAAGTGCTGAACTTGCTGTAAAAAGAGATTCAACAAAAGAGGAGTAATTTGCATAATTTATCCGGGATGAGAAACAGCAAACTTGAATTACTGAGATCAGAAACAAAGGCAGAATTGATTCAGAATATTCTCCCGTTCTGGATGAATAAAATGACAGATTCAGTGAATGGGGGTTTCTTTGGCCGGATTGATGGAAACGGAGTTATTCATCCTGAAGCAGACAAAGGTTGTGTCTTAAACGCCAGGATTCTCTGGACTTTTTCCTCAGCTTACAGAATTCTGAAAAATCCTGATTATTTAAAAATTGCAGAAAAAGCAAAAGACTATCTCCTTGAGCATTTCTTCGATAAAAAGCATGGGGGAGTTTATTGGCTCCTTGATAGTAATGGGGAAATGAAAGACGGTAAAAAGCAGATCTATGCACAGGCATTTGCAATTTACGGTCTTACAGAGTATTACAGAGCAACAAACGATCAGAGCAGCCTCAGTAAGGCGATAGAACTTTTTTATCTTATTGAGAAGTACAGCTTTGATTCAAATCTCGACGGATATTTTGAAGCCTTCAGCAGGGAGTGGGGCGAAATTGATGATCTACGCCTCAGTGCTAAAGATGCAAATGAGAAAAAGACAATGAATACTCATTTGCATATTCTGGAGGCTTACACAAATCTCTACCGTGTATGGAAAGATGATTTGCTTTACAATCAGCTATTTGGACTTTTGAAAGTCTTCTCTGAGAAAATAATAAACTCTTCAACTTCCAATCTGAAAATGTTTTTTGATGAGGAGTGGAACGATAAAACTGATCTTGTTTCGTATGGCCATAATATTGAAGCATCGTGGCTGATATATGAGGCAGCAGAGGTGCTTGGTGATGAAGGCATTATCAGGGAGTTGAAAGGAAAATGTATTAAAATAGCAGAGGTCTCTAAGGAAGGCATAATGCTGGACGGCAGTATGATCTATGAACGGTTTTTTGAAAGCGGAAATACAGATTATGATCGTCACTGGTGGGTGCAGGCTGAATCTGTAATTGGTTTCCTGAATGCATATTACATGTCGGGTAAAGAAGAGTATCTTAATTTAAGTCTCGCCGCCTGGAAATATATTTCGGAAAATATAATTGACAGAAAGAAGATAAAGCCGGGTTCTGGAAATGTCCCTACCATAATTCAAGAATGTGTCTTGAAATAGTTGAGAGAACTGCTTATGAATCACATACCCGGTAAATTAAATATCTTATAAAAAGATGAAAAATATATCATGTTGCTTTATTACAATTGTAGCACTTATTTTTTCAGTTGCAGGTTATTCGCAGACCACTTCGCTAAAAGATTCCCTTGGCGGAGCACCTGTCCCTACCGAAATAGAAAATCCCGAGCTCCTTGGAATAAATAAAGAGGCGGCACACGCTATCCTTATGCCTTATGCGAATCTTAATGAGGCACTTATAGCAAACAGACATGCTTCAGCATTTTGCAGGAGTCTTAACGGAATGTGGAAATTCAACTGGGTAAAGTGGCCTCAGATGCGTCCGTTGGACTTTTACAAACCTGAGTTTGATGTTGCTACGTGGAAGGAAATTCCTGTACCCTCAAACTGGCAGGTACTTGGTTATGGCACTCCGTATTACAGAAACCTGGGTTACATCATCAAAAAAGATTTCCCGCGGGTAATGAGCAGGCCTCCGAAAAATTTTACAGCTTATGAAGAGCGTAACCCGGTGGGAAGTTACCGACGCGATTTTGAAGTTCCCGTTGAGTGGGCGGGTCGTCAGGTCTTTCTTACATTCGACGGTGTGGATGCAGGTTTCTTTGTCTGGATAAATGGCGAGAAAGTTGGTTTTAGTGTCAATAGCCGTAACCCTGCCGAATTTGATATTACAAAATATCTTAAGCCGGGTAAAAATATGGTTGCAGTTGAGGTATATCGCTTTACATCAGGAACCTGGCTTGAAGACCAGGACATGTGGAGACTAAGCGGGATCTTCAGGAATGTTACAATTTGGAGCACCCCGCAGCAGCATATCCGCGACTTCTGGGTAAAGACAGATCTTGACGAGCAGTACCGAAATGCAACGGTTGAGGTTATTACTAAAGTAAAAAATTACGGAGCGAAGTCTGTGAAGGCGGCAAAGATTACAGCAACTCTTTACGATGGCAATAATGTTGTCACAGGTGCAATGGCCGTTGGCGATGTTCCTTCGCTGCAGCCTGGGGCTGAAGCAGTTGTTAAGCTAACGTTTCCTGTGGCAAATCCTGATAAATGGACTGCAGAAACTCCAAAACTTTATACGACAGTTCTTACATTATCGACTGGGAAGAATGTTACAGAAATTCTCTCGTCACGAACAGGTTTCAGAGAAGTTGAAATAAAAGGGAGAATATTCCTTGTTAACGGAACTCCTGTTAAACTTAAAGGGGTAAACCGTCACGAAAACTGGCCCGATGTAGGCCATGCTGTTACTGAGGCGCAGATGATACGCGACCTTGAGCTTATTAAACAGGGTAACTGCAATTTGGTGCGTACTTCGCATTATCCCGACGATCCGCGCTGGTACGAACTGTGCGACGAATATGGAATGTTCCTTATTTCCGAGGCAAATGTTGAGTGCCATGGATACAATGGAAGGTTTGATGAGGAACCTCTGATGAAGGCTGCAATTACTGACAGGAATGTTGCAAATGTTGAGAATTTCAAAAATTTCCCCTCAGTAATAATCTGGTCACTTGGAAATGAGAACGGAAGAGGAGGCTCTAATTTCAGAAGCGCAATGGCCACCATAAAGGCAATTGATAATACGCGACCTGTTCATTATGAGGGATTTGGTATCGGACCTAAAAATCCGGCAGATATTGAAAGCCAAATGTATACAGGTGTTGCGCAGGTTGAGAAAATAGCCAATGATACTTCTTATAACAAGCCATATTTTCTGTGTGAATATGCTCATGCAATGTTCAATTCTATGGGTGCTATCGGCGAATACAATGATGTATTTGATAAGTATCCCGAAATCCTTGGCGGTGCAATCTGGGAATGGCAGGATCAGGGCATTTATAATAAACGGACACCCGGGAGGGAGATTATAGCATACGGCGGCGGATTCGGTGAGTTTCCCAACGATAAATATTTCATTCATAAAGGGGTTGTTGCATCCGATCGTTCTCTAAAACCCCATTATCCTGAGATGAAGAAAGTTTATCAGTGGATAAAAGTTACGGCTGAAGATCTTTCAAAAGGTGAATTCAGGATTCAGAACAAATATATGTTCATAACCCTTGAAGGATTTAAAGGATCGTGGGCGGTTACTGAAAATGGGAGGGAAGTTTCAAAGGGAGATTTTAAGATTCCTTCAATAGATCCCGGGAAGGAGGCAATTGTGACAATTCCATATAATTCTTCAACAACTTTCGCTGGGTCGGAATGCTTTCTCCGGATTTCATTTGCACTTGCAAATGATCAGATGTGGGCAAAAAAGGGATATGAGTTGGCTTCGGAACAGTTTTCGATTCCGGCCGGAGCAAATTCAGTAGATAATCCTATTGAAATGAATCCTGTTACTTTGATTCCGGGACAGAATGATATAACTGTCAAAGGATCATACTTTACTGTGGTTTTTGATAAGATCTCAGGTACTTTTACAACTATCGGAAAAAATGATGAAAACTCACTTCTGAAAGATGGCGGACCAAGGCTTCATTTATGGAGGGCAGCACATAAGAATGACGATATGTGGGCTGAGAGAAACTGGGGCGTTTCAGGTCTGCGCACACTTAAATGGAACACCCTGGCTGTGAGTGCAGAGCAGACATCTCCTTCATCAGTCAGAATCTCAGTACGTCTTCTTGGGGAAGGGAGCAATAATTTTACTGTTAATCACGATGTTGTTTACACTGTTTCAGGTGATGGCACAATTAAGGCTGAGAACAGTGTTAGCACAAGCGATCCCAAGCTTGTTATTGCACGAATGGGTGTTAGAATGTTTCTCGATAAGAAATTCGATCAGGTGTCATATTTCGGTCGCGGACCAATGGAAAACTATTCCGACCGGAAGCGTGGTTTTGATGTGGGTTTATATAAAAGCACAGTGGCAGAGCAATTTACACCTTATGAAAAACCGATGGATTGCGGTAATCATGAAGATGTACGCTGGGCCAAAGTGGCAACATCATCAGGAAAAGGCATTCTGGCACAGTCGGACAGCAGCCTCATGCAGGTCTCAATGCTGCCATACAGCGATGAGGAGATGGATAAGGTTGAATATCGTGTCGATCTGCCTCCGGTAAGCTCAACTGTATTTTGTATAAGTCATAAGACACTTGGAGTGGGAACAGCAGGTTGTGGTCCGAAACCACTTCCGCAGTACATTGTATATGCAGCACCTGCAAAATTCACTTATACATTGAAGTTGTTTTAAAAGTCAAACTGAAAGGTTATGAGAAAATCATTAATGTTTCTTTTATTCAGTTTAAGTTCTGCTTTATTGACTCAGGCCCAGGATGCTACTTCAGTAATAAGGCTTAATCAGATAGGTTTCTATCCCGATAGCAAAAAGATTGCCGTGATAGCCGATAACTCTGACGGCGAATTTATTGTAACAAATGTTACAAATAATGGAGTTGTTTATAAAGGAAAGCTAAGCGGTCCGAAAAAGTCTTCCTACTCTCCGAATCAAACCAGGATTGCTGATTTTACATCTGTAAGAACTCCCGGGACCTATAAAGTAAATCTACCTGGTAAAGGTGATTCTTATACATTTGATATTAAGCCGAAGGTTTTCAATTCTCTTACAAAAGCCCTTATAAAAGGATTTTATTTTCAGAGAATGTCTACCCACCTGTATCCCGAGTATTCAGGGAAATGGAGCCGGGCCGACGGGCATCCCGATAAAGAAATAATAGTTCATCCTGCTGCTGCATCGCCATCGCGGCCCGTTGGTACCATAGTCTCATGTCCGAAAGGCTGGTACGACGCCGGCGATTATAATAAGTACATTGTAAACAGCGGGATAACTATGGGTACACTACTCTCGTTGTACGAAGATTTTCCGTCATATTTTGATACACTTAACCTTAATATTCCTGAAAGCGGAGATAAAGTACCTGACCTATTAAATGAAATTCTATGGAACCTCCGATGGATGTTTACAATGCAGGATCCGGCCGACGGAGGTGTCTATAACAAGGTAACAAATGCCGATTTCGACGGAATGGTTATGCCATCGCAATGTGTTACCCCCAGGTACCTTATTCCGAAAGGAACAGCAGCAACTCTCGACTTTGCTGCAGTTATGGCACAATCGGGACGAATATTCGCGAAGTTTAAAACCCTCTTACCGGGGTTGTCTGATTCATGTATGAGTGCTGCTGTGAAAGCATGGGATTGGGCACTTTTAAATCCGAAGGTTGAATACAATCAGAATAAGATGAACAGTGAATTCAAACCAGTAATAAATACAGGTGGTTACGGGGATACTAATTTCTCCGATGAGTTCATCTGGGCAGCTGCTGAATTATATGTAAGTACAAAAAAGACAGACTATTATAAAGCTATAAATATGGTGCCGGATACTTTGATGCCTCTGCCAACCTGGAATCAGGTAAGGCTTCTGGGTTATTATACTCTTTCCCGGAATCAGAAGAAGCTGAAAGGCATTGCAAAGAAAGAATTTAAGGTTATTAAAGTCGGATTGATTAAAGAAGCAGACAGAATGATTGAAGGAGCATCAGAAAGAGCTTATCATACGGTATTTGGAAATTCTGTTCGCGATTTTGTATGGGGAAGTAATTCAGTTGCTGCAAACCAGGGAATTCTTCTTATTCAGGTTTACAAACTTACTTCTGACAAAAAGTATCTTGATTATGCTCTTGGAAATCTCGATTATATAATGGGCCGTAATGCAACAGGTTATTCGTTTGTCACCGGTGTCGGACATAAAACACCAATGTTCATTCATCACAGGCAGTCGGAGGCAGATTTTTTAGATGAACCTGTACCTGGACTGTTAGCGGGCGGACCTAATCCGGGTCAGCAGGATGGTTGCACTACATATCCTTCAAAGATTCCTGATGAGTCGTACACAGATGTTTCATGTTCGTATGCCTCAAATGAAATTGCAATTAACTGGAATGCACCTGCTGCCTATCTGGCAGGGGCTATCGAAGCACTGATGAATTACTAACCCCGGACTTCAGTCCGGGGCTCATTAAAATAAATACATAAACTATGAAGACCTCAACACTTTTATTAATCATCCTTCTGGCCCTTTCGGGTTGTCAGAAGACTCCTTCCGACATAAAACTGCCATCTCTTATTGGCGACAATATGTTAATGCAGCAGAAAACTGATGCAAAGATCTGGGGAAAAGCTTCGCCGGGTCAGAAGATAACTGTTTCTGCCAGCTGGAATGTAAGCAGCGAAACAAAATCCGCAGAAAACGGAAAATGGGTGGTAATCCTTCCGACTCCGGAAGCAGGAGGCCCTTATACTATAACTGTTTCTGCCAGAGATACTACTATTACTATTAATAATGTCCTTATTGGCGATGTCTGGTTCTGCTCCGGTCAGTCGAATATGGAGATGCCAATGGCAGGTTGGCCCCCGGTTGATACTATTATGCACTCAGCAAAAACAATTCAGGCAGCATCAATTCCTGAGATAAGACTTTTTGTAGTGCAGCGTATGGTATCGGGCGAACCGCTTGAAGATTGTGTCGGGAAATGGGAGGTTAGCAGTCCTGAAAGTGTAGATCAGTTCAGTGCTACAGCATTTTTCTTCGGAAAAAAACTGTATGAGGAACTGAAAAAACCAATTGGACTCATCCAAAGCGCATGGGGAGGTACCCCTTCCGAAGCCTGGACATCAGGTGAATATCTCAGGAGGGAGAACGAGTTTATTGAAGATATCAAAGCCATTAAGGAATCAGCACCCCTTGTTGAAGAGTATCAGACCTGGTTGAATTCACATAAACAACTCGATGTTAAGCCTGCAGGTGATGATCAGTGGAAGAACCTTGGATTCGGCGATGAAAATATACCGGCTGACGGGTTTGACGATACAGGCTGGCCAGTCATGACGCTCCCGAAAGCATTCGAGAATGCAATGGGTGAATTTGACGGTGCTGTATGGTTTCGCAAGACTGTGGATGTTCCCGGGAATATGGCAGGAAAGGACCTGATTCTCTCTTTAGGCCCTATTGATGATATGGATATAACGTATTTTAATGGAAAATATATCGGGTCAAATGAACTCACAGGATTATGGCAGTTAGAACGAAATTATTCTGTTCCTGCTTCTCTTGTCAAAGAAGGTTCTAACACTGTTGCCGTGCGCGTTATGGATCCTCAGGGCGGCGGCGGATTGACAGGTAAACCTGGTCAGATGAAACTCTCACTTAAAGCAAAAGCTTCAACTTATGTTTCTCTTGAAGGAGAATGGAAATACCAGCCTGTAGCTGAGCTTCTTGGAGGTAAGTTTTATATTTATGATACTAAAACTAATGACTTTACCGCAAGAAAAAGACCAAAATCTATCGGCCCAAATACTGCAACGACGTTATATAATGGTATGGTAAATCCTGTGTTGCCCTATAAAATCAAAGGAGCTATCTGGTACCAGGGAGAATCAAATGTTGGCCGGGCAGATCAGTATGCTAAGATCTTTCCTGCAATGATTGAGAACTGGAGAGAGGCCTGGGGAATAAAAGATTTTCCGTTCTATTTTGTACAGATAGCACCCTATGTTTATTCAGGTCTTGATTCAACTGAATCAGCATTTTTACGGGAGGCTCAGGAGAAAGCTCTGAAGCTTAAAAATACAGGGATGATATTAACTCATGATATTGCAACTGTAATGAATATTCATCCCCCTATGAAAAAAGAGGTTGGCGAAAGGCTTGCATATCATGCACTTGCAAAAGATTATGGAGTTAAAATCCCGTTTGAGGGACCAGTATTTAAAAGGCTTGCTAAAGAGGGTAATACAATAATAATCGCTTTCGATAATATTGAGGGCGGATAGATTGTAGAAGATGCCGTCGTGGTTTCTTCACCCTATGTAAAGAAACCGGTAAGGGTAAGATATTGCTGGAGAAATGGTTCTGAAGCAACTTTATTCAATAAGGCAGGACTTCCTGCAAGGCAGTTCAGGGTAAATGAATAAATATAATTTTTATTGTTAACCCTTAGCGACTTAGCGTCTTTGTGGCAGTTTATTCTTTGCCACCAAGGCGCAAAGGCACTAAGGAATAATATATTTGATAAAAAATTGTTACTAACACATAACTCTAAAACTATATAAAAAACACACCATGAAAAAGTATCTATTACTAACACTGACAATTGTTACATTAATAATTACCTCTTGCAGCAGTGAATCTAAAAATAAGGGTGAGGTCAAAAAAGATTTATTCGGCACACAGGATGGTAAAGAGGTTTATTTACTTACTCTCACAAACAGTGCCGGTAACGTAATCCGCCTGACAAATTTCGGGGCGAAGA
>JFJP01036245.1_pt1 | contig 16531 bp, 13 predicted proteins | sample 431651 | NCBI WGS metagenome assembly JFJP01 (sample SAMN02602958, study PRJNA72255) | Microbial mat metagenome, whole genome shotgun sequencing project. | biome: fresh water; feature: sink hole; material: water; isolation source: purple microbial (photo- and chemosynthetic) mats found in... | reverse complement strand
TTGCACATAGATGACCCCTATTATATACTTCCGCACATGAAGAGTACAGAGAAAAGAATTCGCGTCGGCGTATTTACCAAACCGCTCGACAGCTGGACATCCGGTTCGGGACATCACCTCGACGAGCTCATGCGCCATGTACTCGACCTCGCTGACGCCGAAGACCTGCCGTTCGATTTTACCTTCATCCACTACAAAAAAAGCGGCAATCCGCTGTATGCACGGGTCCGCGAACTCCTGATCCCGCGGAATCCCTTTGCCGCGAGCTTGATGCTCCGGAAGGAAAACTTCGACATCCTGCATTATTCCCCGCTAACCGTATTCGCACCGGTATGGGGACTCCGGGCAAAAAAAATAGCGACCGTCCACGGGGTCGAGGAGGCACTGTATCCCGAGGGTTACACCTTCGCGCAGCGGTTCCACGAATCCCGAATTCTCCCCATATACATGCGCATGATGGACCGCATAGCGACAGTCTCCGAAACGAGCAAACGATATTTTGTCGGGCACTACGGCGTCGATGCCGTAAAAATATTCATCACGACAAACGGCCTTTCGCCGGTCTACCGCATTCTGACGCCGGAAGAAAAAGCGCTCCCCGACGGCAGCGGCATCAACCGGCCTTTCGCCCTTCACATCAGCCGCTACTCGATGCGGAAAAATCCCGTCGCTATCATCGAAGGCTTCGCGCGCTTTGTGCGGGAATCGGGCCTCGACCGGCAGCTCGTCTGCGCGGGAAAAGGCTGGGATGGGGAAGAGGTGCGCGCGCTCGCGGAAAAAGCCGGCATCGCGGACCGGCTCGTCACCCCCGGCTTCGTCACCGACGATTATGCCGTAACGCTTCTGAACAACGCGGAAGTGTTCCTTTTTCCGTCGTTCGCCGAGGGGTTCGGCATGCCGAACATCGAGGCGATGGCGTGCGGCTGCCCGGTGGTGACGAGCAATATCTTCGCCATTCCCGAAGTGGTAGGGGACGCGGCCTGCATGATCGACCGGCCCGACGACGCCGAAGGGCTCGCTTCCGCCATGTTGAAGATCGCAACCGACCCGGAATTCAAAAAAGCCCTCGTGGAACGGGGGCTTTTGCGAGTGGGGAAGTTTGAGTGGAACGATAGCGCGCGGGCGCTCGTCAAGGCATACGGGGAAATGGCACGATGAGAATGTTCAAGGAACTGACGCACGGCTTGATGGTACAGAAAACGGACAATGTCATCGTCCAGCTCTTCCGCTATTTCATCGTCTCGGGCTTGTCGCTCGTGATCGACTTTTGCACCCTGTTCGTATTCACCGACCTCCTGCACATCCAGTATCTGGTGTCGGGCATACTGAGCTACTCGATCGGCCTCGTCATCAACTACTTCATCTCGGTGAACTGGGTGTTCAACAGCCGGAACTACGAAGACAGACGGAAAGAATTCATCGTCTTCGCAGGAATCGGAATTCTCGGGCTCGGCGTCAATACCCTCGTGATGTGGATCTGCACCGGGCTCCTCGGCCTCTATTACCTTGCCTCGCGCGTCATATCCGCCGCGATCGGCTATACCTGGAAATACGTCGCGCGCAGGGTGATCCTCTTCAGGAAAAAACAACCGCTTGTGTAAGTCAATCCTTCCGGGATATCGCGTCCGCGAGGAGGCCCATGCAGAAAAACTGTATCGAGCCGAGAGCGAGTGTGATGAAGGTTCCGTCGTAGAATTTCCCCGCGAAGAGTGCGCCGTAAGCGAGCACCACAAGCCCCGTGAAAAAAAGACCGATGCTGAGCGGGAGGAAAATCCTGAGGGGATTGAACAGCACGCACATGCGCATGATGAGCATGACGAAGTTGAGCGTGTCCTTTATCGGCCTGATCTTCGAGGAACCCTCGCGCTTGAAGTAATCGATCTTGACATATTTGACCGCGTACCGGTTCGTCAGGGCCGCGAGCGTAATGGTCGAGGTCAGCGAGAATCCGTCGGGATACAGCTTGAAATATTTGAAGAAGAGATCTTTCGTAAAAAGGCGAAGGCCCGAGTTGAGGTCCGGAATGTGGATGTCAGCCACATAGGAGGCGAGCTTGTTGATGAACGCTTTCGGCGCGCGGCGCATGAACGGGATGTGCACGTTGGCGCCGATGCGTGCGCCCACCACCATGTCGTTTTTATCCATATCCTTGTACAAAACGGGAATCATGTTGTTTGGATAAGTCCCGTCCGAGTCGGTTATGCAGAGCACGTCGTATTCTGCCGAGCGCGAGCCCGTCTTTATGGAAGCTCCGTAACCCCTGTTGATCTCGTGATGGATAAGCGTCACGCCGAGCCCCTCGCCGCCGCCGTTCGATTCGAGGATGCCTCGTGTATTGTCCTTCGAACAGTCGTTTACGATGATGATTTGATACGGTATCGCGCTCGCCTTCATGATTCCGTGAAGGTCCGTTATGGTTTCGAGAATCGCTTTTTCTTCGTTGTAGGTGGGGATGATGATGCTCACGCCGTTCATGTAATGCTCCTTTAAATAATGATGCTATTGTACGAAAGATTCCGCTTCGACGAGGGGAACGAGTGCGGCAGGAATCTCCGCTATGCGGAAGGGTTTGCGGATTGCCTGTATGCAGGTCGTTCCGGATATAGCGCCGTCGCGGGATAGGACATATACTTTGGCCGCACCGACGGTAATGAGCACCGGTTCGGGTCCCTTGCCGCCAACATAGGATCCGGTCGACAAAAAGAAGCGGCTCGCCGTTTCGATTGCGTTGCTTCCCGAGTTGCCTTCGGCGGAAACGATCGCCTTGCCGTCAAGCCAGGCTGCATTCAGTTCGCGGTAGTACCGAGCTGTTTGCGCAAAGGGATGGTCCGCGATCGCAAGCGGCGAATGGGCGAACTGCCGCGCGGATGACGGAACGAAGGGCGAGGAAAAAACAAGGGAAACGGCCGCGCACAGCGAAAAAGATGCAAAGACAAAAAGACGCAATGGGGCGAAACGGCGAAAAAGGGCGATTTTACGCAAGCGCGGACGGATCAGGTCGTCAAGGAACCAGGCAATGACCAAAACCACGAAAGGCAGTACCGCGCAGAAATATCGCGCGATGAAATCCTCGGCGACCATCAGGGGATGCAAGCTGCTTACGGTGAATGTCAGAAAAAAGAAAAAGCCGAGCGCGGTGACGACAAGAATTTTGAGATCCCGATTTTTGGAACGTGCGAGATAAAGGAACGAAAGGACGGCGAAAACCGCGAACGGAAGCTGCCAGTAGGCATCGAGAAACTCCGGTGAATAGCGTCTGAAAACCTGCAGGTAGTTTGTCAATGGTTCGGCGTAATCGCTCGACAGGTGATTCGCCTGTATTATGGACAGTTGGCCGAACCGGTATTGCGTCGTAAGGGCGTACACGGCAGTTTCACCGAGAAACAGGAATAAAAGCAACCCGCCGAATATGAAACAGTCCCGTATCCTGTACCGGTCGCCGTACAGGAGGAGGCACAGGAAAATTCCCGGCAGAAAGAAGAGGTTTGTGATCTTCGATTCATAGGCGAGGAACATCGAAAAGGAAGCAAGAAGCAAAAAAACAATCCTCTTTTTTCCCGTGCATCGCACCGCAATGAAAAAGAGATAGATGCACAGGAGAATATAGGTTATCGAAAATATTTCGGGGCGCACCTGGCTCGCCGCCCTGATTTGGTACGGGAAGAAAATCAAAAACAGCGAGGCGATGATTCCCGTAATGCGGCTTTTCAGGAACGTACCGAGCCGGTACAGCAGAAATATCTGCAAAAGCGCATTCAGTATCGGGGCGATATAATACACGTTCGGATGGGTGCCGAAAACGATTTGCAGCGCCGCGACCGGAAGGATGATGGCCCAGCGCACGGTCCGGTGTGTAAGGTCGGGATACGCGAACCCTTGCGTCAGGGCCTTCGCGGAATACCAGTAGTCCCGCTCGTCGACCCCGGTGTGGATCATCATCTGTGTGGAAAGGCGCACCCAGAGGGTCAGAAAGAGAAGGACGAAGAGAATGAGGGTGTCTGTGTTTTTACGCTCGATAATCACTTGACGACTCCATTGTATGCAGGTGTCTTGGAAAAAACTTGTTATCCGGTTGACGGGCCGCTTCAGGAAGAACCGGTCCAGGCGTTTGACAAGCTGGAAATTACGGTGCGCTCTTTTTTCGAGATCGGCGAGGGTTTCATTGGATATTGAAATATAGCGATCCATTTCGGGCGTATGGGTTTTAAGTCAGTAAAAGGGAATGCCGTTCGCCTCATGAATGCCCGAAAAAACGCTATTTCGAAATTTCATTGTAGTATCCGATCAGATTTGAAGTGATTGGGCCGATGTCGTATTTTCCGGCGGCGAAGGCTTTTCCCGTTTTTCCCATTTTTTCACGGAGAGCTGAATCGCGGATCAGGAGAAGTATCTTTTCGGCAAGGGCAGCCGAATCTTTTTCCGGTACGAGATAACCCGAAATATCATCCAGGAGTCCGTCGGGAATGCCGTTGTGCAGGGTAGTGACGACAGGAAGACCGCACACCTGGGCTTCCTGTATTACAAGACCTTGTCCTTCCATGTCGCCGTTCGAAGCCGTGACGCTCGGCAGCGTGAATACCGCGCAGGTGCTGTACAGTTCCTTTACCTGGCTGTTGGTGCATACCCCGACAAAGTGGCAGCAGCCTGCTATGCCGAGTTCTTCCGCGTAAACCTTGAGGCTTCCCATGAGGGAGCCTTCGCCGGCCATATAGTACTGTACGCCGGGGATTTCTTTTTTGACGAGCGCGATCGCCTCGAGGGCGTAACGGTGACCTTTTTTTTCCTCTAGCCGACCGACGGTCAGCACAGAGTCGGGAATGATTTTCGAGCGGTCGATTGAAGCGTATTCGGAGGCGATGAGGCTTTCCGGCACGATGCGAATGGTGTGCGCGGGGCAACCGTTCGCTACTATCTTGTCTTTGGTGAAATTGGTGTTCGAGGTGACGAGGTCGCCCTTGGCATAGAGCGTTTTGTACACATCGAGTCCGTGTTTTTTCGGATAGCTGTTGATGTCCGAGCCGTGAAAAGCCGTCACGACTTTCTTGCAAAAGCCGCATTCCTTGAGGTACACGCCGATGAGGCCGTTCGCGCCGAAATGGCAATGCACGACGTCGAACTGTTCGCGCGCGAACCGGTTTCCGAAATAAAGCAGCTTCATGTTCTTCGCTACCGTCCGGTATTTTCCGAAACGGACGGCTTCGATCGCGGCCTTCGGATTGCGGAAGAACAGGGAGGCGAACAGCCGGGGCGCCGCGAAGAAACGCGTTTTGAGCGAACGGGGAACATCCACGTACCGGACGTTTTTTTCAACATCATATTCAAGATAGAGGTCGTGGCGCTTGTCGGTTTGCGGCCGGTGGGCGGCGAAGATCTGTATGTCCGCACCGGACTTGATAAGACCGATTATGTGGTTGAGGAGGAATTTTTCGGAGATTTCCGGAAACGAATTGAGAATCAGCGCGATTTTCATTTTGTACCGGCCCGTTCGTATTCTTTTTTCAACCTGTTTTTTCTCATCTTTTCAAGGATGAACCTGCGCGCGTAAAAAAATACCTTGAGCGGATTTTTCAGTTTTCGGAATCGCGTCGCCCAGCCGATGCGCGAGGTCGTGTTGCGGATCGGAACGTTCCATGTCTTTCCGTACATATTACGGAGAAAACCGACCGGATCGTGAGGGCAGGAAAAAGTCTCGCCGAGAAAATCGATGGTGTCGAGCGTATCGAGAAACCGGGCGGGAATCGTGACGCGTCCGTCGATATCCCACCTTTTTCCGAAAATAGTTTTCTTTTCGAAAGCGAGGAAAAAATCGATTTCCTGATCCTTTCGCTTCATTTTATACATACGAAAGTTATGTGCCGTATCGGAGATTTCGGAGGTCGTCAAATAACCATCATCCCGAATATACAAAACAGTAAAGCCGTTCGCCTCGAGCTCGGGAAAGGCGCGGAGAAAGGTTTCCTTGTCGCGGCCGTAGAGGCCGAAGTCCACGTCGTCGTCGTGCGGGATGAAGTCCTTTTCCCGCACCGCGCCGAGGGCGGTGCCGTAGTGCAGGAAAGGTTCGAGGCCGTGCTTCCGCAGGATGTCCCGCGAAATAACCATGTTCTCGAGCGATATCTCGCGGTCGATGAATTCAAGCGTAGCGGCCACGTCAGAGCCCCTTCACATACGATTCGAGCACCTTAGTGAACGCGGTCATCTCGGCAGGGCGAATATCCCCGATATTCGCGATGCGGAAGGTGTTCGCGTCGGAAAGCTTTCCGGGATAAATCGTAAAGGAATGCTCGCGGGCAAGATCGTGGAGGTCGTCGAATTTGTATTTTGGAGACGTGGGATCGATGATCGCGGTGATCAGCTTCGACTGGGCGGTTTCGGGAACGAGCATCTCGAGGCCGAGCCTCTTCACCGCCTTGACGATCTCGTCCCAGCAGGCGGAGTAGCGCGCGTACCGGCCGGCGATGGTCTCGATCTTGGTCTCGATGATCGCCTGACGGAGCGAGTACATGGCCTGGACGGGCGGGGTGAAGCGGGTCTGTTTCGTCTTCTTGAAGTTGGCGTACTGGTCCCAGAGATTGAGGTAGTAGTTGCGCATCGGATAGGCTTTGGTCTTTTCGAGTTCGGCCTTCCGGCAGAACACGAAGGCGATGCCGGCCATTCCCTGGATGTTCTTGTTCGAGGTGGAAGCCATGAAGTCGATGCAGTCCTTTTCCATGTCGATGGGGATGGCCGCAAAGGCGCTTACCGCGTCGACGATGGTGACGATGCCGTGCTTGCGGCAGAACCGTGCCAAGTCCGGCACGGGATTGAGGAGACCCGTCGTGGTTTCGTGGTAGACCACCGCGAAGTGGGTATATTTTCCTTCAAGGAGTCTTGTCTCGACCGCCTTGACGTCGAGGGGCATGAAGCCCGAACTCTTGTACACGTCGAAGTCGAGCTTGTAGACGGAGGCTATCTTCGCGAAGCGCGCACCGTACGCGCCGTTGTCGACGATGAGGAGTTTCGCGCCGTCCGGGACGCAGGAGGAGATCATCACCTCGTCGGCCGCCGTACCCGATCCGCCGAACAGCACGGTTTCGATGTCTCCGGGCGTTCCGACGAAGGCCGAGAGTTCGGTCGCTATCCATTCCATCACGTTGCCGAACTCGAGCTCGCGGGGACAGATGTCGGCGCAGACCTGCGCGTACTTGACGCTGTCGGTGGTGGTTGCGGGTCCCGGGTTGAGGAGCACTTCGCGCCTGACGGAACGGAGCGCCTCATTTTCCTTGATGAGGGGAAACACCGTATTGACGGCCATCTCGAGATGGCTTTCGTCGTCTATCTCGCGCCAGACGTAACGCTCGATCTTGTTGACCGCTATTTTGTCACTGGCGGAAGCCGTCGAGGAGCTGACGGCCGCCATGGCCGTTTCGTATTCCATTTTGGGCTGATCAGAAAGGTGCGCGGTGCAGAAATCGACCATCGCATCTAGCGTCTCTTTCGTCAGCTTCGTGATTCCGACGAGCTCTCCGTAAACTGAACCGAGTTCCGCCTTGTTTTTCGAATGTTTCCGGAGGAATTTGTCGGCGTCGGTTTCGAGATACACCTCGTCGCCCGATTTTGTGGCGCCCGAAGCGAGAATCACGTTCCGCGCATGGTCATTGAGTAGGACGGCAAGCCCGATGTCGTCATAGATCAGGTCGGACTCGAGCAGGAGAAAATCGCCGTATACTTTCGGCGCGCAGCAGGCGAGGGTGCCCATGCTGCCCGTGTCGGCGTAGCGGTCGTTCCGGACGAGGGTTATACAATGATATTTTTCGGCGAGGCGCTCATACCATTCGCTGCAGTGGCCGGTACCGATGATGATTTCCTCGACGCCCGCCGCAAAGAGCTTTTGCACCGAACGTTCGACTATCGGCATTCCGTCTATTTCGAGAAATCCCTTGGGCATGGATACGGTGCGTCCCTTGAGGCGCGATCCAAGACCACCCGCCATGATTACTGCCTGTCTGATCATTTTATAAACTCCATAAGTACTGATTTATTTTCTGCGGGGCTTTCCTTCGGACGCCCGAGATCCTTCCGCGATCCCTTCGCGGATATGACCTCGACGAATATAGGTCCTTTCTCCTTGCGGGAAAGAACGGAGTCGAGCTCCGCTTTCGTCCGCACCGAATGGACCTGCGCGTATCCGGCCGCTTTCGCGATTCCCGGAAGATCTATCCTGAGCGCGACGGTGGGCTGTCCGCCGACCGAATCGTGCGCTCCGTTGTTTATGATTATATGCTTGAAATTTTCCGGTTTCCGCGTGCCGATCGTCGCGAGGCCGCCCATCTGCATGAGGGTGGCCCCGTCGCCGTCGATGCAGGTCACCTGTCGCGCGGGTTTCCTGAGCGCGATCGAAAGCGCGATCTGCGAGGCGTGACCCATGGAGCCGACGGTGAGAAAATCCTTCTCGTGCGTCATGCCGTGCTTTTCACGGAGTTCGTAGAGTTCCCGCGACGCCATGCCGGTGGTGGAAACGAAAATGTCGCTTTCACCGGAGGCGAGGAGCACTCGCTCGATCGCTTCCTCGCGGCCGAGCTCCGCCTTCGCGTCTTCTTTCTTTTGCAGTGTGTACGGCGCGAAGATATCCTTCTTTACGACGAAGGCGTAGGGGGAATTGTTTTTGGCGATATGCAGGTAGCAGTCGGCGACCTGACGCTTGAGGTCGGCCTCATTGTCGGCCATGACCGAAAAGGGAATGCCCATCGTCTCGAGGAGGGAAAGCGTCACCTTGCCCTGCTTCTTGTGCTGCGGCTCGTCGTGCACTCCGGGTTCGCCCCGCCAGCCGACGAGGAGCACGAGCGGGATGCCGTACACGTCGGGATCGACGAGCGACAACAGCGGATTGACCGCGTTGCCGAGCCCCGAGTTCTGCATGTAGACCATCGGAATCTTTCCCGTTGCAAGGTGGTAGCCCGCGGCGAGGCCCACGGCGCTTCCCTCGTTCGCCGAGATGAAGTGGTCCTCATCGGCGGCCGTATCGGTCACGTACGCGCAAAAATTCTTCAGGAGCGAATCGGGAACTCCCGCGAAAAAGGAAGTGCCGTTCGCGCCGAGGATGTCGTAGAAAAACTTCGGTTCTATCATTTCGCTCTCTCCGTATCGTTATTTGGTGCCCGGGATAAGTTCGAGTATCTGCTTGATCGGCATGCACAGGGCATCCGCTTCCTTCGACCGCTCGTTCTCGAGGATGACGGTCGCGACCTTGAGCATCGCCGGGTACGAGGCGCGGAGCATGTGGTTGGCGTAGATGACGATGTTCGCGCCCCAGGCCTGCAGCTCGGCCTCGGTAAACTGGTTGTAGGTGGTGGGAACGAGCACTATCGGAATGTTCGTGTATTCCTTTCGGAACTTTTCGCAGAATTCCTTGATGTCCTCGCCGGTTTTTTCCTTGCTGTGGATCATGACGCCGTCGGCTCCCGCCTTGACGTAGGCGAAGGCGCGCTCGAGGGCGTCCGAGACCGGGTAGCCGGCGATGAGGCTTTCGAGGCGCGCGATGATCATGAATTCTTTCGTCACCTGCGCCTTCTTGCCGGTGCTGATTTTCTCGCAGAACTCGGGGATAGCCGCCAGGTGCTGTTCCACATCGGTTCCGAAAAGGGAATTCTTCTTGAGGCCGACCTTGTCCTCGATGATGACCGCCGAAACGCCGTTCCTCTCGAGGGTGCGCACGGTAAACACAAAATGCTCGGAAAGCCCGCCCGTGTCGCCGTCGTAGATGATGGGCTTCGTGGTGCACTCGAGGATGTTGGTGAGGTCCTGGAGTCGCGTGGTGAGGTCGACCGCCTCGATGTCGGGCTTTCCCTTGCAGGTGGAGTCGGTGAGGCTCGACGACCACATGCCGTCGTAGTGGTGCACGCCGTCGTCCTTCATGATTTCGAGGTTTTCGATGATGAGCCCGGAAAGACCCGAATGCGCTTCCATGATGCGCACGATGGGCTTCGCCTCGATGAGGCGGCGGAGGGTTTTCATGCGGATGTCCGGCGTGGTGCCGATCGCCTTCATGGTGTCGTTCATCGCGGAGGAATTGATCCCCTTGGTGTAGGGCACCTCGATGACCTCGCCGCCCTGCGCCTTCATGAGGGCGTACACTTCCTCGCGTATCTTGCTCAAGGAGCCGACTTTCCAGTCGTCGCCGTGGATGATGAAATCGGGCTTGTATTTCTTGAGGTTCGGCACATAGCTCCATTCTTCCTGCGGAACCACGCGGGCAACGCCCTTGAGGTTTTCTACCACCTGCTTCCGCTGCTCGTAGGTGAGAAAGGGCAGCCGCTTGTGGGTGGCGATGGCCGAATCGGTCAGGAGCCCTATGGTCACTTCGCCCTTGGCGGAAGCTTCCTTGAGGATGTTGATGATGCCGGGATGGATGATATCGGCCGTCATGCCGAGATAGACGCTTTTCATATGTTCCTCTTTGAATACAATAATTATTTATCGAAGGATATACCATCGACCGGGGATTGGGCAAGATCGGATGGGCTGGCAAAAATACCTGCCTCGTAATGTATCCGTTTTGGATTTTTCAAGTTCAACTTGAAAAATCCACAGAACAGGTTTACAATAACTATATGATATTCCGTTCGATTACGCCGCATATTCGGGAAATGGTTAAAAAATACCCGGTTTTAACGATAACCGGACCCCGGCAATCGGGAAAAACAACTCTGGCCCGGAATCTTTTTCCCGATTTTCGGTACGTCAATCTCGAAGAATTTTCCCTGCGCCAATTTGCGAAAACGGATCCCTCAGGTTTTTTTAAGAGTTATCAGCCGCCTGTCATTCTTGACGAGATTCAAAATTGTCCCGAACTGTTAAGCCAGGTGCAGGTCGAAAGCGACCATATCGGAAAACCGGGTCAATTCGTCCTGACCGGAAGCCAGCAATTGTCGCTGTTCGATGCGGTCAGCCAATCTCTTGCCGGTCGCACGGCAATATTTACGCTGCTGCCGTTGTCGGTAGAAGAACTGGTACTCTCGGGCATCACCCTTACGCGGGACGAGTGCATCTATCGGGGCGGAATGCCGCGTTTATTCGAAATGAAAATCGAAGCGTCCGCATATTACCGCGATTACCTTCGTACCTATATCGAACGCGATGTACGGTCGGTGCTCAATGTCAAGAACATGCTGAAATTCGAGCTGTTTCTTTCTCTTCTGGCGGGCCGCATAGGGCAGCTTGTCAATCTATCTTCCCTCTCGGGAGATGTCGGAGTTTCGAGCACGACGCTGGCCGAATGGCTTTCGGTGCTCGAGGCATCCCACATCATTTTCAGGCTGCCGCCCTGGCACGGCAATATCGGAAAGCGGCTGACCAAATCCCCAAAACTGTATTTTACCGAGGTCGCTTTGGCCTCGTATCTTTTGGGAATAGAAAATCCCACGCAAGTCGCCCGGGATCCGCTTCGAGGCAATCTCTTCGAAAATCTGGTAGTCATCGAGGCCCTCAAAAAAGCACTAAACAGCAACGCGACCCCGCGCCTCTTCTTTTTCCGCACGGATGCCGGTCTCGAAATCGACCTGCTGCGCGTCCATGGCCAGGATATGGTTCCCTATGAGATCAAGTCTGCCGATTCGCTCAACGCGGAGTTCTTCTCATCGTTGAAATCCTTCCGCGCTCTTTTTCCCCGAGACGTCGATACGTCTTTACAGACAGGCGGTCTCATCTATTCCGGCACCACCATAGCGGGCTATTCGGGCTGGTCGTGCACGAATTTCGCGGATACCGCCGGTTTGTTCTGATCAGGAGACACCCCTTTCAGAACCTTCTCCCAGGCTTCCGCCCAGTCGAAATCGAACATTTTTTTCCGGCCTGCGCACGAAACCCGGAGCGAGTCGTAAAAAACCGTATCCCGATACGCATGCTCGATAATATCCGCGATCGCCTTGGGATTTTGGACGGGGAAAAGCAATTCGTCATTACCGAGCATGTCGGGTATGCCGCCCGCCATGCTGCCGATCACCGGAATGCCCGCATGCAGGGCTTCGAGCACCGTGTCGGGATAACTGTCGAAATCCGAAGGGACTACCATCAAATCCGAGCTGGCTAATAAGACGAAGGGATTTGAAACGCGTCCGTGAAACCGGATTTTTGAATCCATCCCGTTGGCAACAGCCCATTTTTTCCAGTATTCGAGGAGGTCTCCCGGCCCGACGACGTCCAGTTCGAGATCTGTGATGCCCGAATCCCGTACAAGCAGCATCGCGTGAAGGAGGTGCCGGACGCCTTTCCGGTTTCCGAGCGTACCGACAAAGACGATTTTCTTCAAACAGGTCGAATGATTTATATCTTGCGTCTCGCTCTTGAACCGGGGAAGCCCGATGTTCCCCCGGATGACATGCGATTTTCCGGCAGCAAGCGGATTCCGCGCGCAAAAATCATCGCGGTCGTAGGGACTTTGAAACACGAGCGAGTCGCATCCGGCAGTGATTTTTGTTTCATACCGGCGATAGAGCACAATATCCAAAAGACTTCGAAATTTCCCCAACAGTCCATTGGCGGGATCGGTCAGCGAAACAAGCGCTTCCCTGACCGTATTGCTGCGGTGCGCGTACAACAACGGAACGCCGAAACGTTTTTTCAGGTAAAGAGCCGCGGAAAGATGCGTCTCGCCGTGGATCATCAGGACATCCGCGACGGAAAAAACGCTTTCGAGCGTTACCGCGGCACGAACGACGGCATGCCTGAACGAAACCGATATCGGCGGAAAACTTTTGCGTTTGTACGGACAATCAAGCAGGACCGGCATGAAATGTTGAGGCGTATATTCCAGGTCCCGGTTGAGGATGACGGTTACCCCGTTGCCGCGGGCAGCAAGGCTTTCCAGCAGTTCGAGCATTCTCCGATGACCGCCGGTGCGTACCTCGTTGTTCAAAAAAAGAGCGGCGATTTGCATCATCATACCTTTCTTTCAGGGCGGTTTTTTTTTAAAATTCTGAACAACGGAGAATCATACGGAAGCAGGATGTTCAGCACTTTTTCGAGGGCGTGAATCTCCTTTTCGCGCAAGGCCCATTTCGGAAGCCTTTTTGTGCGGGGCAGGGAGAAACCGCGCGCGCGGAGCGAGGGGACGAGGTCCGGATCGATCGCGTAGTCACCGTCCAAAAGGGCTTCGGCGAAGCGTTTTGCCGTCTTCCGGCCCGCATCTGCAGTCCAGGTCGCGGCGAAATGATGGCAGAGGCAGGTATCTTCCGAAAATGCCGAAACCACCTTGTCCGGCCCACGGCTCGTGAGGGGCGAAAACCGGTCCTGGGGATATATCTTGATGCGGTCGGTCACCAGTACCGGAATGTCTCCCGAAAAAGAGCCGCCCCTGCTGACGGAGTATCCTTCTTTTTTCTCTTTTTCGAGAAAATAGAGGGTCATGAGGGAGGGAATGTTGAACTTCCGTATCCAGAGATGGAGGGGACCCGAAAAAGCGCTTTCGTATAAATTCAGGAGGAAATCCAGCAAAGGATGCGAGGCGCCGCACTTGATGCCCATGGAATGGGCGGTAAGCCGTCCGTTTCCTTTACTTTCGACCCCGATAAAGAGGTCGTAATCGGTCGATCCTTGGGCTTCCTCATATACGGCGCGGAAGCGGTTTCCGTCGAGGATCTCGATATCCGCGTCGAGGTAGACTCCGCCGTATTCCCGAAGGAGCCAGCAACGGAAATAGTCGCTCAGGTAAGCGTGGTTTTTTTCGGCGGCCATGAGCCGGGTGTAGCCGTTAAGATCGAGCGGCAGGTTGGTCGCGTCCCAGTTCATGATCTCGAAATCGGGCAGTTCCTTTTTCCAGGTCTCGAGGTACGAAAGGAACGGGTCGCCCTTGCCGTCAAAATTGAAAAAGATGCGGTGTATCAGTTTTTTCATCTATTCCTTGTAGTGTTACAGCGCCCGCAGAATTTCGATTATTTCGTATGCCGGAACCACCGTAATTTTTTTCCCGTCCTTTAATATCGTGTCTGCTGTATCCGCGGTAACGATGTATCCTTCGGTCAGGTTGAAAAAATCGAGGGCGGCGACAAGTCCCTGAACTTCGCGCGCTTCGTTGTCGACGGTCAATTGCCTGCACACCTGCAGGCAAACCGGTCTGCCGTGACTGTTTACGACAAAATCACACTCCGACGATTTGTCGGCATAGTAATGGATATCATCCGTTACCCGCCTGATTTCGCAGAATACGAAATTTTCGAGCAAGGCTCCCTGATCCGGGGAAAATGAAACGGAACCGGTCCGTATCAGGCCTGCATCAATGATGTACAATTTTTTCGGAGCGAGCGAGCTGGCTTTCGGCGACCAGGAAAAAGATGGAACCAGCTGGATCAGATAGGCAGCCTCGAACCAGGAGAAATACCCGAGAATCGTCGAGGCCGACTTTACGCCGGCAGTTTCCTTCAGCTTGCTCGGAGACACCAGGTTGGCCGCATTCGACAATAAAAAGGAAAAGAGCCGCTTCAGCGAGGAAACATCCCGTATTCCGTGCCGGACAGCGATATCCCGGAAGAGGATGTCCGTCTGCAGCTGGATCAAAATATCTGTGTTGCCCGTTTTAAGGAATTCGGGGAACCCGCCTTCCCGCAGATACCGGTCAAGCGACGGAAGCCCGGGTGTCATCGAGCGGTAGGCCAAAAATTCACGGTAAGAAAAAGGAAACAGTTCCCTGGTTATATGTCGCCCGGTCAATTTCGTGCCAAGCTCGCCGCTCAACAGCGATGCATTCGACCCGGTTATCAAAATCCGGTACTTCTGGTCCAGTTTTTGTCTGACAAACAGTTCCCAGTCCGGTGCCGACTGGATTTCGTCGAAAAAAAGCACTTTGCTCCCGGATTCCGTTATTACGGCGTCAAGAAGCGAAAAATCGTCGACAGTAAAATTGTACAGCCGCATGTCGTCAAAATTGAAATAAAAATATTCGTCCTGCAGTTTTTTGACAAACTGGCGCAGCACGGTGCTTTTACCGCACCGCCTGATGCCCGAGATTATCAGCGCATGCGTTTCGATGACCGGCAATTCCGGCAGGCAATCACGTTCAAGGCCGGTATCAAGGCTTTCAACCTGCTTCTTTTGCGACCGCGCAATTTCACGAATGTCCGACAGTTTCATGCTGAAAGTATAGTCACTGTTTTGTGTTTATTCCAATACCAACGGAATATATATTCCGTTGCCAGCGTAATTCATAGTGCCCGCAACGGGATGTACGAATCGGTCCCGCTGATGGGGATGAGGGTATCGCAGAGGCACAGGATTCCGCCCGGGCCGCGGTCCAGTTTCAGTTCGTCAAGAGCAGAAAATGTTTTTATCGCGTTCCGGTCCGGATGCACGGATTTCTTGATTTCCAGGGGATGCCAGATATTGTTTTCCTGTATCAGGAGATCGATTTCATTGCCGTTCGAATCCCGGTAGAAGGCCAGCCGGGGAAGGTCGCCCGAGTTGTAGTAGCTTTTGATGATCTCGCTCATCGCGAAGGTTTCGAGGATTGCGCCGCTCATGCTCCCCGCTTCGAGGGTATCGCTGTCGCTCCAGCGGGCAAGGTACGCGCACAGTCCGGTATCGAGAAAATACACCTTGGGCGACTTGATCATACGTTTATGGATGTTTGCATGAAGGGGTTCGAGGAGGAAAATGATGCCGCTCGAAACCAACAGCGAAATCCACTGTTTGACCGTCGGTGCAGAAATTCCGAGTTCCTTCGACAAATCGGCATAATTCAGGAGCTGTCCGGTACGGGCCGCAACGACAGTTAAAAAAGAATAAAAGGTCATTTCGTCGGCGACCTGGCGAAGATCCCGTATATCCCGCTGTATGTATGTCGATATGTACGAGGCGAAAAAAGTTTTACGCTCGGCAAGCGGATTTTGCATGTACGGCATTCCACCGATAAAAATTCGTTCATACAGCGACTGTACATCCAAGGGAGGGCTTTGCCCGATCTTCCGTTCAAGCCATGCAGGATCAAGGGAGAACGGTCCGGCGAGCGGATTCCCGGACAACTCGTCAAGGGAAAGAGCCAGGAGCGGGACGATGCCGACCCGTCCTGCAAGGCTTTCGGATACGCCCTTCATGACGCTGAACATCTGCGAACCCGTCAGCCAGTATCGGCCCGGTATCCGTTCCGCATCGACATGCATCTTGATGTACGGGAACAGTTCCGGCGCATACTGGATTTCGTCGATTAAAACCGGGGCCCTGAATTTCTGCAAAAAAAGTGCCGGTTCGTTTTTTGCAAGCTCCCGCATGAGCGGATCGTCAAGGGTTACGTATTTCCGGTCCGGGGAGCTCATTTTTTGCAGGAGCGTGGTCTTTCCGACCTGCCGCGGACCGGTTACCAGAACCACAGGAAAACTTGCGGAAATTCGTTCCAGTGCCTCTTGAGCAGATCGCGGTATGTAGTTCACGTCATCCCTTAATGCAAATATAAAATACAATATTACTTTTGCATAAAACTATGAAATTGTCAAGTTGAAGACACATAATAGTGCAGGTTTACTTGAACTGCCTGAAATACTCCACGGTTTCCTTGAGGCCGTCGGCGAGG